>MTKZ01022845.1_pt1 | contig 23079 bp, 17 predicted proteins | sample 1042781 | NCBI WGS metagenome assembly MTKZ01 (sample SAMN06212207, study PRJNA360539) | anaerobic digester metagenome | biome: Wastewater treatment plant; material: sludge; isolation source: anaerobic digester fed with sludge from wastewater treatment plant | place: Denmark: WWTP Viborg ... | reverse complement strand
GTAAAGCTCCATCACAAAACCGGCCAGGCTGAGGCCAATGAGCAGGCCGCAGAAAATGGATTTGAACAGACTGGGTTTTTGGCTGGGGGAGAGAAGGTGGTAGCCCGCCAGCAAACCGAGCGCGGCAAAAAAAGTGGGGTAGGCCGGCCAGAATGACCAGCACACCACATAGGCCGAAGCGCAAAACCAAAATGCGCCAAACAGCGCCATCTGCCAGCGATTTTTGAGGATGATGTTGAGCAAAAGCGCCAGCGCCGTAAAGCAGGCGGCGAGAGGAAACCACCAGTTCCACGCCAGCCCAAAGGTTGCGCCAAACAGCAAATATCCCCAGGTAGATGGCCGGGCAAGGGCGGTGATGTGCCAAATGGGCATGTTTGTGGCCGAGACGGTGAACATGTTTTGCCCAAAACTGATGTTGGTGTTGACGATGGGGAAGGGCGGGTTGTGCGCGGCCTGGGCCAGCGCGAATGGCGTGTGCACCAAGTGTTCATCGGAGCGGATGGCGCGCGGGCGGGCGAGCAAAAAATCGCGGATGCGCTCACGCGGCAGACCAAGGCTTTGCGCGGCGCGAACCAGCGGCGCGGTGACAAAGCCATCCAGCGGGTCGCTCATGTGCCAGTAGCCTGTATCAACGGCGATGGATGAGCCATGTACCCCCAGGGCGCACAAAACAAAAACGCACAGCCACAAACCAATCAAGATTTTTCGCAAGGCTAAACTCCAGAGCGCAATTGTGCATCAAGTTGGCGTAAAGAATCGCGCTCCGCTCCGCTCCCTCCCTGCAAGATGGGAAATGCGGCCAAACACAGGCCTACGCGCGAGGCGAGGGCTTTTTGCTCAAACTCGGCCCAATCTTGTGCGGTGAACTGATCGTGCGGCTCGTGTTGTTTCCATGTCTCGGCCATGCGGCGCATGTGCGCCATCAGCGGGGCCAGCGTTTCGTTTTGGGCGTAGCTGGGCGTTTCATTTCGTTGGATGGCTTCCCAGACGGGCAAGACATCGCGTTGGAGAGTTTGTTCGGTCACGCGCGGCACAGGGCAATCGGGGAACAAATCTAACAAAAGTTTGGTGGAAACATAGGCGCGTTTGGCCTGGTAAATAGGGCTGCGGTTGTGCGAGTGAATGATGGCCGCGCTGCGCATGAGCGCAAGGTGGTGGCCGTCGCGGATGAGGCGCAGGCCGAGGTCAATGTTCTCGCCAAATTCGCGCTGAAAGTGGTATTTTTGCCAAATGGATTTGCGGATGAGACAAGCCGAGTCAGCCAGTTCGGAATTGCGCCGCCAGTGTTCGTAGGTTTTGCGGATGGGTTTGCGCAGGATGCGGTCGTGTTGCTCAATTTGCATAAACCGCCGGTGATGGAAGCCGGTGATGCGGGCGAATAGATCGGCATCTGGGCGGGGGAGCTGGGCGCACGAGACCGCGGCGATGCGCGGGTTCTTTTGCAGTTTGGCGCGCAGGTCGGCCAGCCAGTGATCTGAGGAGGGCAGGGCGTCTTGGGTCATGAAGAGCAAAAGCTCGCCGCGGGCCGCATCCCCCAAAATATTGCGCGTGCCAGAGTGCGAAAACCCTACGCGTGGAATGGTGATAACTTTTGCGCCGTGCTTGCGGGCGATGGCTGGTGTGTCGTCTGCGCTCTCGCTGTCTGCAATGATGATCTCGTCAACTTGGCCGGCCAGCGCGGTCAGCAGGTGGTCAAGGTCCGGGCCGCCGTTGAGGGTAGGGAGGAGGAGGGAGAGAGAGAGATTTGTGCCTGCTGACATGTTATTATTGAATAGACAAAATCATACGTTAAAGCCGAGGGCAAAACTGAAATGTCTGACACAAAACGCCAGAGGTTTGTGTCTGGGTATTTGCAGAATGAATGCCCATCACTACAAAAAATGCCATCTCCCATTCTTTCCATACTCATACCAGCGCTGCATGAAGGCGAAAATTTACGAATTCTTATACCGCAGATTTATGCTCAGCTTGAAGCGATGGGGGTCTCGCACGAAGTCATGGTTGTCTCTTCGGCACAGGATCAGGATACCGCAAATGCTGCGACCGAAAAAAATGCCAAAGTGATTTTGCAAACCAAGCCAGGATACGGTGGAGCGCTGCTGGCGGGGTTTGAGGCCGCCAAAGGCCAATATCTCATCACGATGGATGCGGATTTTTCTCATCCGCCGGATTTTATTCAGACTCTTTGGGCGCATCGGGATGATGCGGAACTGGTGGTGGCATCGCGATATGTGCCGGGCGGGAGCGCTGACATGCCTACCAGCCGGTTTGTTTTGAGCAAGGTATTGAACCGGTTTTTTAGCAGAGGTCTTGACTTGCATGTGAAAGACATGTCATCCGGTTTTCGGTTGTATCACACGGGGGCGTTGGCTCAGCTGGATTTGCAAGAGCGCGATTTTAATGTGTTGCAAGAGAGCCTTGTAAAAATGCTTGTGCAGGGCTACTCGATAGATGAAGTTCCATTTGCGTATGCTCCCAGAAAGTATGGCAGTTCACATGCGCGGGTGTTCCAGTTTGGAAAGGCTTATCTCAAAACATTTGGAAAGTTGTGGGCGCTTCGCAATTCCATCAAGAGCGCGGATTATGATTACCGCGCCCATGACAGCCTCATCCCCTTGCAGAGGTATTGGCAGCGGTCGCGCCACAAGCATATTGTGGAGTTGATTGCGAATGAAGGGCCGGTGCTGGATGTGGGATGCGGGTCCAGCAAAATTATTGGCGCATTGCCAGAAAAGAGTCTGGCCATTGATATTTTGCTGAAGAAGGTGCGTTTTGCGCGAAGGTTCAAGCGCAACGTTGTTCACGGGTCTGGGTTTACTCTGCCCGTGCCCGATGAATCATTTTCGTGCGTTCTGTGCTCGCAGGTGATTGAGCATGTGCCGATGGATTCACCCATCTTGACTGAGTTGTTGCGGGCCTTGAAGCCTGGCGGGCGTTTGGTGCTGGGAACGCCAGATTACGCCAACTGGGAATGGGTTGTGACCGAAAAGTTGTATGGGTGGTTTGCCCCAGGCGCTTATGCGGATGAGCATATCTCGCATTACACGATGAAGTCATTACGCGAGTATTTCGAATCGCGCGGCTTGATCACGGAGGATCATCGCTATATTTTGCGCGGCGAGTTGATTCTGGCTTTTAGAAAACCGGCAGCCTCACCACAGAATCACTCATCCCAGTAATAGACTTCAAAGACAGGCGAACCTGAACCATCTGTGATTGTTTTTACAAGAACCGCAGAGGGCAGGTTCGCCTGTATGAATGCTAAAGTATTGGCATGTGATTTTGGGAGAATTTCCGATTCCTGGGTGTGGAGTAAAAGAAGCCCCTTCTTCTCTTTGAAGAATTTTTGATATGTATTTTGCCCCGTCTCGTTTTCTATAATATTCTTGCTCAAAAAAATGGGCCACACGTCATCAAAAATTTTGGATCGTGACTCGGGCGCCAGCGAAAAGATTTGCGTCCCCATTCCCCAGTCGGCGGTGTAGATGGCCTCAACCGTTGAGGCCCGAGGCTCAACATACTCAACAAGGGAGTAGATCGCTGAAGTCCAAATGGGAGTGAATCTTGTGGCTGTATCAATTGCGTGAAGGGCATTTACGGAAATATTCCCTTGCCATGCGCCAATGAGCGAAATAACAGCAAAGGCAAGGCCAGTTAAGACGCGAAAAAAATTTTTCTTCACTCCGTTGGTATTGACTTTGGCAAATTCTGCCAGCCATGCAAATAATATAACCACGAGCATGTGGTGAAAGGGCCATAATGCCATAATGTGATGTGGCCCTCCAGCTTCTCGAGTAAGAATTATTTGCAAGGAAATAGCTAAAAAAACAATAGCTATGAAACCAAATGCCCGGAGCGGCGTTACCGGCCCAGAAGTGGAATCTGCGACAGAGTGAGTTTTGTAACTGCTTATGTGAATTGCTGTGAGTGCAAGTGCGCAGGCGAATAATGCAGGTATGGCATATAGGGGCCACTTCCAACCAGATGTCATCAGCATCTGAGGGTAGGATATGTCTGGCGATTTAGCAATCAACATCGGCAGAAGAGAGACTCCGCTTAAAGTATTGATGTATATGTCAATTGCGTGATTGATTTGATCTCTTATCGCAATCTTGGCCGCGCTGGAGGAATATAACGGCAAAGAAAGGTGTACACCAAAAAACAGGATTATCGCAATAAAAACCGCTATTAGCGCGGTTGTCTTTAATTTCTCGGTTCGCCATATATTTAATAGGATGCTCGGAAAAATGACAATGCTTGCGAGGGTATAAGCCAGCACAATCCAAATAAAGTTGAGTTTGTCGTATAAACCCAGCGTAAAAAAAACAAGGATCAAAATAACATACCGCAACTTGCGGGTGATGATCAACTTAAAAAGCATCAGCAAGGCCAGAAGTTTGAAGAAAATCATCAAAACGATGGGGCCATAATCAGCTTTACTTAAGATGATGTACGTGAAATCAGTTGACATCAATAACGCCATCAAAATGGCGGGCCAGCGCGATTTTGAAAATGTGTTTACCACCGCAGCGCCCACCAAAATAGACCCAGCGCTTATCAGAATAGCGGGCAGACGGATTGTTTCTGCGTTGACACCAAACACTAAGAATAAGGGTGTATACAAAAAAGCCTTTAATGCCCCAATGTAAGGCATAATCATGACAGGGATGCTTCCTATCTTGCTTTGAAAATTCCAGTTTCCCTGCCAAAACAAGGAACCTTTGACGAAAAGAAGCTCGTCATATTGCAACCCAGGCAGAGCAATATTGTGAGAGCTGGCAATGATAAATAACGTCGCGAATACGCCGACTGCGCCGATATTGAGAAATTTCTTCATGTAGACGGGGAAAGTTTAATTTCGGGGCAGAGGTGAGATGCGACCAAAACGTTGCAACACCATGAAGCCAGCCAGAATCGCAATGCATATACCCCAAATGACCAACGAAATTTCAAGTTGGCTTGGGCGATAAATGAAAGTTATTGTGTGATTGCCTGCCGGAACGTTGATAGATCTTAAAACTGGCACAAATTGGTCAATTGTTGCGGTCTTAATTTCTACGGGTTTGTTGTCAATCAAGGCGATCCACCCCGGATAATTGACTTCAGAAAAGATGACTTCTTCGGGCTGGTCTGTGTTGACAAGAAAAACCTGTTGGAGATCGCTGTAGCTTGCAACGCTAACCCGATTCTGCGCTTCAATCTCCGGGCCGGACAGATTGATCTGGCTGCGGAAAAAAGCACGGGGATACCAGCTGTTTCTCTCGTAAATGGTCAGTTTTGTGGTCGGGTCTTCAAAGGCGACTTTTAATGGCAACTTGTTCTTGGCAACAACGTAACGGATGTTAAGCAAATCATTTACCTTGCTATTGAGCGACCAATCCTGGCTGATGAAATCAAAATAAGGTCTGTACATAGCCGTTACATACCCCATTTTGGTTTCAAAATTAAATGCCACACCGTAATTCGCGGGCAATCCAGAGCTGTCATCAAATAAAACGCGGTAACGCCCGTATCCTTTCTCCAAAAAGCTGGTAATGGGTGTTGTCGCGTAGGTGGTTGCGGTGTTATTGAGTGATGGCGATTTGAACAAATATAGATCGCGCGAAAGCAACATGCTGGCGGCCACACCAATGACCGCTGCGGTTCGCAAAACAATTCTGTTCTTTGTGATGACAGCCACGATGATCAGAGCAATCACCGGCAAAAACTGATTAAGTGAAGAGTACGTCAGAAAATCGCCGTTTCGTTGGCGGCCATAAACAAACACTCCAGCCAAAAGGATGGCAAATGCGATAAGCGTGAACGATACGGGTTTTTGTATTGGCAGACGAATGTGCAATAGCGCTTCTACGCCCATTCCTACCAAGAAAGCCATGCATACGTGCCAAATAAAGGCATAGCGACCCAGCTCGCGTACTTGGCTTACAAAAGGGATTCCTTGCAGAATTGCGGCCAGCGGGGTATTGTGACCAAGGGCAATCAAGAATGCCAAAATAGCAAGAGCCCATACCCATAGGGCCGTATCTTTGAGCATGGGAAGACGTTGGCGCATTCCCTTGTTCAGCAGATAAAATGCTGTGAGAAGGGCGAAAATGGCTGGCAATAAGCCGAAGAAAATCATGTCGCCATCGGTCAAGCCAAACCGCCAGGGATCGATTAGGTTTAGTAATCCCTTTGGTTCAATGATGTATTCGTACGCAAAAACATGGTACGAAACAGCGTCATTCATGCTGATGGGATGATCCATCCCAACCCAGCGATACACTAACGGAAGGTATTGGAACGCCAGCAGGAGCTGCGGCAAGGCTGAGATCACGGCAGTAATGCCAGCTACACCCGTAAACAGGCCCATCTGCGCTATTGTTTTCTTAGGGTTTATTTTTACGGTGCGTGCGGTGTTAAGAATTGCCAAAGCGCCAACCATTAGCACGGTGTAAAAGGCTGGAGAAACATGACCAGAGAGAATTTGTAACGCCACAGTCCCCCCGGTTGCCAGCGCAAAAAAAAGGCGAGGCTGTTTGAAGTATTTGATTGTGAAGTACAACGCGACTGGTGTTAGACACATTCCCCAAAAGATGCATAAATGCCCAGATGCCCTGCGAGCGAGCATTCCCGAGAATGCGAATACCAAGCCAGCAGCAACCGCAGACAGCCTGGTTAACTTCATTTCTCTGGCAAAGGCAAACATGCTTACAGCCGCCAAGGCAAAGTGGGCAATTGCCAAATACTCAATGGCGCGAGGGTCAATCCCATTGACGTTTCCGAAGATAAATTCCACCGCCAGAAGAGGGGGGTAAAAAATTCCCGCTAAAAAATCGCCCGCAAATTCGTATCCTGCCAGCGCGTTCGGATTCCACAGCGGTAGATGCCCCTGGTGGATTGAACTGGCGATTTTGTCGTACCAGGGGTAATACTGGTCTCGGTTATCCGGCGCGGTAAAAAACGACCGTGTGCCATTCGCGATGCCATCTGAGAACATCATAAAAGCGAAGGCGATTAGGATGACAATACACGCGAAACTGCGCGCGCGGCCGCTTTTTTCATTCATAGAAAGAGTGTGCTGCATATTATGATGCAAATTATCGCTGTTTTGGTTTTACGAATATTTTTGCAGAAGGTTTTGAGGAAGGTGTGGAAACAACCAAGTGAAATGCGATAACCATAAATGAAATACAACTGGTGATTGCTCCAATCGCAAAAGTTGTGGGGCGAAAAGTCATGATGACAGATGTGTGTTTACTACCAGACTTGTTCCCTTTTAAAAGCAGATTGGACTTGCAGTAATAACTGAGGAGATAATGATGGCTGCATTTGCTTGATCTGAGATTGTGTACGCATCTGGTCTATCGCAATACCTTTGAGGGAAGGTTTTGCCAGGATTCAAATATAGGATCCGATATGCACGAAGGAAGTCCTGTCACTTCCGTTAGAGAGTCTAAACACCAGGCAGCAAACATCGTGCGGTGTTCATCAAGCGGGTCTGGAAAAGACTGGAGCAATTCTTGGGAGTTATCGTGAACAAGCATTGCTATATTTGTGAGCATGGGCATCCTTTTGATATCACTGTTGTCAGGTTCTTCGTGATAGCCTTGAGAAGCCCATTTTATGAAACTATCTCTCACAGGCTCTATAAAATGATCTGATAGAGAAAACTCGGATGCGGCGTGTTGCAAATACCAAAGATAAATGTATCTAGCTCTGTCCTTTTCAAATAGATCTGGATATTCTTTGCTGAGGTAAGGCTGCAATTGATAAAGCTGAGCCGCAAGATTTGAGACAAGCGGAAGGTCGTTTGGTGTTGGATCATCATCTGCTGGTGAATTAAGCCATGTGTAAAAAGCCTCAATATTCTCAAAACTGGTGTCGTAGCATGTATGAGCATAAATGCGCAACATTACCCGTGCAACCAACGCGCCATTGTTGAAATGGGCCACACCCACAAGAGGCGACGATGCCTCTTGATATATTTGTGGCTCGCGGGTGAGGGGATCTTGCGGATCAAGTGTGTATCCCATGCGCGAGAAGAAAAGAGGGTAGGGCTGGATTTTGGCAAAAATCTCCAGAACTTTGCTGGGCAATATAGAGTTCCAATGACCAACGCTACCGGTTCTAAAACGCGTATTGTGTGTGTCTGCCCAACTGCTTAGCACCTCTTTTGTGCTGGCCCGCACAGCTTTATGGATTCTTTCCTCTGACAATGGCGTTATTTGGTTGCACAGCTCTTTTAGCGCAAGCGGCGCATTTCGCCACAGGTTCTCGTAACGGATAATGCAAGATTGACCGGAGTCAATCCAACTCATGGAGCATGCGAGAGAATGATAGAAATGATTGCGCACATACTCAAGCCGTTCGGGGCTGTCCCAAGGAAGATCGTTAGCCAAGAGATTCTCATCGGGTTTTGACGCCTTGCCTAAGCCGACAATGGATTTGATATGCTTTTGCGTTGAAATAAGCGTGTCGCCAGGATGCCTGATTGGTGTCACAACATGAACTGAGTTTTCTTTTGCCCATTTGATCAGGCTTCGTTTGCAATGAAAGTGTTCCTGAGCCACCCATGAGCCAGGAACTGCTTCGCCAGAGTTAAAATCAAAATCCAGAGGTATGTTGATAATTTCGATTCGATATGCTTCTGCGAGAAGATACAAGAGCCACGTGTTTCCGCTTTGAGCAGAACCGGCGATGAGAATTCTGATGGGCGACGCAATATTGTCGAGGTTCATAATGCAGGCAAGGCGTTCAGTTTTAGATTGCGCAGACACACAGATAGTTCGCGCATGTCTGAGCTGTTATTAAGTTGTCCAGGGACAAACATAGCTCCGCTACGAATGCGAACGTAAGCATCAGCCTCTTCTGGCATTAAAGTTATTTCTATGTGGTTTATAGTTGTATTGGTGGCGAACTCAATTATTTTCTCGACTTTGTCGTTAATGTAAATCTCAACTTTGAACGAATCGCAATTGTAGTTTTTTAACTCGTCTGCTGCCAGATCAAAAAAGAGCGAAAGCGGAGCTGAACCAAACATTTCTGACCAGATAAAAAACCGCGCGTGTGGGCCTAGCCAGCGCCAACCACCCTCGTCTGCATAACACCCTTGTCCGAAAGTCAATCCTCCTGAAGGTAGCGATAAGGCGTGGCTGCCTGCAGACAAATGAAAGAGGGAGTTGGGTGCCATTGAGCGTGTACGCCGATCTGCTAGCCGCCAACCATCCGATGGCTTGTCAACAGGTGTGGGCTGTTTTGCAAGTTCTCTGGCCCATTTGCGCGCAAATTTTCCCCGGTTGATGTTTTGAAATCGTTTAAATCCTTTGCCCGTGTCTGTCCCAGCGGTTCCGCCTTCGTGATGGATGACCGTTGAGCGCGGCTCTACCATGACCGCGTAGCCAGCCTTGCGCACCGAGAAGCACAAGTCCGTATCCTCGTAATAGGCCGGGTCAAATAATTTGTCAAACCCGGCCAGTTGCCGAAACAGCGAGGCGCGAATCATGAGCGCCGCCCCGCTGCAATAATCTACTTCGCGGGGAATATTGAACAGCGGTTCAAGAGGGTCGCTGCCTTTGCCAATGTTGTGCCCAGAGGCATCGCTGAATATCAAGCCCCCTGCCTCTTGCAGACGCCCATCGGGATATACCAGTTTGCTGCCCACCGCGCCGGTTTTTGGATCTCTTCTAAAAGCATCCAACAACGGCTCCATCCAGCCTGGCTGAGGTTCTGTGTCGTTGTTTAGGAAGAATAAAAATTCGCCGACGGCCTTTTCTGCTGCGCGGTTGTTGCCCGCGCCAAACCCAATATTTTCTTCGCTGCGAAAATAGGTTAAGGCGGGCAGGGCAGCCTGATGGGACTTGACAACCTCGGCCGTGTCATCGCTGGAGGCGTTGTCCCAGATGAGAATTTCTGTGTCGGCGCTGCCTGCTTTTTCAAGAGCGCATAAACACCGATGTGTGTACTCTGATTTGTTGTGGCAAAGAATGATGACGGATACGATGGGGAGCATTTCAAAATACCTTCAGACAAATTCGTGCAAACGGTTCAAGCCTTCGACGGCAACAGAAGTGTNNCGATTTTGCCACATCTTGCGCGTTTTGTCCCATCGTTCTGGCCAGCGAAGGCGATGAAAGCAGCTCAATGATGCGATTGGCGAACTCGGCAGGATCATCTGCGATAAAAACCTCTTTGCCTTGCTGGTAGGGCAGGTCTTTTGCGGCGATGGATGTGCCAACGCACACGCGTCTTAGCGCGGCATACTGGTTGACTTTGCCGCGAATGCCAGCTCCATTTACAAGGGGCGCAATGCAGAACGAGGAGTTTTGGATGTACGGTCTCACATCAGCCACCGTGCCGGTGACAAAAATGTTTTTCTCGTCGTTATAGGCCAAAACCGATTCTGAGGGTGATGCGCCGACGATGTAAACCCGCGCATCTGGCACGGCAAACTGCACGCGCGGAAACACATGGCGGAAGAACCAATGCGCCCCATCCTCATTTGGGTAGTGTTTGAAGTTTCCAGTAAAGGTCATGCTGCGGGGATGCGGCTGAACCTCTGGCAGTTCGAACTCGTCAAAATTGATGGTGGTTGGGATCACAAAATAGTTGTCGCCGCCATCCAGCGCCGCCAAAAATTCTCCGTCGCTGGGCGTGACAACAATACGCGCGTCCATCGGCGCTGTGTCATGAATTTCGGTGGCTGTATCGCTGGCAAACCGCGCCAGCGCTGCAGCCCATGCGGGCGCGCCAACACTCATCTGTTCAAGTTCAATCATGGATCGCAGCGCCACAGATTCAACATGGGTAAACATGTGCTTTTTGGCCAGCCGCTGGTCATACAGTCTCAGCGCGCGCGGCCAGGCATAATGTGCCACATCCACCGGCTGGCGATCAATCAAATTGAAAACAGCATCTGGCGAGACGGTCTCAAACTCGCGCGATGACAAGGTGGTGATGTTCTTGCACACCGGGCGCAATTGCGCCAGCATGTCTGCATCTTCGCTGGCGTGATACCAGGTGAAAAGATAAATGTCATGCTGTTTGCCAAGCGCATAAATAAAATCTGCAAAGCGCCCACCGCCGCCGTGAATGTAATTGGGAAATTCGCCGGTGATAAACAAAATCCGTTGTCTGCTGTTCTGTTTGCTGGATGGGACAGGCGGCAGATCAATGGCCTGGCGCACCATCGGCTTGTTTTGGGCGCGGTTGTCTATTTTGTCGAGGGCGGCTGCGAATGCCGTTCGCCTGTCCATGCTGAGCGAGGCGCTTAAGGCGCTAACGGCCTCATCCACCGAAGCGTTGATTTGGCGCAGACGCAAAATATGGGCCAGCCCGTTGCGCTGGGCGGGCGTTAGGCTGAGCGGCTGGTCTGGAGATTTGCTCTGGTCGGGCGGGGCAGGGCGGGCCGTCTGAGCCGGCTTGCCATCCATGGCTCTTACGAGATAGTGTTCGCGCGTGCCCGCGAGCGCGCCTTTGCCATCTACACGGGCACGCCAGGCCCAGTATTTTCTGCCCAGCCGCATAATGGCTGTTTGGTTTAGGGCATTAAGCGTGGCTTGACGCGCCCCTAGTTCGGTGCGTAATTCGGCTTGTTTTATTTCGCCATCATGTGCAATATCCAGCATTTGTGCTTTTAGAGCCTCGATGAATTCGGAGCGGGAAGAAGTGGCTCCGATGGCTTCTGCAAGCCTTTCTCTTAGCTCCTGATTTTCGATAGCTCGCTGCTCAATGTTTTCTTTAAGATCGGCGATCTGTGTTTCAAGCCTTTCCCTTAATTCTTTATTTTCAACAGCTCGCTGATCAAGCTCTTTTTGAAGACCATCAACCAGCAAGGCAAGCTTGTCTTTTTCTTTTAATGCTTCTTCCAGCGCGTGTTCAAGTTTTTGCGCAGCCAGCGCGGCGCTGGTTTGCAGGTCTTCCCGTTTTAAATTTGCGTCTCTCAGCGATTGAGCGGTGGCGATCAGGTTCTCTTTGTANNCAGCGCCTGCAAATCTTTTTTTTCTGCAACAAGGATTTGAATCTGGTTTTCATAAATCCGCAGTTGCTTGATTCCCTGATCGCGCTGCGAGGTCATGTCTTCCAGGCTCCGCTCCAATTCGGATAAATGAAGGATCTTGTCTTGAAAGTCACGATCAAGCTGAACCCGCGCTTTTTCTGAAGCCAGATACTTTTCTTCGCTTAACGCTGCGCTGGCGACCTGGGCCGCCAATGAAGTCTGAAGATGCTCGATTACATCTCCTGAATGAAAATTTTGCGGGAATTTTGGGCTTGTTTCTGAAAGATACGCGTCTTTGCTTTCATCCAGCAGAGCGGTGTAAATCTGGTGAATATATGGGCTTAGCGTATATGAAGCATCAGAAAGGTGATGACGACTCAGGGGCTTTACAGAGTTTATTGCCTGATCAAACTTTGATTCGGACGTTTCGACTCCAAGTTTTTGCAGCATTCTGCTTAATTGTCGGACGGGATCTTCAATAAGGGCATCATAATCAACAACAACTCTTTGCCTCGCGTCCGTGTTCATCAAAATGGCAGTGAAATATTTTTCCCAAAGTTGTAACCCGAACAACAATGAGCTGCTGCCGCGCTGAGACAAAGATTTGGAAACAGCCAGCGGGTGACGGAGACAAATCACATATCGCGTTGTGGGCGCCAAGTTGTTCCATAGGGGCAGCGTAAGGGATACGCGGGGATCTTTCCAACCCCATATTTGCCAGGAAGAAAAGTTTTTAACCAGCTTTGTTGCGCGGGAATTAATGTCGGGGTCTGAATTTATTGGCAAACCCGGGTTGGGCGGAAAATCCCATGCCGCGCCATTGAGGGCGAGAATATCATCGTTAAGTTGCCGAAAACCCAAATGCTCCCAAAAGCCGTCTGGGTTGTCGGCAGCGGGTGGCATTAGCTCATCTGGCTTACCCAGATATACGCCGCAGATATTTAACATCCTGGCAATCATTGAAGTGCCAGAACGATGCATTCCAGTAATACAAATTGGCATGACGCTGGGGAGTAATTATAAGGAGGGAGTTTCTTTTATTTCAACTTGCAACCTGGGTTGAACAAAAGCAAAACCAGAATAAATGTTTGTGTCGGGAGAAAGAACCCGGATCATTGCCACATCAACTCTGCGGTGCAGAAATATAGTTTCTCCATTTATGAGCGATGAGACACCGGAGTTTAGAAAATAGGTGCCAGGTGCTATTGCGAAATTCAGCTTGAATTTCACGTAAGCAGTCTGGCCTGCATGAATATGCGGGATCGTTTTGTTTAGAGCCTTTCCGCCTGAACCCGTGATCATTAAGCCGTCCACCGTTTTCAGCATGAACCCGAATGAGACGTCGTGGGCATCTTCAATAAAATCAACGTAATATCGCCACTCGTATGATCGGCCGCAGACGAGTGTATTCACGCGTTTGCCATCTTGTGTGAACATTGCTGGGTCGCGTATAACCGCCGTCTCTGTGCCATAAACAATTTCGGGCGGGTTTGGTAAATTGGGGTCAAAGAATTCTGTCACTGCGTTTCCGGGCGCTTGTTCTTCGGCATGCGTGTCTTTCATCTCATCCGTATTTTCGGGCGCGGCGTTTGGGGTAGATAACCCTTTTTCAAGCCCCAGTTCCCCAATGCGCAACATGGTCTGTTTAAACTCCGCGGCAGGTGAATACATCAGCTTCTGATATAGGTCCGTCACTAGCTTGGCCGGCCCATCTGCCAGCAATTCGCCATGTGAAAGAAGAAGGCACCTTGAGCAATGGCGAATGATGGTTTGCGCGCTGTGCGAAACCAATAGAACTGTTCCGCCGTCCTCTCTAAAGCGCTCAATGGCAGAATAGCACTTTCTCTGAAAGGCTTCATCCCCCACCGCCAGGGCTTCATCTACGATCAAAACATCTTTTTGCAAAACAGTTTGCACAGCGAATGCAAGCCGCACAAACATGCCGCTGGAATATATTTTTACGGGCTGATCAATAAATTCGCCGATTTCGGCAAAGTCGGTAATTTCAGTGAATCGTGCTTCGATCTCGTCTCTGGATAAACCCAACACAGAGCCATTGAGATAGACGTTTTCACGGCCGGTAAATTCCGGGTTAAAGCCGCTGCCAAGCTCCAGCAACGCGGCAACCTTGCCATTAACTTTTGCAACCCCGGAGGTGGCTGCAAGGGTGCCAGCCAGAATTTGCAACAACGTGCTTTTGCCACTGCCGTTACGACCAATGATGCCGATAGACTCGCCTTTCTCTACTTGGAATGAGATATTCCGCAATGCCCAAAACTCATGCCCATAGTTGTGCCCAAAGCGCCACAAAGCCATTTGTTTGAGACGATCTTGGGGAGTGGAATAAAGGCGATAGAGCTTGGAAAGGGATCCAGTAGCTATAATATTATTTTTTAGAGATTTTTCTTCAGGTGAACGCATGGTCAATAATGAAAACTCGCCAATAATGGTGCTGGGCATGCATAGAAGCGGAACTAGCTGCCTAGCTGGTAGTCTACAACACAATGGTTTGTATTTAGGTGATGTTCATACATGGAATCCATACAACGTTAAGGGGAACCGGGAGAATGAGAAGATTATTAATTTAAATGATGATGTTATGAAATTTAGCGGTGGCAGTTGGGATAACCCACCAACCGAAATAAAATGGCTGAATGACCACATACGTGTACGTGATGAAGTGATTCGCGATCTTCAGCGAGCAAATCGAGCATGGGGATTTAAAGATCCTCGCACATTAATCACGCTTCCCTTTTGGAAGGACGGTATCAAGAATCCTCAATTTGTCGGCACATTTAGGCATCCCCATGCAGTTGCTTCATCATTGGCAAAAAGAAGTAGAATGCCACTTGAGGTTGCTGTTGAGTTATGGAATACTTATAATTCGAAACTACTTTCAATCTACGAAACCTCACCATTTCCTCTGATTTCATTTGATGTAACAGAAATTGAGTATCAACAGCGAGTTGTTGATATTTCGCATAGTTTCGGTTTGCCATATATACCTAATAACAATGATTTCTTTGATTCCAAATTGAGACACAATGACAACAATTTTTTTGATAGTGAATACACAATTCCAAACCATATTATTACAATGTGGACGTATTTGCGTGATCTTTATCAAGAACAAATAAATTATGGGAAAAATTAATTTATCTGTGATAGCGATTTTTCATAATATGCGACGTGAAGCAAGTCGCACGCTAAGAACTCTTGCACAACCATATCAATTAGATGTAGATACCTCTGAATACGAAGTGATTGTTGTTGATAATGGCTCGACAGAGCCACTAAATCCAGATTGGGTACATTCATTTGGTCGCAATTTCCTTTATAAAAGATATGATAACAACCCAACGTCGCCATGTTGGGCCATAAATCAAGCAGTCCGAGAATCTAGCGGTGACATAGTGATGATTTGTATAGATGGGGCGAGGATGCTATCACCCAAAATTTTAAGCCTTGCCAAGAAGGCACTATCAATAAATCATAATTCATTTGTGTATACTTTGTCGCTGCATCTTGGTCCTAAACTACAAAGTCAGTCGATGTTAGATGGATACAACCAAGCAGTTGAGGATGAAATGTTGAGCCATGTAAATTGGACTAGTCGTGGGTATCTATTGTTCAATGTGGCTAGTTTAGGAGGTTCCTGTTTAGGCGGTTATTACTCCCCAATTAATGAGAGCAATTGCTTGTCTCTACGCAAAAACAAATACCTAGAGATGGGGGGATATGATGAAAATTTTTTGATGGGCGGAGGAGGTTTGGCGAACCTAGATTTTTTTGAAAGATTGCATAACGAAAATGACTTGCAACCCATTCTTTTATTAGGAGAAGCAACATTTCATCAGTTTCATGGTGGAATCGCTTCAAATGCGACTTTTTCTACACATCCATGGAAAAAAATGGCTGCGGAATATAAATTACTACGAAATAAGGATTATGCCCCAATTTTCAGGGCACCTCTGTACTTGGGTTTTATGGAAGAGGAGGCCAAATTCTTTATTGCCAAACATTCCTCGGTTTAAATGCTGGTTGCCCTTTTGACAAAACTGAAAGGTTTCCCGTCTGACACGTGGCAAACTGGCGAGAATCTCGAAATGGATTTTTTGAGACGATTGACTGTATATATGAACTGGTTAAAACTTTAGGGAGAAAGGTTTGACAAAAGAGAAAGTGTGTGCAAGATAGGGGGAAAACCCACTAAAGCTAACACTTATGAGCACCATCCCAGTAAGTTTAACCGAAAATCAATTTCAGACAAATGTGTTGCCAAATTTGCGCATAGCCAAGCGCGGATTTGTAAATTCAATTTCGTTGCACAAGATATTCAACTGTATTTTGTATCGGTTGCATACAGGATGTCAGTGGGCCAAACTGCCGATTGGCCCTGACCCGAATAATCCTAAAAAAGAAATTAGCTGGTCGGCAGTTTATTATCACTTTCGGAAATGGAGTCGTGATGGCAGCCTGAAACGGCTTTGGGAGCACAGTATTGACATGATTCGAGATCGACTTGACACCTCAAATTTGAACCTTGATGGCAGCCATGCTATGGCCAAAAAGGGAGGAGATGGCGTCGCCTATCAAGGACGCAAACGAGCAAAAACCTCCAATATCCTGCCCATGACCGATCGTCTTATTTCATCGCTTTTGCTTTGATCAATCTTCGCCCTCTCTTCCTCTCCTAATTAGTTTCAATCTGTTTTATGAGAAAAGATCAGAAAATAACTTTATTTAAGTTGCCAGCATTTAAACAAACTTGGCAACTAATAGCGGCAATCACCATCTTTGGAATGGTCTTGCGGGTTTTATATTTTGTGGGTCGATCTTATGTTGGAGATGAAATAGGGACGTTGTTTTACCTCAAATTTAGTTATCAATACTTGCTAACACACTTTGCTACATGGTTAACAATGAATTATTACATTGCGATTCTTAAGGTAATCACAGAATCAACGGGTAATATTTCGTGTGGGTTAGTGGGCTTGTCGCTCATTCCCGGTGTCTTGACAATTCCGCTAGTTTGGATTCTTTCTCGGCGATATTTTTCAAATGATGTAGCCGTAATCTCTGCCTTTCTCATTGCTGTTAACCCCGTTTTAATTTCATTTAGTTCTATCCTTCGTTCTTATTCGTTACTGACTTTTTTAGTCGTAAGCTATTTTGTTGTTTTAAGTAATTACTGCGAGGCTCCAAACAGATCAAAGGCGTTTTTTTTATCAGTTTTTGCTGTATTCATGGTTCTTTCTCAACCAATAGGGATTTATCCATATATTTTTGGTTTTCTAGTATTGACTTATCAAATTTTGATTGCAAAGTTACCCTTAAATATTAGACGCACATATTTATTGGGTATCGCGTTTTTGATTTTAGGGGCTGTAGTAATTTTTATTTGTTATACGCCGATTCTTCAGGCAATGATCAAAGAAGGCGAGAGGTGGAAGGTTTCTGGTTTAACTGATTGGTCTTATATTCCATATGTGCTTGAGGAGTATTTTGGAGAAAAGTTGTTGGCAATTCCATCTATTTTAATGTTAATAACATCATTGGTAATAATTCTTGGAAAAACACAAGGAAATGCTTTGCGATTTGTTGTTTTCGTGTTCTTACCGATGGTTGGCATGTCCATACAAGGTTTATCTCATTTTCCGTGGGCGTTTGGACGGTTTTTGGTCTTTATTTTGCCAGTACTTATTATTTTGGTGTCATTTGGAATTGTTGGTTTTTTTTCGAATCGCAGGAAGAATAATTCCAAAAGCCAACTGACTTCCCTTTTCATAATGGGGGTGATTTGTGCTTCTTGGATGCCTGGTTTAATGACAGAATATCAAAACAAACAAATTTTACAGTGGCAACAAACTGGCAACTTCTTATCGCCCAGTTTAAATGATGAGAATGTTCTATTAGGTATGTCATGGACAGAGTCATTTCATCTTTCACCATATTTGGCTTGGATAAATATCAACAATTATTCGAGCTATGAAATAACAGCCTCTACTTTAGGTCAGTTAAATAAAAGACAACTCATCCGTGTGTTTTTTGTTACTTCACAAGGCGTTCCAATTACCTCATCCCAGAAAATAGATTATTTTGGCGACATACAAGTTTTGGAATATTCGGGATCGGATATCAAAGAGATAGTGGTGGAAATGCGGCATGACCTAATTTCATCAATTGATGATAGGCGATCATATGGCCCTCAATATGCCCCAATATATAAGGCCATATGGGAGACGGGTGAATTTTTAGGAATAAGTTTGAACCAGAACTACTATCTCTCAATGTGGCAAAAAAATGAAGCATTGACAGACAGACAATTTTATATGCCCAAAGGATTACTGTTATGGGATATCAAAAATTCTCTAAAAAGTGTTAATGCACCATAATTTCCCATTTATATCTTTGAGCAAACGGCAATGTATCTTGAGTGCTGAAATGGCGAGGGAATTATTTCTATGGATTTGTAGGCTGATAGATGCTCGGTTAGAAATATCTTTAAAGCTTCAGGTAAAAAGAGAAAAGTCTGATCGTTTTTGGATTTTGCACTTATGCCAATTAATGGCAATGTATCTAAATCACAACTGGGATTTGGTAATGAACTGGAGCTAAATTTAGTATCCCCTAAGGAAGGAAATTCTAATATCAAAGTCTCAGTACATAAATCGGTAACAATTTTTAGCGCTTCAAAAGGGTTTGCTAAATGATGGAGAACATTTAGCAACAAAACGACTTGGAATTTTGAAATTAACGGTTGTGAAAAAACATCAATGTTTTTAAAATAGACTTTACTGCCACGAATCTCTTTGTAAATATTTGCAGTTACAAATCTGTTTGTTCTTATTTCCGTGCCTAAAATACTTTTAACTCCCAATTCTTCGGCTTTAAAGCAAAAAAAGCCTTCAGCACAACCTATATCCAATAATGACTCAGCCCCTATAAGATATTTAGAAATTAACTCAAAAGACTTCATCCGGTCAAATTTTCCGTTTGAGGATACTCCTTCATCAAAGCTCTGATAATTTTCGCGAAGAGCGAAAGAAATGCTTTCTTTTTCTGCTTGTGAGTAACTAACAGCAACTTCGTCCGCTAATATTTGAAGTGCTTGATACTTATCAATAAAGAAAAACTCGAAGTTGGATCCGCTAGAAATATATTTGATTGAGTATCCGTTTTCCTCAAATGGCTTTATCGCAGCTAGATAAAGATCCACTAAATTGACTAAGCAGGTTTCTTCAAATAATTCCAGTATCTTACCCATGTTATTACCTACTAAGGCATGGGGTTCTAAGAATTTTCGCGTGAGTAATCGATGTTTTATTACTCTTGGTGGACTTACCAATACATGAATTTCAGACTCTGTTGCGTTATTTAATAAAAACTTATATGTAGAGTCGATTAAGGGTTCAATTTCAAACAGTGGTCTAACTCGCTTAAAACATCTTCGTAGATTGTAGTGCACCACGTACGAGACGGGCAATTCTAGACTCGCTAAGTCAATATTTTTAAACATGTACCCCATTAAAACAGTAGCTTGGTCTAGCATGTTTTCCGCTAATATTTTTTCTATATAGGTTGATTTTCCGACGCCACTGATACCAAAAATTAGCTTTTTCATAAAAGTAGAAATTATCTCGCTATCTAGACCAATTTTGTTGGGTTAATGATTTTGATTCGAAGGATTTATATCTTCGTTTAAAATGTAAGCACCTTATTTTAATAAATTAAAAAGGCCGCCTTTAGTTATATACCAAGGCGGCCTTTTGCCATCTAAGCTTTAATATTTATCTATCTCTTTATTCCTTCATACGATCCTTGGTCGGATGCATCTGCGGTAACCGTAGTTCTCGAAATATCGTTGACAATAACTACAATTTTCCCAGTAGGGTCAATTGTGGTGCTTCCAGGTCCTGATACTACTCTTAGATAGCCACTTCCAATAAACCCTGCCGGTAAAGTTACCGTTGAGGAAATGTTATATCCTGCAAATTGTCCAAATCCCCCAAGTTTCCCCGGTCCAATTGAAACCTCATCATAAAGTTGGGCGCCTGAAATTGTTGGAGACCCAGATGTTGGCGTATAGTCAATTCTAATGGTAGCTGTTGTTATGCCTAGATTTTGAATTCTCACATTGGTGCCGAAAAGTGACGTGTTGTTTTGGTTTCTTAAAAGAGGCAAGAATACCTCATTGGAAGAATCGTTGGTGGTAAAAGCTTTGTATGTGGCATTGGTAACTCTGTTCCCAATGCCATTTGGACTTGCATCCTTTACAGTTACTTGAATCGGTAGCGTGCTAGTTAGAACCCCAGAGCCGTTCCAGTTTGCACCAATCATACTTTGAGGAGGCGACGTATATAAACCCGCAGAGGTTGAAGCCTGATTGTAGTAGACGGAGTTATTTGCAGGTATAGTCAGTGTTACGATCCCATTGACCCCTGGACTGGCTGGCCCACCTATAAATTCAATATTGACTGTCGCGGGTGATGCATTAAAGTTCGCAATTTGAATACTGGAAAAGTAATTCGCAACATTACGTCGAAGTATAGGCAAATAATACACAAGGCTTCCAGCATTAAAGCTATTATAAGAATACATTTGCTGACTTAGAACATTCGTGCTTCCTAACCCCGCAGTGTTGTTTCTAAGATCTACTGTTGCTGCAAATAAACCAACGCCTCCAGCCCCATAAATATGTGCTGAACCTCGATAATTACTAAAAGCGCCAATTGCAAACATTGGATCTGATCCAAGATCAAAAGCCTTGCTGGAAAAAGGAGGTAATGTTGTAGTTATACTGAAAATAGCACCCACGACACCCTCTTTAAAAAACTCCAAAGTCGCCGTTCTTGTTGTAGATTCGGTGTTCTGAACGTACAAAGTAGCATTGGATTGATTGGCAAGGTTGCTGGCCAATGTTGGAACTGTAATGTCGTTTGACCCGGCGGAAAATCCGATTGTTCCACCAGTTACACGATTAGGGGTGAAGGAAGAATCATTAACCACCGCCACATCCACATCACTAGACACCACGCTGCTTCCCCGGCTGCCAGATGCCAGACTACCGCACGTGGCGTAATTCAACATCAAATTTCCGCTTGCAGGGATGGTATTCGTCACTCCCGCAGTCCCAGCAAGACACGAAGTCAGATCAATAGACGCCCCGCTGTCCTGATAAAACGTCACATAAACAGACCCTGCTATGGCTTCCTTGTTCTGAATATACAGCGTTGTGCTCCCCGTGCTGCTGCTGGCCTCTGGCGCACTGGGGGCGGCCTGCATGGGGATGGCGGGATAGTAATTCTCCACCACCTCGGCCTCTTGCTGTCCTTTAAATATGCCGGGAACGGCAAACACGGCGGCAGCCAGAAGCGCGCCGGATAGGACAATCCCAAAGCGGGAATGATTTTGTTTTGTGTTGTTCATCTTGATCTTACTCTCCATATTTGGTCTAATACAAAACCAGAGGCCATCTCATGGCTGCCTCGTGCCAGATTCTACACGTATTTGAATTGTCCCTGAAAGATATCAATGGTTTCTCAGCTTGCTTCTGAATATCATAATCTTACATTTTTTCCGCGCAATACAGAATTGTATACAGAAACCGATACAGACGGCGATTTACATATCTTTCACTAAAAAACTTTCACTCGCAATACCCCCTTGGGGTTATTTTGCTTTCCATCTTCAGAAAATTGCCATCTCTTAACCATTCAACAATCTTATGTGCGTTTGACGTTGCATTCAATCTGACCGTGTCTATTTCAATCTCTGCATTTTCCGGTGGCTCATACGGATCATCAATCCCCGTAAAAGCTTTTAGTTCGCCTCGCCGCGCCTGAGCATACAAGCCTTTTACATCACGCTCTTCGCACACGGCCAACGGCGTATTGACAAACACCTCCACAAACCCGTCGCCAACCATTTCTCGCACCCGTTCGCGAGTTTTTCGATACGGGCTGATTGCTGCGCAAATCACCGCGCCGCCATGTCGCACAACCTCATTCGCCACAAACCCGATACGATGTATATTTATATCACGATCCTCTCGGCTGAAACCTAGACCTTGGGATAGATTTGTGCGAATTACGTCGCCATCCAGCAATGTGACCACGCGCCCATGTGCCTCTAGCAGCCGTTTTAACTCTATTGCGGTGGTGGTTTTGCCACTGCCGCTCAACCCGGTAAACCAAATACAAAATCCTTTCTTTTCTTGCCCGTTTGCGCTTGTCATATCAATGTATCGTTGATTCAATTTCGTCTACTTCGTTTTGCAAAACATCCAATGGTTGAGCGCCCACAATCAAATATTTTTTCTCAACCACCATCGCCGGAACACCCTCCAGGCCATACTCCATCGCTTGGGTTTCATCGGCCAGGGCTGCCTCCACAAAAGTGTTTTGGCCCAAAGCCTTTTGGCTGATGGCCGCCCCAAACCCCGCAGCGTCCAGCCCCGCCTCAACGGCCAACTGTGTCAGCACGTCTTCATCTTCAATGTTTTGCGCTTCTTGCCAATACGCGCGCATCACCCGCGCGTGATACGCCGCGCCCGCGCCTGCCGCCTCGGCAAACTTATGCCCCGCATGCACCTTTCGCGTGTTGATAAACAGCGGCCCCGGATTTAACTCAATCCCATACCGTTCACGCGCCATTTTCTTCAAACCCGGCAACCCCGCCTCAATCCGCGCCCGGTACTCCGGGGTGGGNNTCATACGCCCGCCACTCCACCCGAACATTCCGGGTTTTCTTCAATTCATTCAAACTGATGGAACCCAGATAACAATAGGGGCACGCAAAATCCGACCAGACTTCAATTAACATGATTTTTATTTACCCGATGAACTTGGCAATCGCAAACGCCACGCCAGCGGCGATGCCGCCCACCAGCATGGTCTTTATCGCGCTGTCAATTGGCTTTGCCCCGGTAAATTTGCCCTTGAAGTAGCCAAATATCAAGAGCGCAATAAGCGTCATCAACACCGAGACGGGCAGGGCGAGCTGCGCCGATGGAAACACAAAATAGGGGCTGAGCGGAATCAACCCGCCTACGATATACGAAATAGCGATGGTCAACGCGCTGGTGAACGCCCGCTTTGGGT
>MTKZ01008754.1_pt1 | contig 23141 bp, 13 predicted proteins | sample 1042781 | NCBI WGS metagenome assembly MTKZ01 (sample SAMN06212207, study PRJNA360539) | anaerobic digester metagenome | biome: Wastewater treatment plant; material: sludge; isolation source: anaerobic digester fed with sludge from wastewater treatment plant | place: Denmark: WWTP Viborg ... | reverse complement strand
GCAGCTTCTATTGTTAGTCTGGAAAAAATCAGAAGACCGGGTATCCTGCAGGAATATGACGGATGGAGTTATCCTACTTACCTGTTGCTGCCTGATAATGCAAGTGTTGGAGAAGTTGAAGCACAAATTAGAGAACTTCTGGGGAAATTTCATTACGATCAGAAGTTCCGGTTGAGGCCTTTCGATAAGATATACTATTCACCTGAAGTTGAAAATGAGAGCAGTACAAAACATGGTAATTTATTATATAACAAGATACTGATATCGGTTTCAGTTTTCATACTTCTGCTGGCAGCAATTAATTTTATTAATCTGACGATAGCCAGTGCTGTGGCAAGATCAAAAGAAGTTAGCCTGAAAAAGCTTCAGGGTGCATCACGGATACACCTGATTCTGCAATTCCTGTTTGAAACGGTAATGTTTATTTTTCTTTCCTTAATAATAGCTTTCATATTCCTGTGGTTTTTTAATCCTGTTCTGAAAACACTGACAGAATTTTCAGTCCGTATCGGTGACTTCGCTACCCTCCGAAATTTTCTGATTCTTATTTCGGGATTATTCATTTTTATTTTATTTTCCGGGATCTATCCGAGTTTATATATAAGTTCATATAGTTGTTTTACAGACAAGTCAGCCATCTCCGGATCCAGAAATCATATCGGGATTCGCAATGGGTTGATAGTATTCCAGAATCTGATTTCGATTACTTTGATAATCTGTACTTTGATAGCCAATAAGCAGTTTCAGTATATGAACAGGAAAGATCTGGGATTTGATATGAATAATGTTATTTTTCTTAAACTCAACTCCCAGATAAGAGGAAACATGGATCTGTTTAAAGAAAAATTGTTAAACCATCCGGAAATTATGAGTGCTTCATATTCAAGCAGGATCCCTGGCAACTATTGGGGATCATGGTGCTGCGTGAATATTGAAGGTAAAGAGAACAAGTACTTTAATAATTACGTAGATCCGGATTACCTGAAAACCCTGGGAATCAAAATAAAAGATGGACGGAATTTTTCCGCGGAAATTCCGGCAGATAATAAAGCAACTTATCTTATTAACGAAACAGCAATTAAAATTTACGATTTAAAAGATCCTGTCGGTCAGGTAATTGTCCCGGGGAACGGTATTAAAGGGCAGATAATAGGTATTTTCAAAGATTTTCACTACAGAGGCCTGATATATGAACAGACACCTTTGATCCTTTTCTATACTCCGGAATATAAAAACTATATTAATATTAAGCTTAGTGGTAATAATATACCAGGAGCCCTTGAAAAAATAAGGGGGATTTGGGAAGAAATGTGTCCGGCATTCTCTTTCGAATATAAATTTCTGGACACAACTTATGATCTGCAGTACAAATCAGAAAGGAAATTTGAAAGTCTTCTTTTTGCATTTGCATTGTTGGCTTTGTTCATAGCCTGTATTGGACTTTTCGGTCTTTCGGCATTCACTATTGAGCAGCGTACAAAGGAAATTGGCATAAGGAAAGTGAATGGTGCCAGAACAACAGAGATAATGGTTCTTCTCTCCAGGGATATTACAAAATGGGTAATAATAGCCTTATTTGTCGCCTGTCCGGTGTCATTGTTTGCCATGAATAAATGGCTTCAGAATTTTGCCTACAGGACAGAAATTAGCTGGTGGATATTTGCTCTGGCCGGTCTGATCGCCCTTGGTATTTCTTTAATGACAGTAAGCTTGCAGAGTTGGAGAGCAGCGACAAGGAACCCTGTCGGGGCGTTGCGATATGAGTAAAGACAATTAACCCGATATGAATTTTAAACAAATCCTCAGAAGCATTCAAAGCGACAGGGTGAATACGGTGGTTATTATAATCAGCCTTGCCGTAGGATTGGTGAGCATTAATCTTGTGGTTCTTTTCATAGGCCGGGAACTGGGTACTGACAATTTTCATAAAAACAGTGACCGGATATATGCACTGAAATGTGATGATCCCTGGTTACCCGGTAAACAAATGTATCACTGCCGTTACGGATCGGCAGAATACATGAAGAACAATTTTGCAGGGGTGGAAGATTTTTGCCGGGTGAATAATTCCAATGCACTTAAGATAATTGCAGATAATGAAGATTATTTTGATAATCCGAAGATTATCGGGGCATCAGAGAATTTCTTCAGATTTTTTTCATACAGGCTTCTGACAAATAATCCGGGAACAGCACTTGAAGCCAATAACAGCCTGGTCATCTCAACTGAGATCGCAAAAAAATATTTTGGTAATCAAGATCCGGTCGGAAGGATAATTACCCTGGTTTACCGGAATAAACCGGACGAGATGACAGTAACCGGTATATTCGAAAAGCCTGTTGAAAATACCCAGATCAATTTCGATATGGTTCGCCTTATAGGTGATGCCGACAGCCGCTGTTATATAAGGTTGGCCGAAAATACTGATCAGGTGGAAATGGAAAAACTTTTTGCGGAAAAGAAGGAAACTATTCCTGTTATTCATACCGGAGTACCCGGCCCTTATTATCTTGAGCCCATGAGGCTCGCGTATTTCGATACTACACGTCGTATGACTATTGAGAATAGCCGTGACAGAAGAGATCTGTGGATTGCCACGATTATCGGACTTATGATCATGGGAGTCGCTGTATTTAACTACCTGACAATACTGTCAAATAAATTTAGCAGGAAAACAAAAGAACTTTATCTGCGGCGAATAAATGGCAGTTCTCTGACAAACCTGATTTTCAGATTTCTTCTCGAGAGTTCGGTAATTGTTATATTTTCCTTTATCCTGGGCCTGTTCCTGATGCATGACGGGTTGCATTTCTTTAACAACCTTACAGGCAGTAATATCACCAGGACGTTCATTTTTAAACCCGGACAAATTGCAATTCTGACAGCAGTACTGGCGTTTTTAATACTGGTCACTCTCTTATTCATCTTATATCTGACCCGTTCCCTTCTCGGATTAAATCTGTTAAGGACAGATCGGGATCATAAAATAAGGAGTATTCAGATTCCTGCCTTTAATGTCCTTCAACTGGCCAGCTCAATGGCACTTATTATTAGTTCCATTGTCATTATCCGGCAAATGAATTTCATTACAAACAAACAGATCGGCTTGGATAAAGAGGTGATAGAGGTAAAAATACCCGCGCAGTATAAAGAAAAGGCAAAAGTTTTTAAGGATGAGCTGATGAAATACGGTTCCGTAAAAAATGTATCTGTGGTTGGGGCTTCTCCACTTCTGGAACATTTCCTTCTGGCATTAAAATATCAGGAGAATGGAGTCGAAAAACAATATTCTCCTGCCGGATTCAGTGGTGATGAAAATTATCTTTCCGTGCTTGGAATTGAACTTATTGCCGGGGATGATTTCTCTGAAACCCTTTCTTCAAACACCGATAAGTGTCTTATCAATGAATCATTTGCCAATCTTTTCCATGGCCAGGATCTGGTGGGTAAGGGTATGCCCGGGATGGAAGATAAGATCATTTCAGGGATAGTTAAAGATTTTCATTATTCAGATCTCAAATCTTTTGTGGAACCGGCTTTTATTTCATTCGATAATAAAGGAGGTCATCTTATGGTGAAAGTATCAGATAACCAGATCCCTCAGGCAAGAGAGGCGATTTCTGATGTCTGGCAGACGCTTATCCCCGATTACCCTGAGAATACTGAATCGACAGGTGACCGCTTTGAATGGTATCACAGGAAGAATGTCAACTTTAGAAAGCTTATTACAGCATGTTCAATTATTAGTCTCTTCCTTTCAATGATCGGACTCTTTGCTGTCTCATACCAGAAGACACGATCACGAACAAAAGAAATAGGTATAAGAAAAATAAATGGTGCAAAAATCTCTGATATTCTGAAAATGATCAATTCAGATTTCTTCAGATGGACAATAATTGCGTTTTTCATAGCTGTCCCTGCTGCCTTTTATGGGATGTATAAATGGCTTGAAGGCTATGCTTATAAAACAGATTTAAGCTGGTGGATTTTTGCTCTGTCCGGCTTAATGGTGCTTGCTGTCTCCCTGCTGACTGTCAGCTGGCAAAGCTGGCGGGCGGCGACAAGGAATCCGGTGGAGGCGTTGAGGAATGAATGAAATTAACGGCAAAGGAGCTCAACGGTGCAAATACACTACGGTATTTTGCTGGCAGTATGTAATTACAAATTGATACAATTAAATAATCCTTTCCAATGCTTAGGAAATATTTAAAGCTTGCATATAGAAATATCCTGAATAATATCGGACTGAACAGTATCAATATTATCGGTCTGGCAATAGGATTAATGGCAGTTTTGCTGATATTTCAGTATATTAGCTTTGAAAAGAGCTACGACAGGCAATTCGAAAACTCAGATCGTCTTTACCGGCTTGTTTTTTACCGGTTCTATGAGACAGGCCTCGATAAAAGTGTGGGCAATAATTATTTTGCCGGAGAAATAGCCAGTAAAAATATCCCCGAAATTGAAAACTTCTGCAGATGTAAAAGAGAAACACAATATGTTCTTGCAGGCGAGCAGATCTTTAAGGAAGACAGGACACTATTCGCAGACAGTTCATTCTTTGATATATTTTCCCATATCGTTCTGTCAGGTGATAAATCGAAATTTTTAAGGAGTCCCGGCGTAGCAATAGTCACTGAGTCGACCGCCAGAAAATATTTCGGAAATGAAAATCCGGTAGGGAAGATCATCTATGGTGTGAATCCGGGTAAGAAACCAGTCACTATCCAGGGAGTGATTAAGGATACACCGCAGAATTCACACCTTAAGTTCGACCTGGTAATATCTTTATCCACACTTTTAAATCCTTCATACTGTTATACATGCAACAACACAAATACTTATTTTCAGCTCAGGGAGGAATCGGATGTGGGAAAAGTAGCTGATGAAATAACAACACTGGCTAAAGAGTTTATGGCGGAAAGAAAAATTCCGGTTGATTTCCCCATAGAATATCACCTCCAGCCGGTTTTGGATATTCATTTACATTCAAATTACCGGTTTGAATATGAAGCCAATGGCAATAATAAATACATGATAATCCTTAGTGCCATTGCATTCCTCATCCTTATAAGCGCAGGTCTGAATTATATCAATCTTTTTTCCTCTATAATAAGCAGAAAGATAAGGGGAATTGGCATCAGGATTGTCAACGGAGCCTCATCACAGGATATTGTTGCTGAATTCACTGCTGAGGCACTGCTTACAGGACTTATAAGTTTTATTCTTGCCTTTCTTCTTCTTTTTATGCTGTTTCCGGTTTTCAGGGATTTTCTTGACCTTGACTTTACCAATTCCACTGTTTTTAATATCAGGACCTGGATTATACCCGGAATGGTCATAATTTTACTTGGCATTATTACAGGCTGGTTCCTGGGAATCAGGATTTATAATATTGCTCCCTTATCATTTATCCGAAAGGATTTTCTGATGCCCGGCAGGAAAGCATCCCGGAGGATTTTGCTGGTTGCCCAATACATAATAGCTATAATCCTGACAGGATGCACCATCGGTGCCCTGAAGCAGATCAGCTATATGAAAAAGGATGCTTTTACAATGGATATGGACCGGACGCTGGTGGTAAAAAGACCTGTTACCGGGGAATTCAATGAAGCCCAGAAATCATTCCAGGAAACTCTTCTCAAATATCCTGGTATATCTGAAATAACCTTTTCAACAATATCACCAGGCGAAAAGAACACCTGGGTGAAAGGTGGCATCTGCCTCAAGGGAAAAGAAAATCCGGGAATCCAGATTTTTCAGGCTGATGTGGCACCTGATTTCTTCGGATTCTTTGGTGTGAAATTATTGGAAGGGAGAAACTTTTATTATGATGAAACCAATTGGGACGGAGGAACCCGGCATCTTATCCTGAATAAGGAAGCAGTCCGGGCTCTTGGAGCTGAAAATCTGAAAGAAATTCTTGGTCAGACGCTCTACGATACTGATATGAAGGAAGATATCGGTGAAATAGTGGGCGTAATCGATGGTTATTTTCAGAATTCACTGGACCAGGAAATAAAGCCTACTGTTTTCAATTGCGACCTCAGAGGATCCTATATCTTCATAAGGATCAGGGATGCAGACATTTCAGATATTTTACAGAAAGTAACTGCTGAATTCAAATCGCATTTCAGGGACCAGTACTTCGAGTATTATTTCCTTGATGATTTCTTCAATTCACAATATAAATCTCATGTGCAGCTTTTCAGATCATTTATTCTTTTCAGCCTTATGGCTGTTGTCATTACGGTTTTGTCTCTTTTTGCCCTTGTAATGCAAGCCGCTGTATCAAGGACCAAAGAAATCGGGATCAGGAAACTTAATGGTGCAAAAGTGCATGAGATACTTTATATGCTGAACAAGGAAATTATTTTCATTGTGACAAGCGCTTTTCTGGTTGCGATTCCGGTTATCTGGTATGCAATACACAAATGGCTGGAGTCTTTTGCATACAGAACTGACATCACCTTATGGATATTTCTTGCAGCAGGTTTGTGCGCTTACGGAATTGCATTACTGACTGTCAGCTGGCAGAGCTGGAGGGCAGCAACTAGAAATCCGGTAGAGGCACTGAGGTATGAATGACAGGAGAGGGGATGTAGGAGGAGAGGCCGATAACGGGATAGGTCGTATTCAGGAGGTGAGGTCGGGTAACGGAAAGGTAGGATTTATGGGCGGATTTCAGCTGGCTGGAAACGACCATACTGTAAAATTGATTGAAAATCATTAATTATAAATGATATGAATGGACAATATTTAAAAATAGCCATCCGAAGGATTATCAGAAACTACAAATCTAATTTACTGATATTTATCGGACTGATACTGGGATTTACAAGCTGCTTAATAATCTATACTAAAATTACTTATGAACTAAGCTTTGACAGTTCGCATACCCAAAGCAGGAACACTTACAGGATCGTCAGGGTTACCTCCGGTCTGGAGTATACTGATGGCGGCCTGGAGTACAGAACCGGTGTATATTTCGGACTCCCAGGAGAAGTGAGGAAAAGTGTCCCTGAAATCAGCAATGTGGTTTCGGTTTTTTATCTGTATGGCCAGAAAATAATCCTTCCGGCGAAAGAAAATGAGAAAGAAAAAGCATTTGATATCGATGATGGAGTTGTTTTTACCGAGCCATCGTTTTTCGAAATATTTGATTTTGGAGATAAAGGGATAAAATGGATTTCCGGAAGCGGCAAACAGGTACTTAATGAACCGTTTACTTCAATTATTACAGAGGAAATCGCACATAAACTTTTTGCTGATCAGGATCCCCTTGGTCAGGATTTTATACTCTTCGGTTCAAAATTCAGAATTGAAGGTGTCATCGGGGATCTCCCGGAAAACTCCGATTTCCCCTTTAAAGTAATTCTGTCATTACCCACCTTTACCGAAAAGATGAATCCGGGAGCTGAAAATGACTGGGGGAGTTTGTCTGATAATTATCAATGTTATATTGTTTTGAACAACAGGAGCCAGGTTGCGACTGTTGAGAAGAAATTCAAAGAAATCTATAGCCCTCACGCAGACGGAGATTATGCTGAACGGAGGCAATTTAAATTACAGCAACTTTCACAGGTACACAAGGACGGCAAATTCGGTAATTATAATAACAGAACAGTAAGTAATGGGTTACTTTACGCGATTACAATTGTCGGGATTTTTATTTTTCTCATAGCCTGCTTTAATTACAGTAACTTTTTCCTTGCAGAATCGGTCAGACAGAAGAAACAGATTGCACTGAACCTGATCCTGGGCACAAAACCTATAAATGTCTTTTTTCAGTTTTTTACAGAATCTTTGCTTGTTAATATGTTTGCACTTCTGATCAGTCTTCAGCTAGCCTATTCATTTATAAGAAATTTTAATGCTTTCATAGATATTCCCGGCGATTACACTCCGGGCACAGGCATTACCGCTCTTTTCTTTATTCTATTTCTACTTATTGCAGGAAGCGCAATTTCGGTCGTTTTCCCGGTACTTAACCTGAAATTAAAATCCCTATCTTCCATGCTTAAAGGAAGTGACTCAGGCTATTCCGGCGGAAGAAATTTGTTCGGAAAGGGAAGTATCATTCTTCAGTTCATTGTTGCACAATCGGTTATTATCGCCACATTCTTTATTATTAAACAGATATATTTCATTAACCATAAGGAACTGGGTTACGATACCGAAAATGTCATTTTCGCGAGATTGCCCGGGAATTCGGCTGTCAGGCTTACTGCTCTTAAAAGTGAATTGCTTTCCCTTCCTTCAACAGCAGGGGTGAGTTTCAGTTCAGTTTTACCGGCTGAAGCGCAGTCGTGGACCTCTTTCGGAGTTCTTGCCGGTGATGAGGTGAAACCGATTGATGCTGAAATTAAATCTGTTGATACTTCATATATTGATATTTATTCTTTTACCCTGCTTGCCGGAAATAATTTCTCTTCAACAGATACGGCAAATACAATCCTGGTGAACAGGGAGTTCCTGAGAGAAACAGGTATAAAAACTGCTGAAGAAGCTGTCGGTCTTGTTATCAGGGGACCGGCAGGAAACCGTATGATAATAAAAGGTGTGGTTGAAGATTTTCATTCAGGCTCCTTGCATGATGAGATCCGCCCATGTGTTTTTACCAGCAGCCCTGTCAGTTTCAGGACTGTAAATATCAGGCTGTCGTATCCTGAGGATAATGGTGAAAAAAGGGGAAATATTATTTCCGGAGATATCAGCAGGATCAATGACATATGGGAAAAGATCTTTCCCGGTGAGCCTTTCCCTTATATGTTCCTGAACGAAAGAATAGCCGGTTATTACAAATCGGATCAGAAAGCTCTTAACCTGTTTCTGCTTTTTGCAGCTATTACTATCTTTCTCTGCATTCTGGGCATCCTTGGGCTTTCATTAAGCATGAATGAAAGGAGGACCAAAGAAATCGGACTTCGCAAAGTAAACGGAGCCACTGTATATGAGATTATCGGGTTACTCAACAGGGATTTTATTAAATGGGTCATTATTGCATATCTGATTGCACTTCCGGTTGCCTGGTTTGCAATTAATAAATGGCTTCAGAATTTTGCATACAGGACGGAATTAAGCTGGTGGGTATTTTTATTATCGGGATTGCTTGCCCTGATAATAGCTGCTGTCACGGTCAGCCTCCAGAGCTGGCGGGCGGCGACAAGAAATCCTGTCGAGGCATTGCGGTATGAATAATTTTTTTACCTAAATTTATAGTCAAAACAGATTAAATGGTAAGAAACTACCTGAAAACAGCTCTCCGGTTCCTGAAATATAATAAGGTATTTGCAGGGATCAACATAATGGGACTTTCAATAGCATTGGCTGCTTCGTTCATAATTTTACTATATGTGATCAATGAACTCAGCTATGAATCATGTCATAAAAACAGGAAAAATGTATACAGGGTACTCAATTATTATAAGGAATTCAAGCAGATTATGGCAGGGACCCCTTATGTTCTTGCCTCGACTCTTAAGGATGAGTATCCCCAGGTTAAGAAAGCCTGCACAGTCCGGCCAGTAAGTTTAATATTTAAAATTAAGGAGGAGTCGGTTGCTGTAAGGCCGGCTATGGCGGCAAGCCCTGACATCTTTGACATTTTTACAATCCCGCTTATTGAAGGAGCACCGGGTCAGAACCTGCTTGAGGAGAAAAATTCTGTAGTACTTTCCAGGGAACTTGCTGAAAGATTTTTTCCCGGGGAGAATCCGGTTGGTAAAGAAATGGCAGGGATCATTAACAACAAGGAAAACCTGTTCATAGTAAAAGGTGTTTTCGAAGATATACAAGTCAATTCAATATTAAAGGCTCAATGTTTTATCAGCAGCTGGTGGACACTTGCACCGATCAATGAAACATTCAAAGTTTCAAATGCAGATGTGAACTGGACGTTTGACTTCTGGAACACCTGGATCCTTCTTACTGATGGTACTGATCCGGATGAATTCGAAAAACAGTTCAGGGCATTTGAGAAAAAAAATATAAGCGAAAATCCTACCGTGGAATATTCACTACAAAACCTCTCAGATGTCTACCTTGATTCTGAGAATGTGGCAAACACCGGATTGAAAGGAAATATTAAGAATGTGAGGTTGTTCTCTTTAATTGCTTTCCTGATTGTTCTGGTCGCCGCAATGAATTATATAATTCTGGCCACTGCAGTCTCATCATCAAGAGGCAGGGAAATTGGGATCAGAAAAACCTTTGGAGCCTATAACAACAATATTAAAAAACAACTGCTCAGCGAATCAATCCTGCTCGTATTGCTCGTCCTCCCCGTTGCTCTTGTTCTTGCCGGAATTGCTCTCCCTGCAGCCGGAAAACTTTTCCAGAAAGATCTGTATATTATTCCTTCAAATATATGGATCTATGTCATGGTATACCTGGGTGTTACAATATTAATAGGCTTTTTTTCAGGACTATATACATCGTCCTACCTGTCGCGCCTGGAAGTACTGAATATTCTGAAAAATCCTGTACAGACAGGCAAAAAACGGCAGCTTGTCAGATCAGCCCTGATGATACTTCAGCTCGTTATCTTCTGTACTTTCATTTCCAGCACGCTGATAATCCGTTCGCAGTATAATTATGCACTTAATAAGGATACCGGCCACTATACCAAAGATATCCTGATGGTGGAGCTTGGCAGGAACTTCAGGGGGTATTCATCATTTATTAACAGTATAAAATCGAATCCGAATATAATTATGGCTGCAGGGGTTATGACCGGACTTCCTATGCAGGGATCGATGTCAACAATGCAGAGTAATTTCCAGAATCCGGAGACAAAGATCAAGGTTGAGGGTCTGGCAGTCGATTATAATTTTTTAAAGACAATGGGAATACCGGTCATAAAAGGCCGTGAATTCTCGGAAGAGTTCGGAAGCGATCTGACTCAGTCTGTAATTCTGAATGAAACAGCGGTGAAAGCTCTTGGAATTTCCGATCCCATAGGGCAAAAACTTGGAGAAAGTAATATTATAGGTGTTGTAAAAGATTTTAATCTTCACTCCATCCACACTGATATACCGCCACTTTCGATCCATATGACTGACAAGTATATCCAGCAGGTGGCAGTTCATTACAGGCCCGGGATGATGAACGCCGTATTAACGTTTATTGAAGCTGAGTGGAAAAAAGCTGCACCCGACAGACCTTTCATGTACTCAACTATTGAATCACTTATTGCCAGTCTCTATTCGTCTGAGAAAAATTTAAGTACGATTGTATCAATCTTTGCTTTGTTCACATTGTTGATCGCAGCTTTCGGATTGTTCGGACTTGTTCTCTTTGTCAGNNCTGAAATCAAACCTGATTCTTGTACTGATATCTTCATTGATTTCAATTCCTGTTACAATCTATTTCATGAGCAGATGGTTAAATAATTTTTCGTTCAGGACTTCCATTTCACCATGGGTATTCATTATTTCCTTTGTTATTTCAGCCCTCGTCGTAACAGCTACTGTATTTTTCCACTCATATAAGGCTTCACGCACAAATCCGGTAGAGGCACTCCGTTATGAATAGTGAGACTTGAAACCTCTGAATATTAATATCCAATTCCATAATACGTTATTTTTAGTGAAATTATTCTGAATGATAAAGAACTACCTGGCACTTACCATCAGAAATCTCAGGTCAAACAAGGGATATTTTTTCATTAACCTTCTTGGATTAACCATTGGAATTTCCTCATTTATTCTTATTATTCTGTGGATAAAGGCAGAAACTTCTTACGACAAGTTTCATGCTAATGCCGGAAACATATACAGAGTCGATTATCTTTTATATGAAGAAGGCATCCTTGAACAGCATTCAGCTTCCGGATCGGGTGCCGTTGGAAAAGAGATAAAAAACGCCTTCCCTGAGGTTATAGACTATACAAGATTTTCACGAACGGAAAGCCTCGTGAAATATGGAGATAAAATATTTAAAGAGAAAAAGATCCTTTATGCACAGTCATCATTTTTTACTGTTTTTTCATTTCCAATTGTGTCTGGAAATCCGGATTCCAGCATCCTTACTGTAAATCATGCTGTGTTAACTGAGGAAACTGCCAGAAAATATTTTGGTGATGAGGACCCGATTGGAAAAATGATTACTGTCGACGGAGTCAGCGATTTTGAAGTTGCGGGAGTAGCAAGATCCATTCCCGGTAATTCTCATTTCAAATTTGATATTTTACTGTCATACGAAAACCTGATCAGGAACTCGAGATCGTGGGATAATTCATGGGTGAGCGAAAGAGTTTATTCCTACATTCTTCTTACGCCGGGTGCAGATCCCGGGGAATTGGAGTCAAAACTGGCTCAGTTGCCCGAAAAATTTATAGGTAAATTTATGAAGGAAGCTTTCTTCCTTCTTGAGTACAGGCTGGTGAAACTGACAGATATTCATCTGCATTCCTCAATAAGCAACGAGCTGGATGTGAATGGCAATTACAAAAATGTGGTGACACTCGGGATTGTAGCTCTGCTGGTATTGCTTATCGCTTTTATTAATTACATAAATCTGGCTACTTCCCGTTCAATTGAAAGAGCTCATGAGGTTGGTATTAGGAAAGTAACAGGAGCTTTGCATCGCGATTTGATTATACAATTCCTGACCGAATCGGCTTTCTTAAATCTGCTGGCGCTTTTACTGAGCTTTACCGGTGTTTTTCTTTTGCTCCCGTTCTTCAGACAGATTATGCAGAGTCCTCTTCAGATCGATTATCTGATTGTATCGCTCCTATTTCTGATATTGCTTATTTCAGGATCTGTTATTACCGGGCTGCTTCCTTCTGTTTATATTTCGAAGTTTCCTCCGAACCTTGTACTGAAAGGGAAGAATCCAACCGGGGCTGTTTGGATAGGCAGGCTTAAAAATTATCTCGTCGTTTTTCAGTTCACTGTTTCGATTGTTCTGATAATCGCCACAATAACTCTTTATCTCCAGGTAAGTTTCATGCGTAATCATGACCTGGGCTTTAATAAAGAAGGACTTGTAGTATTGGATGGTCCGCGTATAATAACAGCAAAAACATTTGAATCTTATATGAGCAATTTTGAATCCTTCAGGAATGAGATCATGGCTCTGTCCGCTGTCAGTGGTATAACAGGGTCATCCAGTGTGCCGGGTACAGAGATTAAAAATTCACGCGTATTCGGTATCCCGGTTGAAGGACGTAATACTGAAAAAAGGATTGATGTATACTATATTGATAATTATTTTTTTGATGTTTATGGCATGAACCTGCTGGCAGGTGAGAATTTTGCTGAATCCATAAAGGAGGAAACAAACAAATTAATCATTAATGAGGCGGCTCTGGATTATTATGATTTCAGAGATCCTGTCAGCACTGTCAGCAAGAACCTGAGAGGGGGCAACCAGTTGGTCAATATTAAAGCTGTTATTAAGGATTTTAACCAGCAATCATTGAAAGAGCTTCCAAAGCCTGTTGCATTTATCTTTCAGCCGGCGAATGTGTTCTATACAATAAAAGTCAGTCTGACCAGCGTAGAAAAGGTTATACCTGCTCTGGAGAAAATATGGTATTCACATTACCCTGGCAATCCTTTCAATTATTTCTTTCTTGACGATTTTTATGATGAACAATATAACGCCGACAAGCGATTCAGCAAGATATTCCTTGTAAGTTCACTTCTGGCAATATTTATTGCATGTCTTGGTCTTTTGGGCTTATCTGCATATGCTATTTCAAAGCGAACCAAGGAAATCGGAATACGTAAGACAAATGGGGCAGAAACCGTACAGGTGTTGTTTTTACTGAATGTGGATTTCCTGAAATGGGTTCTGGTCGCAATTATTCTGGCAGTTCCGGTTGCCTGGTATGTGATGAACAGATGGCTTGAAAATTATGCATACAGGATTCAACTCAGCTGGTGGATTTTTACTCTTGCCGCTATCATTGCAGTAGTAATTGCTATGATTACAGTAAGCTGGCAGAGCTGGAGAGCGGCAACGAGAAATCCGGTGGAAGCATTGAGATATGAGTAGCACTGAAATGAGAATATCCCGGTAAGAGAATGACTCCGGATGATGTAATATAGCTGATGAATAATACAATTCTGAAAATAAGCTTGAGATTGCTGATAATAAAAAAACTATCGAGCCTGCTCAGTCTTATTGTTCTCACGTTCGGGATGGCTTCTTTTATGCTTATTTTCTTTTTCATACATTATGAAAAAAGTTATGACGAATCATGGACAGACTCGCAACAGATCTATCGGATTGCACTCGAAAAGTCGCAGTCAAATGGGAATATTACTACCACTGCGACAAACTATGGCGGGCTTTGCAGGGTGATTGCCGATGAAATTCCGGGTGTGGATTATACAACAGGTTTTCAGAGAGATATTGTGACAGCTTATACAACGGAACATTTTATCAAGGATGCTGATTTTTTTTGGTGCGACACCTCATTTTTTAAATTGTTCGATCGCCCGTTTCTTTCCGGGAATCATGAAAATCCATTCCCTGGGTTGCAGTCAGCAGTGATCTCTGAGACAGCTGCTTTGCAATTGTTTGGACGGACAGATCCTCTTAACGAAAGATTCAAACTTAACGAAGGATGGGAGTTTATTGTTTCCGGAGTCTTTAAGGATATTCCTGAAAACAGCCATTTGAAGATTGATATCCTGATTACGCGCAGATCACTTCATTATTTTATTGATAATTTTGACAACAGCTCCTCCACATTAAAAATGGGATCTGCTTCCCGGTCAACTGAATCGTCTCCTTCAGCAAGATGGCTTTGTGAGAATCCGAATGTGTATACATATATCCGGTTGAAGAAGAACGCCGACACGGAATTGATTAAACGGGCGTTTTCAAAGATCTGTGAAAAGTATACACCACATTTAGTTGCTATCGGTCAAAAATCGAAATTCATATTACAACCTGTACAATCTATTCATCTCGATTCACATTATAATAGCGAACTTTCACTTAATTCCGACAGGAAGACAATTACTGCACTCTACATTATCGCAATGCTTGCACTGGCAATGAGCTGGATTATCTTCATAAACTTCCAGATCACTCAGAGTATGGAGAGGGCAAAAGAAATTGGATTGAAAAAAATTGCAGGGGCAACTGAATACAACATTTTATCACAAATTGTACTGCGATCAGTGATCATTAACTGTATTGCTATTATCCTGGCACTGGTATTATCCTTTTTACTGAGGCCTCATTTAAGCGAATATCTTCAGTTGAACGGCCAGATTCCAGTGAAACCGGGTTCTGTATTGCAATTTATTATTGTTTTTATTATTGGGGCCATATTAAGCAGCATTTATCCTGCATATATACTGATTTCGAAAAGACCACAACAGCTCCTTTCAGAAAAATTCGTTCAGGACAATGATGGTTTTAGCCTTCGCCGGTCTCTCATTATAATTCAGTTTGCCGCTTCCATCGGATTGATGATAACAACTACTGTTATTATCAGGCAGGTTTTGTTCATGAAAAATAAGGAAATAGGAATAAGCGTCAACGAGACAGCATATTCATACACTCCGATGAGTATGATCAAGAAGGAAGGAGCAAATCAAAAGCTTATTACATTCATTGAAGATCTCAACGGGATCCCGGGAATTCTTTCTGCCACGATAAGTTCCTGTGTTCCCGGTAAAGAGATCAATTTTCACAGCAATACTATTTATCCGTCGGGAAAACCCGAAATGAAAGGTGATAATTTTGGGATACTGAACACTGACAGTCATTTTCAGGAGGTTTTCAATCCAAAAATTCTGGCAGGCCGGATGTTTACTCTTGAGGACAAACCGGGAGGAACTCAATTGGTAATTAACCAGGAGGCTTGTAAGAAATTTGGATTCGATTCACCTGAAACAGCAATAGGGAAGTATGTTATGGTCAGAGTTAATGATTATTTAAACATACCTGAAACACCTTATCTGGTTTGTGGTGTTATTGAAAATTTTCATCAGGAATCTCCTCATGAGAATATTGAACCGATGCTGCTTATTAAAGATTACAGATGGAAATACGAAGTCGGCTTCGTAACGGTACGGCTCAAAAATACCGGAAACGATCAGGAAATATTGGGCCGGATGAAAGATAAATGGATAAATTTGCCTATAAAACCAGTCTGAGGTGGTGGATATTTGCCCTGACCGGTTTGTTGGCACTTGTAATTTCTTTATTGACTGTATGCTGGCAAACCTGGAAAGCTGCAACAAGGAATCCTGTTGAAGCGTTGCGATATGAATAAATCTTATTTTTGCCGGAAATTCTGATTTATGAAGGTCTATAAATTCGGTGGTGCATCGGTCAGGGATGCTTCGGGGATTAAGAATCTGGCCCGTATTGTTTCAGGAGAGAAATCAGGGCTTGTAATTGTCGTTTCAGCTTTTGGCAAAACAACAAATGCCCTTGAAAAAGTCCTGAAACTCTGGCTCGATAGTGACAATGACTATAAGAATCATCTGGATACTGTTTACAATTATCATTCAGGTGTAGCGGGTGATCTGTTTCATGATGCCAGTATGGCAAAAAGAAAAATTGATGATTCATTTGCACTTCTCAAAGAATACCTCAGATCATCAAAACCACGGGAATATGATTATGAATATGACCGTATCGTTTCCCAGGGAGAGATATGGTCTACATTGATTATAGCGGAATTTCTTAAGCAATCGGGATTGGATCTTGAGTGGACCGATATACGAAAATCCCTTGTTACTGATGACAGGTTCCGTGACGCAAATATTATCTGGGATGAAAGCCAGAAACGGATATGTAAATTTTTCGATTTTACTCTTCACAGGATTTATCTGACCCAGGGATTCATTGGTGCAACAATATCTGGTGAATCAACTACTCTCGGCCGTGAAGGATCGGATTATACAGCTGCCATCCTGGCAAATATGCTTGATGCGGAAAGTGTTACTGTCTGGAAAGATGTTCCGGGACTACTGAATGCTGATCCTAAATGGCTTCATGATGCTGAAAAACTTGAGGAGGTTTCTTACCGTGAAGCTGTGGAAATGACATTTTCCGGCGCCAAAGTAATTCACCCCAAAACCATTAAACCGCTTCAGAATAAAAATATCCCTCTCTTCGTGAAATCATTTATTAATTCCGATGGCGAGGGGACACTTATAACAGAAGAGCCGAATCTCAGGAAAATAATCCCGGTCTTTATCAGGAAAGAAAATCAGGTATTGCTTTCACTTCTTCCAAGGGATTTTTCATTTGTGATGGGTGATAACCTGAGCAGGATTTTCAATTCATTCATGGGACATGGAATAAAGGTGAATCTTGTTGATGCCAGTGCTGTAAGTATAAATGTGTGTGTCGATGATGAAAGACCTAAGATCACCAGCCTGCTTACTGATTTGAAGGATGAATATTCGGCTGTATATAATGAGAATGTTGAGATGCTTTCGGTCAGGCATTATGATCAGGATGCGATAGAAAGGATTACTTCCGGACGGGAGATATTACTCGAACAAAAGTCTCGGAGTATGGTGAGGTTTGTGGCGAGACGGATTGCTTACCGGTCAAATTCCAGCCTCTGCCCCCTGTAATCCTCGTTTATATCCCCGTAATCGTATACCAGGTTCCCGTTCACGAAAGTCTTTACCACTTTTGACCTGAATGTAACTCCCTCCAGTGGCGACCAGCCACATTTATATAAAATGTTTTTCCCTGATACAATCCATTTGTGTTCAGGATCTATAAGGGCCAGATCGGCCTTATATCCTTCCCTTATGAATCCTCTCTTCCGGATATTGAATAAGATCGCCGGATTATGACACATTTTTTCAACGATCTTTTCCAGGCTGAAGACCTTTCTATGCCATAATTCAAGCATGGCAGTGAGTGAATGCTGTACCATCGGAGCCCCGGAGGGAGAGCTGAAATAACTGTCGGATTTTTCTTCGACAGTATGCGGCGCATGGTCGGTTGCTATAACATCGATAAGGTCGTTATTCACTCCATTTATAAGTGATTCCCTGTCAAACTTTGTTTTGACGGCCGGATTAATCTTTAACTTTACTCCAAGTTTTTCATAATCCGCATCATCAAACCAGAGGTGGTGGACACAGGCCTCACCGGTAATTCTTTTCTCCTGCAGTATTTCCTCAGAGCTGAAAAGTTTCATTTCATCAGCAGTTGACAAATGAAGTATATGAAGGCGTGTGTTGAATTCTTTTGCCAGGCTTATTGCATGCAGTGAGGATTTATAACATGCTTCACGGCTGCGGATAATCGGATGAAAATTGGCCGGGACATCATCACCATACTTCTTCCTGATGGTCTCAATGTTCTTTTTTATAGTCTGATCATCTTCGCAATGAACTGCAACCGGAAATTTTGCCGTTCTGAACAACTCCCTGAGGGAGTTCTCATTGTCTACCAGCATATTCCCTGTTGATGATCCCATAAAAAGCTTAATCCCGCAAACCTTTTGAGGATCAGCTTTCATTATTTCATCAAGATTGTCTCCCGTTGCACCTATGTAAAAAGAATAGTTTATAAGCGATCTTTCTGATCCGGCACTGTATTTTTCTTCAAGATCATTTAAAGTAATTGTCTGGGGAATTGTATTGGGCATATCCATGAAGGAAGTAACCCCTCCGGCAGCTGCCGCACGCGATTCCGTGTAAATATCCCCCTTATGGGTCAATCCCGGCTCACGGAAATGAACATGATCATCAATTACTCCCGGAATAAGAATAAATCCGGATGCATCAGTTTTTTCACTACCTGCCGGGCATTTAACCTGGCCCGGAGGTCCGAAAGCTGAGATTGTTTCACCGGTGATAAGAAGATCTCCTTTAAACGAGATCCCTTCATTTATAATAGTGGCATTCTGGATTAATTTATCCGACATAAAAAATCAAATCCTTTCTAAAAACCTTCACGCCGCCATACTTTCACACCTTCACACCGTCGCACCGTCACACCGTCGCACCGTCACACCGTCGCACCGTCGCACCTTCGNNGCACCGTCGCACCGTCGCACCTTCACACCGTCGCACCTTCACACCGTCGCACCTTTGCGCCTGTACTTTATAAACCAGCTCCTTATCTTCATCCTTATAACTCCCCATAATGCTTCGTTAAATACACCTCCCGACATTTTCGAAGAACCAAGCTTCCTGTCGGTAAATATGATGGGTATCTCGACTATCTTATATCCGAGTTTGAAAGCATTGAATTTCATTTCTATCTGGAATCCATAACCCTTTGATTTTATATGCTCCGGATGAATATTTTCCAGCACCTCTTTTTTGTAACATACAAATCCTGCAGTAGTATCTTTAATATTCATCCTGGTTATCAGCCTTACATAAATAGATGCAAAATATGACATCAGAACTCTTGACAGTGGCCAGTTGACAACATTTACACCGCTGATATATCTTGATCCGATAGCTACATCTGCACCATCCTCATGGCAGGCTTTGGACAACCTTATAAGATCTGATGGATTATGTGAAAAATCGGCATCCATTTCAAAAATATAATTATAACCATTCTTAAGTGCCCACTGGAAGCCTGTTATATACGCAGTACCAAGTCCAAGCTTACCCGGCCGCTCAATAAGATGAAGATTTTTAAATTCTGCCTGAAGGTTTTTTACAATGGAAGCAGTGCCGTCAGGAGAATTATCATCTATTATCAGGATATTGAAAGGGACATTTAATGAAAAAATGGTCCTGATAATAGATTCAATGTTCTCCTTCTCCTTATATGTTGGTATGATGACAAGATTGGACATACGGGATATTAAATCGCTAAAATACGGAAATTCAAATAAAAAACTTCAACTGACGGAGATTTTAAGTAATTATTAATTCTAATTTTGTCCCCCGTCAATTATCCGGAAATGAAAAACTCGTTAAGGATTCTTTTATTGTGTGTTCTGATTTCCTTTGATAGTCCTGCTCAGCAGCTTGAGTGGCAGGCACGGTTATTTTCATTCTTTGACAATGAGGAATTCGGCCATTCACTTGTTCAGATACCCCAGACGATGGCAGGCGTGAGGTTTTCTCCCGGAGTAAATATCCGCTTCGATTCCGTTCATTCTATAAATACAGGCATCAATATGCTGCACGAATTTGGAAGTGTCAGGGTGATCGACAATATTTCCCCAACGGCTTATTATATGTATGACAGTAACCCTGTCAGGTTCGTTGCGGGAGCATTCCCGCGCGATATAGCTCTTGACAGATATCCCAGGATATTTTTTACAGATTCCATAAGATACTACAGGCCAAATATGAACGGTTTGCTTGTCGATTATTCAGTTAAGAACTTATCAGCAAATTTATGGCTCGACTGGACAAGCCGTCAGTCACCGGTGAACAGGGAAGCTTTTTTTGTCGGATTTTCCGGACAATATAAGAGAGGGATCTTTTATATAAGTCAGTTCACTTATATGTTCCATTTCGCCGGTAAAATGAATCCTGTCGTCGATGAAGCATTGCACGATAATATTATGATGCTTACCTCTCTTGGACTGGATCTTTCAGGAAAGTCTTTTTTTGACCGGCTCGAAATTAATGCAGGGTATGTTACCGGGCTCGACCGGGCACGGGCAGATAATACCGGGTGGATGGTACATAACGGATTTCTTTCCGAGGCTGTTATTGAATACAGGCGGTTCGGTATCTTTAATACTTTCTACACAGGTGACGGACAGATGTCATTCTATGAAGACCATTCCAGCGAACTATACTGGGGGGATCCTTTCTACAGGACGAATACTTACAACCGGTCGGATCTCTACCTCGATTTTCTGAGGAATGATCTTGTGAATGCCCGCTTATACTTTTCATTTCATTTTACTGAAAGGAACGTGTATAATGAACAGGCATTGAGAGTATCGGTCAATCTGAATAATATCAGGCTAAAGCATTGAACAGCACTAATAATTCCCCAGGTCTGAAGGCTGGTGAACCCAGATCCGGCAACTACAAAAAGACTTTTCTATTGTTTTTGCTGATATGGCTCATTGTCAACCTTATCCAGGCGGTTTTCACAGAGGTGCTGAGCGATGAGGCCTATTACGGCTTATTCGGTAAATACCTCGACTGGGGCTACTATGACCATCCCCCGATGGTTGCACTCATGACAAGGATCAGTTCCCTGTTTTTCAGCGGGAATCTCGGAATCCGTTTTATGACCATCATCCTGCAACTGGGGACAATAATATTAATATGGAAGACCGCCGGTTTCAATAAACCCGGGCGGACCAATGTTGAGACCTTTTTTATAATTGCCGGATCAATAAGTCTTTTTTCTGTTTATGGGGTTCTGACCTCTCCCGATTCCCCACTTTTATTTTTTACGGCCCTTTTCTTCCTTGCATACAGGAATTTCCTTAAGCAACAGAATTTAAGATCAGTTCTTTTACTGGCAATTTCAATGGCCGGACTTGTTTACAGCAAGTACCAGGCAGTGCTGGTAGTGGGATTTGTTATCCTTTCAAATTTCAAGCTGTTGAAAATGCCCCGTTTCTGGCTATCCGGGATAATAGCTCTGGTGATCCTCGCCCCTCATATTTACTGGCAGATAGATAATGGTTTTCCAAGCTTTCAGTATCATCTCGTAGCCAGATCAAAGGGCTTCAGGTGGCAGTTTTTCCTTGAATACCTTCCTTACCAGCTGGCAGTATTCAATCCCTTTACACTTGGGGCGGTAATATATGTCATGATAAAATACAGGCCTGAAAACCCGCTGGAAAAGAGCTGGTATTTTCAGATCGCAGGATTCATTGGTTTTTTCTGGATAATGTCTTTCCGGGGACATGTTGAGCCGCACTGGACTATAGCCTGCTCAATTCCTGTTATTCTGATACTGTCGGAAAAATGCAGGACCGATGCCTCAGTTTTAAGATATACAAGGAGGTTCATTCTGCCATCCATTGCACTGCTGTTGGCGATAAGAATAATAATGATGACAGATATACGGCTTGTCAGGAATCTGGCTTTTGGCGGAAAGGAAAAGAAATACAAGGAAATTGAAGCTCTGGCAAAAGATCTCCCCGTTGTTTTTACCGGAGCCTTTCAGAGACCCTCGCTTTATACTTTCTTTACAGGGAAGGAAGCTATGCCAATAAGCACATTATATAGCCGTCAGACACAGTTTGATATCTGGCAACCTGAAAAAAAATATCATAATAAACCGGCATTCATTTGCCTTAATCAGCTCAGAAATTCACAGATCTATGTCTCCGATACGATCGGCTTTGGAGGTTTCATTACAGACAGTCTTCAGACGGTCAACAGGATGAAGATTGAATATGATCTGCAACAGGTTGATTTTTCTCCGGGTGATAATCTAACGATTCAGTTCTCTTTGCATAACCCTTATGAATTTGACATTGATTTCAACCATGTCCGTTTTCCTGTTGAACTTTCTATTGTTTTTATTAAGAGAAGGGAAATAACGATTGTACAGGCATTTCCTGTCCGGCCTGTTAATATTATTGCCGCGGGCGAAACCATTGACAGTGAGGTTTCAATAAAGATCCCCGCTCTGCAGGATGGGAAGTATAATTTTGGTCTGTCACTCAGTAATATGTTCGGGCCTTCGATGAACAGCCGGTTTACAAAAATAAATATCAGGAAGAATGATTGACAGAGTTATCATAATTAAGTTTCTGAAATTCTGCGCAGTAGGATTCTCCGGGATGCTTATCGACTTTGGTACAACATGGCTGCTGAAGGAAAAGGTGAGGATAAATAAATATATTGCCAATTCCACCGGATTTGTTCTGGCAGCTACCTCAAATTATATCTGGAACAGGATATGGACATTTGAAAGCAGGAATAATGAAATAGCAGTTGAATATTTTTCTTTCATACTGATCTCGGTTGCAGGGCTGGGTATAAACAATCTGGTTATTTATATTCTGAATGACAGGTTGAAGTTAAACTTTTATATTTCTAAGTTACTGGCGATTGGCGTGGTAACCATCTGGAATTTCATAATGAACTTCATAATTACTTTCAGGTAGGTAAATGCCGGTCATGAAAAAATATTTTATTTTTCCCTGAACAAGTATTGCAATAAAAGAATCAATTTTTATCTTTGCACCCTCTTTGAATATTTTGTTCTTTGAAATAATGAAGTAGCAACCAGGCGAGATA
>MTKZ01004735.1_pt2 | contig 23153 bp, 27 predicted proteins | sample 1042781 | NCBI WGS metagenome assembly MTKZ01 (sample SAMN06212207, study PRJNA360539) | anaerobic digester metagenome | biome: Wastewater treatment plant; material: sludge; isolation source: anaerobic digester fed with sludge from wastewater treatment plant | place: Denmark: WWTP Viborg ... | reverse complement strand
CGGTTTGTGCTTGAGGAGGAGCGTGAAACGCTCCCTCGGAAGTTCCGTCAGCAGCTCTTTTTCAGTCGGGTTTCGATCCAGGCCGAACCGCTCCCCCGCCGGGTCGTCCACGCCGGCGATGTTGATCAGGCCCGCTGCCGTCAGGGCCTCGCCCCGCAGCACCCGGAATCCCGCGCTTCGGTGAAAGGCCATGGCCTGTTCGATGCCCGCGTAGAACTCGTGGTTTCCCGTCACGGCGTACTTTCCGTATTTCGGCTGAATGTCTTCGAAAAGCCGGGAGGACGGCATCAGGTTGTCAATCTGCCCGTCCACGAGATCGCCCGTAGAGACCAGGATGTCCGGTCCGGCCTGCCGGACCTTCTCGACGATTTTTTCCAGGCGGCCTTCCCGGACAATCATGCCGATGTGGACGTCCGAGATCTGCACGATCCGGATTCTGCCGGTCTCCGGGGGTATCCTGGCTGTTCCGAGGGTCACCTGTTCCGTCCGGATGTTTTTTGCCTCATGGTATCCGTATGCGTTGAGGGAGAGGGACAGGAGCATCGGTATGAGGAAAATCTGGAGGGGCGAGGGCGTCAGAAACGACAAGTCGCCGTGCGTAAACCGGCCGGCCAGATAGATGAGCAGACGGTATGTGTCGACCAGGATGGACACGGAGAAAAAAAGAAGGAGTATGCCCATCCAGATATAGCCGATGTAAGAGAGGGCGCAGGCGGGGGCCTCGTAACCGAGGCGCTCCGAAACCCGGACCAGTACCGGAGTCAGGACCAGGAAGGCCATCAGGAGGACCAGGATGGACTGTGCGGCGGCTGTCGGGTGAAAAGCCCCTTTGATTTTGAGGAAGACGTACCCGTGAAGGCTTCCGTAGAGGATGAAGAAAGTGATCAGGAAAAAGGCCAAGGACGGTTCGACTCCCATTTCAGTGTAACTGCGATCCCCGGGGAAACTCCCGACCACGCGTCGAGGACCGTTCTGGCGAAAAATCCAGTCCGCCTCCGGCGAAGCCCCCGATCATGCAGGGATCATGCATCGGTTGTTTATGCGCCCCACACGCTACGGGCGAACTGCGGATAGACATGCCTCATTTTATCCAGAACCGTTCCCCGAAGGACGGCCAGGTCCGCCTCGCCGAGCGGATCGAGCACGGGGATATCTCTCTCCCCGACGGCCAGATCGAAGCCGGTATTCTCGACAACCCGGTCCACCGCGACTCTGGGATAGACGTAGTCGAGGACGATCCGGCCGCGGTCCCGGTCAAATGCCATGACGCACAGCGGCGTCACCACATGGCTCAGCCCGCCCCTTCGCCAAGGGGTGATTCCGGCTTCGTCGCAGGCGGTTGCGTTCACAAAGTCGGCTCTGGGGACAAAGATTTTCGGGGTATGGCTGTTTGCAAAGAGGATCGTCCGTCCGCTCATGGCGTAGAGCATGGATGAGCCGGCGCCGCCGGGAAGCCTCACGGCCGGGCGGCGGTAATCTCCCAGGGCGGACAGGTTGATGCCGCCCCGCTGGTCGATCTGGACCCCGGAGAGAAAGAACACATCGATCTTCCCCTGCTGGGCCAGCCCGAAAACCTCGTGAAGCCCCTCAGACAACCGGATGTCCGGGTCCCCGTAGACGATCAGTTCCAGGTCCGGCGCATGGGTACATTTGGCCAGGAAGCAGCCGGCGGCGGGAACCGGAGACAGTGTGCCCGTGGCGACACGTTCGCCGTTTCTCAAAAGTCGGGCGATGGCGCCAATCATCCGTTCGAAGGGATGGATGTCCTTACTGTGCATTGGCTTTGAACCCAACAGTTGCAAGGTACTCGCTGTGGTTCTTCGGCGCGAGGATATATTTTTCCAGATACCGGCGAAAGGAGTCCTCTTCCCTCGCCGCCGCCACATAGGCGGTCATGTGGCTTTCGTCGATTCCGTAGCGACCCGGGCAGCCGGTCGGGTGCGCCCCGCCGGGGGCCAATACCAAGGCGTCGATGTGGACCGCAGCCACGTAGACCTCGTGCAGGCCGGGAAGCAGACGGTCCGGCTCTACCAGCTCTTCGACGACGGCGATGGTTTTCCTGGCAGCCATGGCCAGCAGCCGGTCATTCCGGTCGCTTCGGGTTGTCACGCCGCCGCCGCGCTCGCCCCGGGATGCGTGAATGACCGCCACGTCCGGCGCGATGGGGGGCACGACGACGTATTCAATCCCGCTGTAGGGATCTTTGACCGTCTTCAGGTCCGGCCGGATGTTCATGTAATCCGATCCCAGAAACCCGAAGACGGGGATGAAGGGCAGATTGTGGACTCCAGCCTGGAGTCCCAGGAGCAATCCCGGTCAGATGGTCTCCAGAAGCTTCAGTTCGCCCCGCTCCGCCTTCCTTCTGAAGCAGGGCGCCAGGCCGAATTCGTCGAGGACGATCTGGGGGAACTGGACCGTCTCGACGCACCCGGCGCCGATCATCAGGTCGGCAACGTAACCGCCCGTCAGGACCGGCGTGAGCGTCAGCCCGCGAACGCCCCTGCGGATGACCTCCCGAATGACGGGCATGGGGTTCATGGTCATGCCGGCGCCGACGCCAAGGTGGATGCCGTCCCCGATCATGTCGGCCGCTTGCGTCACCGTCATCAGCTTGTCTTTCATGCCCCGGTCCTTTCCGCCATGCTGCTTCAATGGCCAGAGATTAAATGGAATTCATCGCACTGTCAATTGAAATCCCCTCCGGTAAAATCCGCTCGGGAATTCTTCCATAAGATGCCGGGCACCAACTGAAAAAGAACGGCAGCCGGCGCGCTCGGCCAGGGGAGCTTTTCGGATACGCGAAGGCGGCCGGGGAATTTCGATTTGACACCGGCCTCGAAAAAGTGGCAGGAAACGGGTGTCTCGACTTCAATTCAAGCGAAGAGGTGTGTCATGGCAGCAGCAACGACCGGAGCGTTTGACGAATATCTGCATCCGACCTTTTTTATCGACAGCGACCACCCCGCCGTCATTCGGTTCGCACGGGAAGCATCGGGAGATGCGGCCACCCCGGTGGACCGGGCCGTCCGGATCTTCAATGCCGTCCGCGACGCGATCCGGTACGACCCCTATCGCATCGACCTGGTGCGGGACCGGTTCAAGGCCAGCGTGGTCCTCGAGAAAAAGTCCGGGTACTGCGTTGAAAAGGCGCTGCTGCTGGCCGCCGCCGCCCGCGTCTTGGGCATTCCGGGCCGGCTCCGTTTCGCGGACGTCCGGAACCATCTGACCACCGAACGGCTGAAAGAGATCATGAAGACCGACCTTTTCATCTTTCACGGCTACACGGAGATGTTTCTCGGCGGCCGCTGGGTCAAGGCCACGCCGACCTTCAACCTCTCCCTCTGCGAGCGCTTCGGCGTCAAGCCCCTGGATTTCGACGGCGTGCACGACGCGATCTTCCACGAATTCGACCGCAAGGGGAACCGGCACATGGAATACGTCCACGATCATGGACCCTTTGCCGACCTGCCCTATGACATCATCCTCGAATCCTTCCGGAAACACTATCCCATGTATTTTGATCAGGACAAGGACGCGACAGCCGGCAATTTCGAGGAGGAAGCCCTGAAAGAGCGGAAGTCCTCCTAACCGGGATCAGAATCTCAGCGTCAGCGGATAAATCACGCCTGTGTCCAGGGCCCGGATCTGAAGGCGCAGTTCCCGGATCGTTTTCGCTTCCCCGGGAAAGAAGAGAAAGCCGTGCGCAACCTGTTGCGGCGGGATCGGCCTGCTTTGCAGGGACCTCGCTTCCAGATCGTCCCGAACCCGGATCTCCACGTCGTGGTCCGACAGTGCCTTGGCCCCGCCTACCGTTGCGCCCGCGGCGGCGCCGATGGCCGCGCCCTTCCCCAGGGCTTCACCGACGCTCCCGCCCGAGACGATCCCGACGGCAGCCCCGATGATGACACCCACCATGGCGCCCAGGAAGGCGGTCTTGGCCCCCTCCGGGGCCACGTTGCTCCATGCCGTCATCTTGGCAATCCGATCGTAGGCGATCGCCTGGTCCAGGATGGGCCAGAGATTGTTTTCCGCATCCACCAGAAAGGTCTGGCTCGCCACGATTTCCAGGGAATGCCTGCCCCGGTTGTCGAAGATTACCTTGACCGGCAGGATTTCTGCGCTACGGATGTCGAAGCCGAATGCCGCCTCCGCGTTCTTCGCGTCTTCGTAGGCCTGCGCGGCGATCTGGGCGTCGGCAACCTCCGTCACGTTCGGATAAGCGGACGGCAGTTTAAAGGGGACAACCTGCTGCTTGTAGGCGGCACAGGCCGGAAGCAGCAGCGCCGCAACAAAAATCGCGATCATACGAATGATACGCCTGGTCATGATCTTTTCTCCTTGTCGGGGAGCCATTCGCTCCTTTTCGAAAATCTGTTGCCTTTTCAGATGGGACGATCCCGCGCGCCCGCAGCCTTCATGAACAGCATATATCAGCGCCCGCGCGATGACAAATATTTTATGGATGCCCGGTTATCGCGCGCTTCCCGACATCGGCTTGAATCATCCGGTCACTGTCATCAAAAAAGTCTGAATATCAGCGGCCGGGCTCAGATTATTGATACAGTTTCAAGAACCTGCAGGTCAGAAGGGCGGATTTGTCTGTTTTTGAAAAGGTAAGTTCCTTTCTGTACGGTTGTTTTCTCATGCCACTGATTTGCAAAACACTTCGATCCGCAACCGATAAAAATCTGCACCTGAGGGTAAACAAAACCAGAGCGGTTCATCTTTCGAGGCAAGATTTCCTTGACATGCCTGTCTGGCTTGCCTAAAGCTCACACTTGGGAAAAGAATCTGATCCAATTATTTTCGTTCATCAAATCTGAAAGGAAATGGTAGTGAGGAAGATACACATTTTACTTTCGGTCGTGTTGTTTATGGCTATGGCGGGTTGCACTTCCGGCGGAGGGGATGAAGCCAGCGTCGCAAAATATTCGGCAAACGGGACATATGCCTATTCGGATCGTACGTTAACCATGAATTGGACCAATTCCGATTTTCTCTGCAACGGGCCGATTGCGGGTGACACAAACACGAAAACAGAAGTGGCCATATCGGCCACCACGATGACATGGACGGATTATCGCGATCGTGATGTCATGACCTGGACCCGTGAAAACGGGACCGCAGAAGACCCCGCCGGAACATGGACGACAACGGACCTGGAGGGGAATACTCACGTACTGGCGATTGGGGTTACGGATTCCGCATCCGGGACAATGTCTTGGTCCGCAACGATACATTCATGCGCCGGCGATTTCAGTCCGGGTGTCAGCGCAGTGTGCGGAAATGCCGTATGCCAGAGCGGCGAAAATGCATCAAACTGTCCGGACGATTGCGGAGCGCCAAAAACCGGCGGTTTGGGCAGCTTTTGGGGAGACATCTGTGCGGTACTGGATAATAGAGTTATGGGAGGCGCCAGCATCTCCTGGAAGGGAACTTGGGTGGCAGACCACAGCTTTGGATGGGATACGATACCATCCGGTCACAAGGACCAATCATGTCGTCATTATGGTGGAACGATCTTTAATAATATCCAGATTCGAGATTCGAACGGGAAAATTTTTCATGTTGATCCATGGGCAGCGATACCGAGTTTTGAATCAAAACCGCAATATTATATCATTCGATTTGATGGCGCAAAAGTGACGAGCTGCAAACTGGATTACGATTCCGGTGGCTGGTGTCCCGGTGACCCGTTTTGACAAGCATGGCTGAACAGGAGAGCGCAACGGTTCATGGATGAAAAACGCCCGGCCAGGCACGGTTTCGGACATCGGGAGTATGCAATCTGGTTCGATGGCCTGACAGGCGAGTTTACGAACCTGCCCTGCTACGCCTTTTCGGCGGCTGGACGGCCGGTCCTCATGCGGCCAAACTCAAGAGATGGGGTTAAACGCATGACTTCCAGGGGTGCGGGGAACACGCCCGCACCCCGCTTTGATGAAAGGAAGAATCCAGAATGAAAAAGCTCCTGACATGCGCCTTTATCGTTTCGGTGTTCCTGGGTCTCATGTTTTCAGCGGTCCCCGGAAATGCCGCAGCCGCCGGACAGGACATCTCCAAAGCCAGATGCCTGATGTGCCACGGACCGTATGAAAAGTTGGCCTCAAAGCCGCCATTCTTCAAAGGGTTCGATCCCGGGAAGTCCAAGATCACGGCGGTAAACCCTCACCAGTACTGGCCTCATGAAGACAAGACTGAGAAGGGAATCCAGGATTGCACATTTTGCCACAAGCCCCACAAGGAAAACATGAAGCCCGGGGATAAAGTGGAGCGGGCGGATGTGGAGAAGTGCTTCGGCTGCCATCACGACAGAACCTTTGATCGGTGCAAAACCTGCCACGAACATTAGAACATTCGACTGAAGACGCGATCACTGAGGAAATGGCAAAGCCATCATGGATGCCACGTCCGGAAACTTCCGAAAAAAAGCTTAAACCAGAATTTTCTCAACAAAAGGAGGCAGACATGAAAAAAGATCAGTTCGGTTCCGTAAACAGAAGGCAGTTCATCCGCGGTCTGGGTCTGGGCGCGGGATTGCTCACTCTTGGCAAGATCGACCTCGCGCAGGCTGCCCTGTTGCCGAAAGCCAAGAGAAGCGAAAAATTCAACGTGGTTGTGATCGGTACGGGGCTGACCGGAATGGCGGCGGCCCTGGCGGCGCAGAACGCCGGTGCAAAAGTTGCGGTCCTTGAAAAAGTTTCCGAAAAGGAAGTTGGTGGGAACTCGAGACTTGCCGGTGGTCTGATCGCGGTAACCCGTGACGGCAGTCAGGCGGCCAAGGATGAATATTACGAAGATTTCATGAAAAAGAGCTCAGGCAAGGGGAATGCCGCGCTTTCCAGAGTGCTGGCCAATCAATCCCTTGATGCCGTTAACTGGCTGAAGGAGCAGGGTGCGGAACTCACAGACCCGATGACCGTCGCCGGCTATCGCGTCAAGAGTGTCGTGTTCAAGCCCGGTGCTTACAAGGGGATGCCAAAAGGATTGGAAACGCTGCGCGGCAAGCTGACGAAAAAAGGCGGCAAAATCTTCTATGAGACCAAAGCCAAACAGTTGATTCTGGGTGAGTCCGGAGCCGTTATCGGGGTCCGGGCGTCGGATGCAGCAGGACTTAAGGACTATCTTGCCGATGCGGTGGTCATTGCCACGGGCGGGTATGGCGGCAATCGCGAGATGCTGGAGACCTTTGTCGATCCCAATGCCGACGAGATGATGCTGCGGGGAGCGAAAACCGCCACCGGCGACGGCTTGCACATGGCCCGGGAAGCTGGTGCGATGTGGGTCAACATGGGAGGAATGGCCTCCGTGCACGTCGCGGCCGTGTCGCCCAAAAACACGGCGGCGGGAAATCCATTCATGGCCGTCGCCTATACGCTGGGCATCAATAAAGACGGAAAACGCTACGTCGACGAATCCCTCGGGTATGTGGCGAATGGAAAGGCCGCGATGAAGCAGCCCGGCCAGACGGTTGCCCTGGTTTTTGATGAGGAGATCAAAAAGAAGCCCGGTGTCGCTGCATCGATCAAACAGTTTGAGGGTCTTGGAATCGACATCGTGCAAGCGGATACCATCGGCGAACTGGCAGCCAAGATCGGCGTCCCGGCCGCATCTCTGGAGAAGACCATCGCCGATTTCAATGCTGCCGTGAAGGATGAAAAGGCGCCGGACGCTCAACCGGCAAAGGCGGCGTTTGCATACAAAGTATCGGCGCCGAAGTTCTATGCCTTTTACCCGTTGTCTCCGGGGATCACGCTGACCTTCGGCGGCATCCGGATCAACGAAAAGGCGCAGGCCCTGGAGGCGGACGGCAAGGCTATCCCAGGCCTCTATGCAGCGGGGGAGTGCGCCGGCGGGCTCTACTATGAAGACTATATCGGAGGCGCATCACTGGCCAATTGTCTCGTCATGGGTCGCATTGCGGGTCAGCAGGCAGCCACGGCAAAAGCACCGGTCAAGAAAGGGAAGGAAAAGAAAAACTGACATTGGTTCCGGGACCGGGCAAATCGCATCCGGTCATTGTTGGATGACGGGCAAGGCAGGAGACTCTTCCTGCCTTGCTTTTTTTTTTGGGGCCTCCGTTCTTGACGATAGCTGATCCATCCGGATCACTGAATGCAGCCCGAATGCTGCGGATCCGGAGTTTGCATTGTCCCCGCTTCAGGGAAGCGGGGACGACTTCCTGATTGAGAGTATCCGGCATCTTTGAAGGCAAAAAACGCTCTCGATCGGTAAGCAATAAACGACTTTAAACTTGAGACCGACATTGTGAAAAAGAATAATTGACATCGAAGAACAGTTTGTATATGCTTCTTCACCTTCACAGCTAGTCCTTATCGAAACTCCATTTCTTCTTCCAATATTTCCGGGATAGGTTGGGATTCTGCAATAAGGACGATTTATCGTATTCCGCTCTTTGTAAGAGTGTTAATATAGAGGAGCTACGGGTAGGCTAAGGTAGCCATAACCCAATCTGTGCAAAAAAGAGTGCTTTTGCTCTTTTCAGCACAAGGAGGTCATTATGACAAGAATAAACCTATTAGTAGCAAGAGTCGTGCTTTTAGGAATGTGTATCCTGTTTGTTTCGTCCGGCAGTTTATGGGCGGAAGAAATCGAGGCATCCGTGACAGCGTACACATTGAAGGAGTGTTACCACAATAACGGGAAGACGGCTTCTGGAGAGACCGTTAGAAAGGGGATTGTAGCTGTTTCACCGGACTTGGAACGTAAAGGCCTCAAACTGGGAACCAAAATCAAAATCAGCGATATGGGGACCTTTATCGTCAAGGATCGGACAAATCGAAGAAATCGTGGTAACATAGATGTTTATATGCCTTCGTACAAGAAGGCATTGCGATTTGGAAGACAGACATATACTTTAGTGCAAAACCAAGAAGATTTGCGTCTTCTAAATGGTAAAAAAAAGTATGTTTGTATCCTAGATCAGAGCATGTAGATTGTTGTAATTACCATCCAGGGGTATAGGCTCCTCATCCCTGGATGGTAAAATACTCAAGGCTGACGGGACTGAATAACGAACCCGGGTTCACTGAGAAATGGCAGCTTCCTTTGCCCTTGATCAGGTCGAAGTTCGGAAAGGGTGTCAATTCATCAATTCAACATTCGTTGCTCAGCAGCGTATGGACCATCCGTTGGACGCCGCCGTGAGGGAAATTGCCTTTCCTTCATGGTGTCTTTATTCTGGCGTACCATCAGGGCGACCGCAGCGATTTGCGGCAGATGGGTCATTTCATAGACGTAGTAAGAGCGATATCCCGGCCCTTCCAGTATCAATGTTACTTCGTCCTGACCGGGGCCTTCCTCAACCAGAAACCCCCATTCTTGAAACAATTGAACCGCTCTCTTGTATGTCGGCATCGTAAAATCGGACTCCATAATAACCTCCCGTGATCAAGCCGCATCTTGCAAGAAAATCGAATGCCTCGCCATTGTTCCGGTCACTCTGACGAGAGCTGGTCCCAGACCGTGTGATCGTCTTCCCCGGAAGACCTTTTTGGGGAATGAAATCGACTTTTCCCTTCAGAACGACGTTCATTGTTCTTTCAATCCTCTTTCGTCTTCACAATGGTCCCGAACACTCTTTGCAACAATCGGAGGAATTCTGATTCTAACCAGGGAAGATGGCGTTAAAATGGATCAGACTTTGTCTGATGAGGCTGGCAAGTATTGGAATGTTGAAGAAATTACTATGCGAGCACCTTCTTCAACTCCTCAATTATTCTCTTGTTTCGCCTGTTATCCCGATGCTTTCCCGTGCCCGTCATCGTCCGTGTCCTGAAGGACTTCGGTTAGCCCACGTGTAGCCCACGTGAAAGATGCTGATCATGGATCTCGCCCCGAAAGACAGGAAGGTCGGGATGTTCGGACTCTACTGCCTGATCCGTGATGTATCCCAAATCCATCGGACAAAGTCCGATGCCCGATGTCCGATTTGCTGACCCTGTTCATCTCCCCTTTCCCATACGAGATTCAGGTTTCCTCCGATTGTTTCAAACTGTCTTCTGGATTAATGTAGCCTCAAACGAGGGGAGAAACAGGCAAGGGAAACACGGGAAGATGAAAGCAGCAAAACCGGAAAGAATCGAGTTCAACCCGCAGATCAGCATCACAGCCATGATGATCGGGAAGGAAAGCCGGGAAGGGCGGCAACAGCGCCATGTCGATCATCACTGCGGGCTGACCCTGTAATAAGGAGGAGAGACATACAATGATTCAGGATCGGGATCCATTGACGGGAAACAAGAAAGTGAAGGAATCGCGGAAGAAGGCATATAAGGTTGGCGGGATCTGGGTGGATCCCATGTGCTATCCCTTTGTGAAGCAGTAAAGTGAATTATAAAATGTCGAGAGGAGGAAGGGAACGATGAAGAAGACGGGAGCGAAAGACAAGGAGAAATTCGCGAAGAAGGCGGGCAAGGGCTGGCTGGACCCCATGTGCACCCCGGTGAAGGGCCTGTAGACAAAGCACAGGAAATAAAAGCAACGATTCTCAACCTGAGAGGAAGGAGGAAGGGATCATGAAGAAGGAGAAGAAGCTGTACAAGGGTTGGGTGGACCCGATGTGCACGCCCTGCGCCTATAGGAAGGGCAAATGACCGTTTGAATTGTGAACAACCGCCGCAATGGCGGAAGGTGCCGGGAGAGAGGCGGCACGAGCGGATGCGCCACTAACCTTCCTCTCTCAAAAAACAAGGGTGGGGGCGAATTGACTTCACCCTTGTTTTTTAACCGCACAAAATCATGCCTGATAGAACAACAGATACTCGACGGGTTTTACATTGTGAAACAAGTGTAATAACAAGAATTTACATATTGACAGTCCTTGGCCATTCAATTATCTTTTTTATGAATAGAGTCGCAAATTGTTTATAAAATATTCAGACCCTCAAAAAATCAAACTGACAAATCATGGAGGAAGTGATGATGAATGTCTTAAAAAAAGTGTTTTCCATTGTTGCCTGCCTTTTGTGTCTGATTATCGCATCTGTCTCTTTTGCGGGCCACCCGGAGATACCGAGAATCACAATTGATGAACTGAAAAAACTGATCGATGCGAAATCGGATGTCATTGTACTTGATGTCCAATTGAAGGACATCTATGACAAGGGTCATATTAAAGGGGCTGTGTCGTTTCCGTGGAAGGCAGAAGTAAATGATGGGGACGTCGAGAAATTGGCTAAGGACAAGCTGATTGTAACTTACTGTGATTGCGGGCCGGGAGAAGCGGACAGTTCCGATTTGGCCAACCAGTTGATCGGTCTTGGCTTTGCAAATGTAAAAGTATTGAAGGATCCGGCCATCAGAGGGTGGAAAAAGGCTGGCTACCCTGTGGAATGAGGTTCATCGAAGCATGAAAAAGAAGCATACGCTTGTTCTTCTTACGACTTTCATGTTCTGTTTTTATCTATTGGGCACTGTCTCCGTTGGTCACGCTCAGCCAGTTCAAGAGGGCTACGCTGGTGCGGAAGCCTGTGCAGGGTGCCATGGCAACTTGGTCAAAGGTTGGAAGACCACGCGCCATGCAACGGCACTGGAAACACTCAAGAAGAAGGCACAGGAAAAGCTCCCTGCTTGTGTGAAGTGTCATGTTACCGGTTTTGAAAAGGCCGGGGGGTATGTGGACCAAGAGCTGACGCCGGAGCTTGCCGGTGTTCAATGCGAAGTTTGCCATGGCCCGGCTGCTGCCCACGCCTCGAATCCCGGGAACAGGACAAATCTCATTGCCAATCCAAGTGAAGCGAGCTGTCGTGAATGCCATACCAAAGGACAGGATCCAAAATTCGACTACACAAACAAAAAACGGCTTGTCCATGGTGAGAGCCAGAAAGGAGGAAAACAATAAACTTGAAAATCACGAGGCATGAATTGAACCGAGGACTGCTGACAGTTCTGGTGTTTTTACTTCTTGCTGGTTCTGCCTTCGCGGGGGAAGCATTACGCATTCACCCAACAAAGCTTGATTGCGGGGTGATTGAGGAAGGCGTACTTGCAACGATGCTGGCTACTGTCGAGAATATTGGTACCAAAGAGGTCCGCATCCTCAATGTCAGAACGAATTGAGCATGCACGGAGAGTGTGCTTGGAAAGCACACACTGAAAGCCGGAGAAAAAACAGAACTGAAGGCTGTCTTTAACACCAAAGATGCACCTGGCCGATTTGAAAAAATAACGACGATCCAAACGGACGCACCCGGTCAGGAACAGATCGAGCTGTTCATGGTCGGGACAGTCAAGGAAGCGCCCGGTCCGAAGATCACCATCTTACCACGCCGGATAGACCTAGGCATTCTCAAACTTGGCGAAAGCAAGGCGCAAGTCATTTCCGCGACCAATCCCGGAGAACTGCCGCTCACGATAACCGGGATCACCACAAAGCAGGGATCATCCGTAAGTGTTGCCGCAGGTTCGCTTCCGCTTACGGTTGCTGCCGGTCAGAAAGCAGATGTCAGATTTACAGTTATGGTCGGAAAATCAGGTCCATTTAGTGAGCGCATTGCAATCGAATCGAATGCCAAGAATGCGCCGAAGACCGGTTTTGTCATCCTTGTGACAGGTAAAGCCGAGTGAGTTAAAAAGGACAGCATGTCCCGTCAGGGAAAGCAGTAAAAAATTCAACCAAGGAGGTAGAACATGAAAAAACGAAGACCGTCATTGGTTCTTTGGACGATCATGCTCGGAGTGTTTCTATTCATTCCGCAGCTTTCGATCGCCAAAGAAGCACCCCAGGAATGGGAACTCGTCAACCCGTCGGGAGTGATTGAAGTAAAATACTTCAAGCCCGCTCCGCGGCTTACGTCTCTGGACGGCAAGACAATTGTTCTGAGATGGAATGAAAAACACAATGGTGACAGCTTCCTCAATCGGGTCGCCGAACTTCTCAAGGAAAAGGCCCCAACGGCCAAGGTGATCAAGTTATATGACATTGACAAATCAACGGTAAAGATCAGCGGATCGGCCGGCGAATCCGTTCGGATCGCGAAAGTGATCAAGGAGCTGAAGGCGGACATTGTTATTGCCTCGCAGGCCGACTGAGGCTCCTGTACCTCATGGCTGGTGGTCGACCAGTCCGAAGTTGAAAAGTTAGGCATTCCAACAGTTACTGTTGTAACGAATCAATTTTTGTCTCTTGCAAAAAGCACTGTGAAAAGCACCGGTATTCCCGAGATGGCTTTTGTTGAAGTGGAACATCCCGTGGGGATGATTCCCCTGGAAGAAGTCAATGCCAAGGCTGATAAGGCGTTTCCGGGAATCATGACAATGGCAACGAATTGGAAACCAACGGCAGTGGCGGCAGCCGCGGCGAAACCGCCCTACCCAGCCGAAAGAATCAAGTTCAAAGGAACGTACGAATCATTAAACAAGATGTTTGCTGAGAGAGGGTGGTCTCTCGGACTCCCGATCTATCCACCGACGGTAGAAGCCGTACAGGCTATGCTGAAAGGAACAAAGCGAAGCCCGAGTGATGTTGTATGGGTTGTGCCACCGAGACAGGGTCAATTGACTGTTGAGCTTGTGGCAACAATCGGTGCAATGGCGGGCTGCAAACCCGAGCACATGCCGTTACTCCTGACTATCGTCAAAGTTCTCAGTGATCCGGACTTTGACTGGCGCGGCAACAGTACTACTACGGCGCCTACGGCACCGCTGCTCATCATTAACGGGCCTGTTGTCAAGGAACTGGGTGTTGCATATTCTACGGGCGCCCTGGGAGGACAGATGCCTGTTAATATTGCCCTTGGGTATTTTGTCAATCTGCTCGGCGATATTGTCGGTGGCTCCGTGCCGCCTGATTCCGACAAAAGCACGCTCGGCAGCAGGGAGGACCTCGTCGCCATTGTCGTTGCTGAAAATGAAGGCAGGAACCCCTGGAAGCAATCCTATGCCGTGGAGCATGGATTCAAGGCGACCGACAGCGTTGTGACAGGCTTCGGAGCCTATATGGGCACTAACAATACGGACCACAACAGCATCAAGGGGAAGGATCTCCTCAATACATTTGCTGTCGGTATGGCAGGTGCGTCCTGTGGCATCACTTCATGCTTCACCAGGCAGGATAAGCCGTCCAGTTGGCAAAATGGAGTGAAATTTGTATTTCTGCTGGTTGGTCCCGAGCATGCTGACACGATGTATCGCGACTTTCCCAAAAAACTGGATGTTCAGAAATACCTCGTCAAGAAAACGGTTCTGCCGTACTCGGGGTATTCACCGGGACAATGTATTGTTCCGAAGGACTTTGGTCCATACGATGAAAACACAATGTTCCCGCGGTTCACGCAACCTGAGCAGATCCACATCGTTGTGACAGGCGGGTCGGGAAAGCAGTCACAGATATGGATTCCTTTCCTGACGGATGCAAGACCTGTCTCCGTGATTATGGAAAAGTAAATTCACAATTACATGGTAGCGAAGGGGGGTCCGCAAAGTCCCCCTTCGCTGCCTTATACAAGGAACTGAAAATGTGTCGAAACAGACTGTTGTTTGGAGCCCTCACCATCGGTTTGATGATTTTTTGTCTCTGTTCACCCTGCCAGGCTCAACGCACCATCGAGGTGTACAATCCCTCCGGTCAACAGCCGGACGGGGTTTATGTTGACATGATCCTGAAGAAAATAATGGATGAAACCGGTGTGAAGCGACCCCTGTTCGCCGGGAAATTCAGCGGACAGAAAAAAGAACGGATCGCCATTCGCACCGATGAGTTGCCTGAAGTCAATGAATGGTTCTACCTCCGCGGGTGGACGGATGGGCTTCCCATCGTACCTCCTACGGAGCAGCGGGTAATGGAAATGCTGAAGGGTACTGACCTGCCTGCGGACTTTGTCGTAGCCGGTCTGGATCCCATGGGAGGACAGGCAACAGTCGAAAAGATTGCTGTGAATGCGGTCATGGCAGGTTGCCGGCCTGAATATATGCCCGTTCTGATTACTGCGGTGGAACTGGTAGCGAGACCGGATTTTGATTTGAAAGGGCTCGCGACGACGACGAATCCGGATGTTCCACTGATGATTTTAAGCGGGCCTATCGTGAAACAGCTCGATATCAACTCGGGGACCAATACTCTGGGGCGCGGCTGGCAGGCCAATACGTCCATCAGCAGGGCCCTTCATCTGATCATCCAGAATGTCGGAGGCAGTTGGCCCGGCGTGACCGACATGTCAACCATTGGACAGCCCGGCGATATCATCATGATGCTCGCTGAAAACAGCGAAGCGAATCCATGGAACCCGCTGCACATGGAGCTGGGACATCCTCGCGCGGCGAATGTCTTGGCAGTCATGGCCGCCGAAGGCACACATAGCATCCTGGGAATCGGCCAGTCCGACGAGGGATTTCTTAAAATCGTCGCAGCCCATCTGGCAGGGCTGGAAAGGCCACACCGCGCCACAATGCTGCTGATCATTGCCCAGGATACCGCGAAAATGTTGGATAAAAAAGGCTGGACGAGAGAGAAGGTCGCCGCCTTCATCAGCGACCATGCAAAGATCCCCTTCAGGTTGTATAAAGAGCGATATCTCGATACGTCGGTTCTTCGCAAGGGGATGCCGGACTGGGTTTTCCGGGTGAAGGATCCTGATGCCATGATACCCAGTCCCTTAATCGACAGACTCTTGATTCTTGTCGCCGGGGGCACAGGTGAAAAGAGCACGCTCATTCCCGGCTGGTATGACGCAGGCATCATGAGCAAGGAGATTCGTCTACCTTCAAATTGGGATGAACTTATTCAACAGAAGGAAATACAGTAAAGTTCACAATCTGTTACTGATGAATATCTCCTCCATCGGTCATGCTTTCAAGTTGGGATTCGGGTGTGAGGGAAATTCGGAACAAAGATCTTTAAAGCTACTATCCCCAAAAAGCATGGCGTGTGTGCTTCAGGGGTGGTCGAACAGGTACCCGATGGAACGAAGGCTCCTGAAATAGACGGGATGTTGAGGGTCGTCCTCGAAATACCGTCGCAGGCGGACGATGAAGGCGTCCACCGTCCGTGTGGTTGTCTCCCCGGTGTATCCCCATCCCACTTCCAGAAGGGCCTTTCGTGACAGGGGTTTGCCCCGGTTGGCAATGAAGGTTTTCAGCAGGCGTGTTTCCTGGTCTGTCAGGTGAATCACCCCCTGTTTGCCGGTGGCCGTCCGCGTTGTGAAGTCGATCGAGTTGCCGTTGAACGTGTACACTTTCAGTTCGGCCGAGGCCTCCGGTCCGCCGTTCGCTGCAGGATCGCGGCTCCAGAGCGATCGGGCGATCAGGCGTTCGATCCGCAGCAGGAATTCCTCCAGATGGAATGGTTTGGCGAGGTAATCGTCCGCGCCGCAGGAGAAGCCCTTGACCCGGTCATCCGCTTCCCCCTTAGCGGACAGGATCAGGACGGGGAGCCTCTCGTCCTCGAGGCGAATGTGGCGCAGCACGGACAGCCCGTCCAGTCCCGGCAGCATGATGTCAAGGACGATCAGGTGCGGGTTCCATTCCTTCCACAGCCGTAAACCGACACTCCCGTTGCCGGCAATCGCCACTTCGTACTCCTGCAGGGTGAGATTCAGTTTCAGCCCCAAGGCAATGTGCGTGTCATCCTCGATGATCAGGATCCGCTTCTGTTCCGTTTCTTTCATGGTCCTTCCCTTTTCGTCTTGTATGGCAGAATAACCGTCAATACGGATCCCTTTCCTTCCCCCTCGCTGTCGGCCACCGCCCTCCCGCGGTGAAGGCGCGCGACCTGCTGGACGAGATACAGGCCAATGCCGCTTCCCGCGGCGGGAATCGAATCATTCCGTCGGCCTTGAAAGAATTTCCGGAAAATTCGTCGCCGGTCTTCCCTGGACAGGCCAATCCCGTTGTCCCGGAAGCGAATCAGCAGGGAGCGTCCGTCCGGTTCAAGGGAAATGTTGACCCGGGGCTTTTCCGAGACGTTGTATTGGATCGCATTGATCAGGATGTTCATCAGGAGCATTTCAAACAGAGGTGCAATGACCGGATAAATGATCGGGCCTCCGGGCGGGTCCTCGACCTGGATCGCGCAGTTCCGGAACAGGTGGCGGTTTTCGTCGATGAATTGCCGGACCGTGCTCGCCAGGTCCACCGGATGGGCTTCACCGGCGAAAACCCTGGTTTCGATGCGGGCGAGGTTCAGGATGCTGTTGATGTTGACGGAAAGACGCTCGATGTCCTGAATCATGAAACCGATGTACTTGAGCTGCTCTTCGCGGGACAGCTCGTGTCTCGCAAAGGTTTCCAGAAACAGTTTGAGGGAGGTGACGGGGGTCTTGAGCTCATGCGTGAAGTTGTTGATGAATGTGTGCTGCAGGCGATAGAGCCGCAGGGTTTTGAGGTTGTAGATGAAGATGATGAGAATGCCCAACAGGATGATGCCGACCAGGATGGAGAGGACAAGAATCACCACCCAGGTTCGGGCCTCGAAAAACTGGGACGCATCGAGGTGGTACCGGTCGATGACCATCTTGAGGCGCGCGCTGACCCCGACATACCAGTGGATGTATAGAAAAAGTGAAATCGCCAGCGCCACGGTCGACAGGACAAAGATAATCAGGGGCTGGATGAACCATTTCGTCTGTCTCATATTGTCCGGCTGCGAAGCCGCTCCGATCTGTAAAAATAATGTAAAACGAGCACTTGGCGATTTTCATTCCCCGGCTGATGGGCTATATCCCTCAACGCGACCGGGATACGGCCGCAAGGGAAGGAGACCCAAATGCCGGAGAACAACCAGCCCATCCACCCCCTCGGGACCCGCGCCCGCGTGTTACTGACGAGCGTATTCGGACCTTATGCCCAGGACGACGAATACGGGAGCCGGAGAATCAATCCGATGGAACTCTACCAGAACCAGGTGACCCGTGTCCAGGGGGGCTTCTCCCTGCGCATGTTTCATCGCTCCTTCGGCCTGATGATGATCCAGGCCAATCTCGCCGCTCCCTGCACGCTTCTGGATTTTCCCACACTGGATCAATTCCGGTCGGCAATCAGCCGGCATGCCTACGACGTAATCGGGATCAGCGGCATCCTGCCGAATATCGGCAAGGTGCGGAAGATGTGCGAATTGATTCGCCGGCACCAGCCGCACGCCACGATCATTGTCGGCGGACATATCGCCAACAAAGAAGGTTTGGAACGGGACATCGACGCGGATCTCATCGTGCGCGGCGAGGGTGTCCGGTGGTTTCAGCGCTATCTGGGACAGGACGACCGCGCGCCGATCCGGCATCCGATCACGATTTCCGGATTCGACACGAAAATCATGGGTATCAGCATGGGCCACCGCCCCGGCGGAACCGCCGCAATCCTGATCCCCTCCGTGGGATGCCCGATGGGTTGCAATTTCTGCTCCACGTCGGCTCTTTTCGGCGGCAAGGGTCATTTCTTCAACTTCTTCGAAACGGGAGACGAACTCTTCGACGTCATGTGCAGGATCGAAAAGGAGCTCCGCGTCCGTTCCTTTTTTACGCTGGACGAAAACTTTCTCCTCCACAAGAAAAGGGCGCTCCGGCTCCTCGAACTGATGGAGAAAAATGATAAAAGCTGGTCCCTGTACGTGTTCAGCTCGGCCGCGGTCCTGCAATCCTACACGATGGACCAACTCATGCGGCTGGGCATCAGTTGGGTCTGGATGGGGTTGGAAGGCCAGGAGAGCGCCTATGACAAGCTTCGAGGAACCGATACGCGTGCACTCGTGAATCGTCTGCAGTCACATGGGATCCGTGTTTTGGGTTCCTCGATCATCGGCCTTGAAAACCACTCGCCCGAGAACATGGATTCCGTCATCGATTACGCTGTCAGCCACGATTCGGTTTTCCACCAGTTCATGTTGTATACACCCGTGGCCGGCACGCCGCTGCACGAAAAGCACCGGCGGGAGGGCTCCCTGCTGGCTGAGAGCGAATTCTCGCCGGCCGACGCACATGGGCAATACCGTTTCAATTACCGCCATCCGCACATCCGTGAAGGGAGGGAGGAGCAATACCTGCTTCAAGCTTTCAGGCGGGATTTTCAGGTCAATGGCCCGAGCCTGCTCCGGATGATCCGGGTTCTTTTAAACGGCTGGCAGCGGCACCGGAAACATCCCGATCCATGTATCCGCCAGCGCATTGCCAGAGAGGTTTTCCCGCTGCGCTCGTCATACGCCGGAGCCGTCTGGGCGATGAAAAAATGGTATCGCCATGACCCGCACCTGCACGAAAAGGCGGAGAGTCTCCTGATGGACATCTATGCCGAGTTCGGATGGATGCCGCGGCTCATCGCCCCGCTACTGGGCCGGTATGCCTTTTTCACGCTCAAGAGAGAGGAAGCACGGCTCGCCGCGGGCCAAACCTATGAGCCGCACTCCTTCCTGGAAAAAAATGAGGCTGCCCTGGCTCTGGAAAAGGTGATTGTTCCCGCATCCAAAACAAAAATGCAAGAGCTTCATCGCGCGACGGACAGACCATCGCCGGTGATCACCGGGTAAAAGTTTCAAGGCCAGACTCGTGTCATTGTCGATGTCTTTGCATGTCGAATTACGGCTTTGAACGTAATTCTGAATCTGCCGCATCTCATATTCTCATTAACCGCAACCACCTTGTTCAAATACAAGTCAATGGTTTGGCCGGTCCGGCAAAAGTATTTAATACGGTCTGAAAGATTTACATTTATGATCGTGGATTATTTCTGAGAAGGCGGGATTCGCTTTTCCTTGAAATTATATATTTCTTTTTGCAAATTTAACCACTCCCTATCATATTGAAATTGCTTGATGGATAAATTATGGATTATAAAAAATTGTTTTAAATATCAAGATATGGAGGTGTGGTGAAATGTGTAAGCGTAGAGTAAAAGAATCTTTCTTTGTGTTCACATTTGTAGTTGTTTTCGGAATGACGCCTTTATCGTTTGCCGATCAAACGTCCATAGGTGAGAACCCGAATAAACCCCTAACACAAGAAATCAAGGATGAGACTGTGGATGTTTCCCAGACAATCAAAAATTATACTATTAAACAGCGAGATGAAGCTGTTAAAAACGCAAAAGCCGCCCTGATTGTTTTAGATGCTCGAATCGACAGAATGGAAAACCAACTTTACAAAAAATGGAACCAGATGGATGAGTCCGCTCGCAAAGAGGCGCGAGCGACCATGCAATCCCTCAGAAAGCAACGCAACGAAGTTGCTGAATGGTATGGGAGTCTAAAGCATAGTTCCGTTGCCGCATGGAGAGACGTAAAGAAGGGGTTTTCCGACAGTTACAGGGAACTCAGAAATGCCTTTGTAAAAGCGGAGCGTGAATTTTAGAAAAGAATATTCTGTCATGAAATGCCGTAGGACGAATTTCAGTTTACAGATAGTGTCAAGGCTGCTGTGTTGTGAACATAATTCCTTGTAATTATTAAACTATAAAAAAAGGCCAATCTCCGACCCTGCCTTCCCCTCCCGCGGTAAGAACCACGGTATTAGAAAGCAATTTAAGTTTTTATTTGAACCAACTTTTCTCCCGTATGGCATTTGCATCGCCCCTGCTTTCTCGATAAATACCGGACTGAATGAAAAATTAGAAGTCCGACAAGAAAACCGTAGGCCATGTTTGTCATCAACGCAACAATAACTGTTGACGACATCGGAATCAGATCCTTGTCAAGACGAATACCCTTGGCAAATTTCGTAAGTTCAAGCCCGACCAGAAACATCATTGCACCAATAATGGATGAGGGGAAAACCGTAAAAAGGGTAGCAATAGAACCGGCCAAAAATAATCCCAAAATAATTTCAATCATACCTTCGATTATGTTTGTTCCACCCGTTCGCGCACCAAAATAATACTGTCCTGCCAACCCTCCAGCACCATGACAAGTCGGCATTCCTCCGAAAAAGGGCAATATCAAATTCATTATGGCCTGATTCCAGGAAAGTTGTTTTTCACTCACCTGCCTGTCCGGCCAATATGTCTTGATTAATGCCGCTGTGGCAATTACAGCGTTCGTAATAGTCAGTGGTATTTGAGAAAATCCGGCTAACAGAAGTGACTGCCACGCCTCTTTCAGACTGAAAGTTGTAAGGGTTGGTAACTGAATGCCTGGTTGACTAATCTGAGCAAATTGTCCTTTGAAAAACATTATGGCCAAGCCAAGCAACATCAGAACAACAGCGGCAGGTGCATGGCGATTTTGCCGGAAGACCAAAACAACCACAATGGAAATAAGTCCAAGCAGCCATCCGGCGAAAATCATCTTGAAGGCTTCGACTGCCAAAAGGACACCTAATGTTATCTGAATGCCCCGAACTACCGAATATGGGGTAATTCTTGAGATCCAAGAAATAATTCCAGTAAGGGTAATAATCAACCACACTACACCCATTGCAAAGCCGGATGCATAAATCATTGATGGTGTCCAATGTTGGGTAATAGCCACAATGGCTAAAACCTTCATTGGTTCGATGGGCATGGGAAGCCTATAAATGAGTCCTGTTGAAATATTCGCCAAACCCATCATGACGAGAAATCCGGCGGGATCCAATCCGCAGACGGCGATATAGCCAATTGCTAACGGAAACAGCGTTCCGAAATCCCCCATCGATCCTGCCAACTCTCTTAAATTGAATTCAAAAGATTTGATCTTCATAAAACAAGACTTTAAAAGGTAAAATATCTGTTGATATATTCTATAGAAGGAGGAAAATAATTCAACTGTTGAGATAAATACATTCCATAACCACCTCTACCCGAGGCGTAAATCGAACTTCATCTTACGGTATCTGAAAAGTCCCTCTGATTTATGATGATTATACAAGAAATGAAATAACTTGCGGCATTATTGAATCTGTAAAGTTTACCGATAATTCCCCTGTTTCCTGAGATTGTCTCTTGATTTCGGGGCATCGAAAGAAAGAAAAGGGGCAGCCCACTGACCACTGCGTCATATGCGCCCCAGTCACAGCTTGAAGACACGGCGCGCGTTTTCACTGAGAAACAGGCGTCGCGTCTCCTCGTCCAGGCCGAGAGCGTCGAGATCCTGCAGGCATTTCCCGGGCGTGACCATGGGATAGTTCGTTCCGAAGAGGACTTTTTTCTTCCCGTTGGCCTTCATGTAGCTTACGAGCTCCGGGGGTAGCCGCTTCGCCGTGTAGGCGGAGGTGTCGATGTAGACGTTGGGGTGCTTCGTCGCGACGGCGATCATCTCCGTCGTCCAGGGATAGCCGACATGGCCGCACACGAAGGTAAGTTCCGGGAACTCGATCGCCGCCACATCGATGTAGGGGATCGGCCGTCCCGGCTCCGAGGGACAGAGCGGTCCCGTATGCCCGACCTGGAGGCAGACGGGTATGCCCAACTCGACGCATTCGGCAAACAGTGGATAGTAGCGCCGGTCCGTTACGGGGAGATCCCACAACCACTGGACGATCCGCAGCGCTCGGAAACCGAGGTCGCGGACGCAGCGCCGGAGTTCCCGCACGGCCGCCATGGGCCGGTACAGATCCGCGGAAGCGACGCCCACCAGGCGGTCCGGGTACCGGCTGACGAAGCCCGCTACCTCATCGTTGGAAATGAGTTCCCCTTTTGGCCCCCACCAGGCGCAGATGAGCGCCTTCTCAACGCCGGCTTCGTCCATAGCCGCAATGGTCCATTCGAGAGGAAGTTCCTCTTTCAATATGTCCTGCCCCGTCCAGCGGCGCAGCGAATCGAACATGGGCTGGTTGATGAAACGCAGCGTCGGGTGCTGGAGCCAGACATCGATCACACCTGCATGTTTCATGGTTATTCCCACCGAATTATGGTTTCCGATCATCCCGCAAGTTGTGGGCATTTTCTTTTTCCGGATGTGGAGTATAGGAAGGCCTGTGGCTCCTGTCAACGGGAAACGGGTTCCACGGGAAGCGGGCTCCACTATCCCATCGGACAAACACCGATCCGGAATGTCGGATCGGCTGAAGTTCTTTGTCTCTCTTTTCCCATCTCACAATCAGGTTTCCTCCGATTGTATAAAATCTTCTTCGGGATTAATGTAGCCTCGAAAGAAGGAAAGAAAGGGAGTTAAAAACCATGAACGTCATCCTGAAAGGCAAAGTCGAGTTCAACCCCCAGAAGGACCTCCTGGGGAAGACAATCGAGCGGAACCGGACCGGCCATCATCCGATGACGGGTCTCAAGGGATTATA
>MTKZ01003789.1_pt1 | contig 23182 bp, 10 predicted proteins | sample 1042781 | NCBI WGS metagenome assembly MTKZ01 (sample SAMN06212207, study PRJNA360539) | anaerobic digester metagenome | biome: Wastewater treatment plant; material: sludge; isolation source: anaerobic digester fed with sludge from wastewater treatment plant | place: Denmark: WWTP Viborg ... | reverse complement strand
CCAGCCACGGGCAGTACCTTAAATTTTTCGGGAAAAGTCCTATTCCCGCTGAGCTAAGACATTCTCGCCGGTGATAGGTTCGCCGGTGGAAGGCCGATGGGTGGACGAACTCGGCACGACCTTTTACGAATTTCTGCCAGACGGAACGTATTTTATAGAGAATTGGAGTACGACTGGTCCACGGTTCTGGTCATGGGATGCCGATGAAAGTCTCCTTACCATAGATACAGGGTTTCCATTTTATCTAACAGCCTATACGGCGTCTTTTCAAGGTGACACTATGACCTGCTCTATACCGGGATACTCATTTACCTTGACCCGGGTTATTGAATGATTGGTCGTCCTGGCGTAATGGATGGTGCTTGCTGAAGCATAAAGTTTTTCAGTTGACCGCAAAAAAAAGTTTATTCGGGTATTTACAGTGCTTGCATATACCCCTTGGGGGTATCGTGAACCCTTCCTTGCGTAACGCTTTTATCTCTATAAAGAGAGGCGCTCATAGGGATGATGGAGCAAGGGGGGACAACATAAGAACAGCCCTTGTGCTTTTTTTCGTGGAGTACTGTTGTGTAAGTGTCTACGCTTCGTCCGGGACTTCGCCCCGAAGAAGTGGCGCCTTCAGCGCAGCCCAAGATGGTCTTTGTCCTTGGGAACGCCGCTCCCCAAAGCGGCAGACTACAGGAATTAATCTTGAATTACTGTCATCCAAACCTTTGGCTGAGTCTTTCCCTCACTTTATTATCTATACCCATGTCCTGCCGCTCTGGGAAGCGGCGTTCCCAGGGAATTCAAACTCATAAGTTTTTGTCATCCGAATCAAATTAAGCGCCTATGCGAAAGGAATATTTTAGAATGAGCAAATCACTACCTGTTTTCGCCTTACCAATCGTTTTGTCATGTTTTTTTATGATCTGTAGCCTGCCTGCAGTAGCGGAGGATACTTCCCACGTGACTTTTCATTATTGCTGCTATAACGCAGATTTCAGCGCGGGAAATCCTACTAGAATTAAATGCTGTGGCATTACTCTGTTGAATAATCCTGTTGGAGACCTTCTTCTTATCGGAATATCAGTTGGTGGACTAATTGCAGTTAATAAATATTTTAAAATAAAATAATATCTCTTATTTGCTATTCGAGGACCTTTATTTTTAATTATGCTAATCTACTCGCAGTAATGATGATAAATAATACGTTAACACGAAAAATGTAATATCAGATAAAAAAAACGGCGTGATGCATTATTTTCTTAAAATGTATACTATTTTAGTCTATCAATCTTTTTTTGCAATAATAATAACTTACAATCAAGAAAAAGAGTTAATAAATGAATACTAATAATGTCGCTATTCTTAAAAGAGTCCAAGTGTGCTTTTCGCTTATTGTCTGTTTTCTGTATTCCTTTGCCGCTATTGTCCGCGATGGTCTGCTTTGGGGTAGTTCTTCTTGTTTTCTGGGGAAAAGCATCCCTAAAGCTGTAGCAGTTTCCTCGCTATTTCTTATCGGCTTTCTCTTGTCAGGGTGTGCATATATTACCATTGAGGACGAAACAGCTGTGGCCGAAAACTTGTTAATCCCCGCTACGACTACTGTAGTAGCAAAGACAACGGAATCAGCCTTACAAAATGGCGAAAAAAAAGTAGAGTTCAATAGGGAAGACAATAAGGAAGACCGTGGAGAAGATGATTATTGGGAAGATGATTGGGAGGGAGAAGATGATTGGGAGGGAGAAGATGATTGGGAGGGAGAAGATGATTGGGAGGGAGAAGATGATTATTGGGAGCAAGAAGACGTTACGGAAGAACCCCAGATTATCAACTGGGATGGAACCGCCAGTCCCGTAGTCCTTGGTCAGTTTTGTGGTGATATCAATGGTAGCAACATTTTAAATCCTTCCTCTTCAATACTAGCACAAATTGGTCCACCATATAATTTTTTAGAAAATTATGTCAGTCGAAAAATACGAATGCAAAGTGTGTTGGCAAAGAAAATTATCTTACGGGCGCGGCAGGGCAATTTTAAATGGCTTAACACGGCAAAACTGGAGATGCGCATACCTGGCCATACAGTAGCGATAGTTAGTGGAGAACCTCTGGGAGTCTTTGATCAGGAAATCAGTATTCAAGTTTCAGATGTCGATCTTGTGAAAATATTCCAAACATTACCCGAAAATACGTGTCTTGAAATCGTCCTGACTCCTTCAAGTGGTTTTCCGCAAGAAGATGTAATCTTTGACCTCCTAATAGTTACAAAAGCATCTATTGAAATAAGATTGATTTTGGAAAATTTGTTAATTCTGATTTTTTTTGCCGGTAGTGTTGCAAACTCTATTGTCGGACTTGTGTTGTAATTCCGGGGGAATTCAGGGAGAGACTGCGGGTAATTCAGGGACAGTTCGCCATGACGCATTGCGTCCCCCATAAACGATGAAATTATGTAGTGAATAGTCAAACTTGAAATGTCGTAAAATAAGTGTATAGTTCTCCTTAGGCACCCATAAGGAGAACCGCCATGCCACTTATAAAGTACCGTGTTACCTTGAGTAAAGAGGCGCGTTCTTCACTCTCATCAATTGCGAGCGGTCGCCAGCAAAGGCGGGTTCTGCTTTGTGTTGATACGGTTTGCGCTTTTGGTTATCTGCGGGACGATCTGTGTACAGTTGTGGTTGCGATGCACGGTACAGATTTGCGCAGCCTATCCACTTTTCGTGTCGCAAACCCTCCGGCCCAGTGTGCTTTTGTCCTCAGGAATTGCCAACGAGTGATTGCTTCAGGCGCTGATATTAATTTTGTGACGATGAGTATATAATACATTTGGTGAGTGGTAGGACTTTTGACGTCCGAAGCATCATTTGTTAAATGGAGAGCCATGCAGTATTTACTGGTTAGTGTCAGCGGCGAACATAAGGGCAAAACATGGCCGGTTTGCGGTACGCCCGTGTCTTTGGGTCGCAGCCCGGAGTGTACGGTGGTGCTGTCAGCGCAGAATGTGTCGCGGCGGCATTGTCAGATCATGCTACGGGGCGAGGAGGTGCTTCTGGAGGATCTGGGAAGCCGCAACCTGCCGCTGGTGAATGGGAGGCCGGTGCGTCATCACCACCTGGCCGAGGGCGATGATCTATTCATCGGCCGCGACCATTTTGTGCTGGGATGCGTCGCCGACGGGTCGCTAGTGGGCGTCATGTCGGAGGACGTTCTGCTGGACACGGTCAATTGGGAACGGGTGGAGGGGGCGCGGGATGACGCGGCAGGGCGCCGCATCCGTCCGAGGACCGTGCAGGATCTGGCGCTGTTGTATGAGGCCGCGTCTGAATTCAGCGGTTGTGCCGATCCGGACGCGCTGCTGGATATCGTGCGCAGGCGGTTGTTTCAGTATTTTAACCCCGAGGCGCTCTGGATAGCCCGCGGCCAGAGGGTTGCCCTGTACGGCCCGAGCTTGTGCGGCGAGGCAGGGCAGGGGAATGACCAGCCGCCGTCCTATAAAACGGTGGAACCGAAGGCGCTGATGGACGCGTGCGTGCGTAAGGAATGCGCGCTCATGTAACGTCTGGGCGCGCAGGATGCAAATGGAAGTGAAATGTTGCAGTATGCGGCGCCGGTGCTGTTTGAGTCCATGCCGCTGGCCGTGCTGGCGCTGCGGACCCGCACAGGCCGGGACGTACACCCCGAGGGCGGCCTCCAATTCATTTCTTTGTTCGCCCGCTCCCTTGGACCGGCGCTCTATGGCGCGGAACAGTACTGTTCCACCCTGCGCGAAAACGATTGGCTGCGCGTTCGAAACAATGAAGCGCATACGATAATCGGCGAGAGCGGCGCCATGCATGCGTTGCGCGGCAAATTGCTCCAGGCTGCCGCAACGGATATTTCCGTGCTTATTACAGGGGAGACGGGAGTAGGCAAGGAACTGGTGGCCCGGGCGCTCCACGATTTTTCGCCGCGCCGCGAGGCCCCGCTCGTGATTGTGAACTGCGCCGCCATTCCCCGGGAATTGTTTGAGAGCGAACTTTTCGGACACGTCAAAGTGGCGTTTACGGGGGCGACGGCCGCAGGTGCGGGTCTGCTGCTGAAAGCGAGCGGCGGCACGCTGTTTCTGGATGAAATCGGCGACCTCAGCCTGGAGAACCAGGCGCGCATCCTGCGCGTGGTGGAGAACCGCAGTTTCCGTGCCATCGGTTCCACCACGGACACGCACGTGGACGTTCGCATTGTCGCCGCCACCAACAAAGACCTTGAGCGGGCGGTACGGCAGGGCCAGTTCCGCGCCGACTTGTTTCATCGCATTTGCGGCATGGCGATACACGTGCCGCCGTTGCGCGAACATCTGGAAGACATCCCCGCGCTAGCGGCACATTTCCTCTATGGGCTTCGTGAGGAGAGTCAACGCGCCTTTCAGGAGTTTGCTCCGGGTGTTTTCGAGGTCCTTCAACAACGCACCTGGCCGGGCAACGTCCGCGAATTGCGTAATGTCGTTCATCGCGCCATCACCCTGGCGCAGAGCACCCTGATTCAACTGGAAGATATTCAGGAAACGCGTGTTTCAGCAGCGCCGCCGGAAGGCCAGGCGTTTGCCGGACTATCGCTGGAAGCGTTGGAAAAGCAGCACATTCTTCAGACCTTGCGGCAATACAGCGGTAATGTGCGGCTGGCCGCCGCACAACTCGGCATCGGCCGTACTACGTTATACACAAAAATTACCGCTTATGGCATTGAAACAGGCAAACTACAGGAGGACGTTCATCAGTAGCGGCAAAATCACGCCTGCACGCAACACGCCGGAACGGCAGGGCCGTTGCATTAAGATTGACTTAGAAGTTGAATCTGATGGCGTTTACAGGGGCGATGAGGCGTGGAATATTGCCAAACGTACCAGGACATTGAGTGATAAGAGGTTGAAGAAACCCTCCCCAGTGCTTGTCATTTCATGTCCGCACCGGACACGGTGCCGGCGAGTTTCCGGGCCTCTTCCAGAAGCAGCGCGCCCAAGCCGTCGCCGTAAAAGGATGCGGTTACTTCGTACCCGCTGCGGGCGTATTCTTCGGCGGTAAGGATATAGCCGATGGCATCCGTGGTCAACGAAGCGACACAGGGATGTTTGATGCCCGCCGCGCGCAGGGCGTCTTTGGTCGCCGTGCCTATGACGCAGATGGGTTCGCCGGGAAAGGTGACCATCGCGAAGTCGTTGATGCGCAGGACGTACAGGGGCGCGGTGTCAGGGAACATGACTTGCAGCAGCATATCCAGCTGATCCGCGGAAACCTTGTATTCGTCGCCGGCGATTTTCAGGAAATCGGGCGCGCCCTTGCGCGACGGCAGGGTCGCCCAGGTGCATTTTTGCGTAAAGGCGGACACCTCCGCGCCCTGCAATCCCTCAATCAATCGCGCGGCGGCCAGGCCCACCTGTCTTCCATAATTCTGGGCCTGTTCGTAGTGGCTGCCGCCCTCGGGGCGCCGTGGCGCGATGTCGCCTTCAGCGCCGTTCGTATACAGGCAGGTGACGCCGCCGCCTATATAGTCCTCGACCGTGCGTTGCATCTGTCCCGCCCATTCACCCGAGGCGAGCATGTCCGTTTCATCCACAATCGTGCCGTGGGCCGTGAAGTTGACCAGCGTGGCAAGAGGAGTTCCATCCTGACGGTCCAGTCGCAGCACGGTCAACGCGTCATCCACGCAGGCGGCATCGCGCCGGTTCCGGTTCATGCCGGGCAGCGACACGACTCCGGAGGCTGCCTTCACCGGCTCCATCTTGTCGCAGGCCTGCTTCAAGGCGCCGGCGAGCCGGTCCACCACGAAGTTCAGCATGGGCTCTGAGAACACGCCAATGTTCGGATTGCCAGCGATATTGCGCCGGTCCAAGGCGTAGCCTTCGAGGCCGGTATGGGAGTGGCTGGCGCAAATCAGGGTGTTGTCCAGGGTCAATCCGGGAATGCCCGCCTTGCCAAGGGTTTCCTCGGCCAGGTTTACCGGCACGCCGCAGGCATCCACGGTGATAAGGACACATTGGGCATCGCCCTGCCGCAACGCCAGCACTTTCCCGTAGAGGGTATCCAGCACGCCCTCGGCGGGTTTGCCTTCCCGCGCCCCGTACCCGCCCAGCTGGGTCGGGATGTTTTCTTCGAGAGGTGTGATACTGACGCGCGCCACCCCCGCTTCAAAAGGGACGGAGTACATCGCATTCCAGCACAGGGCAAGCATAAGACAGGCAAACATGGCAGCATCTCCACACTGTAGCGTGCGCTTCAACACCGGAATCTTGAACGACATAACACGCCAAGGCGCAATCAAGACACCTAACTACTTGTTTTTATAGGGTAGCATTCAGAATCGTCTTTAAAACCAAGGCACGCACGGCAATTCCGTCGACACAAAATTATCGGGATTGCTTTTGGGTTCCGTCACAGGCGCTACTTCTTCCAAGAGAAACCCCGGACAAAGCGCAGGGACCTAACGGACATAACTGATCAGAAGGGCGGTAAAATGCCTCCCGATTCATGCGTCCTTTGAGTCCCTTAAGTCCTTTCGATCCTTTCTTTCAACAGGCATTAGCCGCCCTTTTCAGGTTCCTACCTTTCTACAGAACAACGTCATGCGGACCTATCGTGGAAATACCGAGATGACATTGGCCGGGACGCAGGTGTGGGCCTTATTGGGAGCTTATGTTTTCAAAGGGCTTGAGTTGTTTGGAGCGCGTGGAATGGCGCATTTTACGCAAGGCTTTCGCTTCGATCTGGCGCACCCGTTCGCGGGTCACGTTGAAGACGCTGCCTACTTCTTCCAAGGTGCGGGGATACCCGTCACCCAGGCCAAAACGGAGACGCAGCACTTTCTCTTCGCGCTCGGTCAGCGTGCCCAACACTTCATCGAGGCGTGCCTTAAACACTTCGAAACCAGCGATGGTCGAGGGATTATCGGCGCTGTGGTCTTCTATGAAATCGCCGAAACTGCTGTCGCCATCGTCACCGACAGGCGTTTCCAGGCTAATTGCTTCCTGGGCAATTTTGAACACGGCGCGCACCTTGTCGGCGCTCATGCCCATTTCCTGACCGATCTCGTCGGCTGAAGGTTCCCGCCCGTATTTCTGGATGAGCCGCCTGCTGGTCCGCATAAGTTTGTTGATGGATTCAATCATGTGCACAGGGATGCGGATGGTGCGGGCCTGGTCGGCAATGGACCGGGTGATAGCCTGCCTGATCCACCAGGTGGCATAGGTACTGAACTTGTAACCGCGCTGGTACTCAAATTTGTCCACCGCCTTCATCAGGCCTATGTTGCCTTCCTGGATCAGGTCAAGAAACGACATACCCCGGTTGATATACTTTTTGCCTATACTGACGACCAGGCGAAGATTGGCCTCGACCAGCTCCATCTTGGCGGCGTAAATCTTGTCTTCCTTCTCCCGGATGATGTTGATCAGCTCGTTAATCTGGTCCGGGTTCAGCCTGGCGTCATTCTGAATCTGGTCGATTTTGCGCAAAGCAATCTGCAGGCGCCGCTCCACTTCGAAAAGATTGTCCCTGTCGATGTTCATTTTTTTTATGGTACCGGGCCTGCGCCGGGTTTTTGCACTAAGTTTCAGCACGGCGTCGGCTTTCATGCCTATTTCACGTTCAATGCGGTCAATATCATCGTACGCCGCGGAAATACGCCGCTTGAGCCCCTTGATTTTCCGCCCGATTTTCATGATTTCACGCGGTTTAAGGGAGAATTTACGGATGACCTCCACCTGTTCCCCGCGAAATTCCTCTATGCGCCTGTGAATGTTCTGGCGGCTCTTGACGGGAAGGTTGGTGCGGCGCAGGCGTTTTTCCTGCGCTTCAATGCGCAATTCCATTTCCCCGATGCGTTCCATATATTCCGGTAATTCCTTGACAAAGCGGTGGTGAAAGCGCACGTCTTCATCGTCGCAGATTTGCCCGAATTGGAGGCGGCCCGCCAGGATGCGCGCGGCAATCATCTGGGTTTCCTTGATGGCATAGGGCGCATTCAAAATGACTTCAATCAGTTCCTTTTCCGCCGCTTCAATACGTTTGGCGATAATAATTTCCTGCTCCTTGGTGAGCAGCGGTACCCGGCCCATCTCACGCAGATACATGCGCACGGGATCATCGGCGCGATCGAGGGTGCGCTGGGCCGCCAGACGGCGAAGGCCCATTTTCTTCGCCAGTTCTTCCTTGTGCAGTTTTTCCTCGGATTTGAGGCTGTCCCATTTAAGGTCATCCACGATTTCAACGTCCGTGTCGCACAGGGAGATCATCACATCGTCTATCTGCTCGGCGCTTGCATTCTGGGGCAGGAGTTTATCCAGCTCGTCATAGGTGATTTTTTTGCTGGAACGGGCGCGCTTGATCGTTTCCTGCGCTTCTGGTGCGGCAAGAATTTCTTCTGTAGTTTGTTGTTTCACGTTTCGCGTACACCTTTCACGTCAATTGCCTGGTTGTTTGCCGACCGGTTTAAACGCGTGCCATGCGTTCAAACCTCAGATGCATCATCCCGGTTTAATTCGGGCGATTCGATACGTTTCTTTAATTCCAGAATCTGGTCGAAAAGTTCCGCCGAACGGACCCGATCCTGGTCTTGCTGCGCCCGGCGCTCCTGCTGAAGCAGCAGGGTTAACCGCTCCTTCCACCCGTTCACCATGAATTGCAGGACCCGTTCCTCCACAATACGGCGGGCCTTGGGCGCTTCGGGAGGGTCTATGCTTGCCGCAGCGGTATACAGGGTCTCTTCTTCGCCGGATTCCAGTTCATCAAGAGAAAGAGCGCCATTTTCACGCCGCACCACACGTTTAGCCAAGCTAAACACCGGTGATTCCGTATGTATTTCATGTTCGTTATCCAGAACGACGTCGTGCAACGCGGAAAATGTAATTAGTGCTGCAATAAAATCGATATCGTCCTTGTGCGGACGGGGCACGGGCGCCGCCGCATCCGTTGCGGTGGGCATGGTTTCGACTCTCCGCGGCAGACGCTGGTTTCTGCAAAACTCCTCAAAACCGCGTTTGCACTCCCACTCATGAATGCCCAGCCCTTCCGCAATACGTTTCAAATACTGGTCAACGCGCAGGGAGCCTTTCAGCGTGCGCACGATAGCGAACAAGGCGTAGGCAATTTCCGTATTGCCTTCAAAGGTGCCCCGCTGGGCCGCATTCATCTCAATATAAAAATTTACAAAATCCTGAGCTCCGGCCACCCGGTCACGGAATGCCTGGGCGCCTTCATCCCGAATGAATTCATCCGGGTCTTTGCCGTCCGGTGGCGCCATGGCATATACGGAAAGTCCAATGGCCGTCAAAATGCTGATGCCTTTCAAGGCCGCCCGGATGCCTGCGGCATCCCCATCGTACACAATGACCACCGAAGGCACATAGCGTTTGATATATACGGCCTGCTGCTCGGTCAATGCGGTGCCGCAAGTGGCCACCACGTTTTCAATACCCGCGTCAAAACAACGCATTAAATCGAAATATCCCTCGACAAGAATGGCCTTGCCTTCTTTGCGCAGAGCGTCCCGCGCTTCATACAAGCCATACAAGACCTGACTCTTCTTATAGGCGTGCGTTTCAGGAGAATTAATATATTTTGCCGGGCTATCGCCCAGGTCACGTCCGCCGAAAGCGGCAACATTTCCTGAAATATCCTTTATAGGGATAATAATGCGATTACGAAAGAAATCATAGAAAGAACGGTCGCCTTTTCGTAGCAGGCCGGACGCAGCCAGCTCTGTTTCCCGAAAACCCTGCTTCAGCGCCGCATCACGGAACTGGTCATAAGAGTCAACCGCGAGGCCAAGGCCAAACCGGGCTTCCGTGCTTTCTTGCAGTCCCCGGCGTTTCAGGTAATCCCGTCCGGAACCGCCCGTGGCCGGATTCAATAACTGCCGCCGGTAAAACTTGGCCGCAAACGCGTTCAGTTCAAGAATCCGGCGCCGTTGATAATCTGCCTGGTTGTCTTCCCTGCCGGTGCTTTCCAACCGGATTCCGGCGCGGTCGGCTAATTTTTCCAACGCTTCATTAAAACTCAACCCCTCAAATTCCATAATAAAGCGGATGACATCACCACCGCGGCTACTGCTGAAACAATAGTACATTTGCCGGTCACGGCTTACCATAAAAGACGGCGTTTTTTCATTAGTAAATGGACTTAACGCCTTAAAACGCGCTGTTCCCGACGGTTTCAGTTCGATACAGCTGCTAATAACATCCACAATGTCATTGGCGCTAATTACCTGAGCAATCATTTCACGGGAGTATTTTCTCAACAGCCACCTCACAACATCTTGGGAACATCAAAACCCTCCGTGCTCGTTATACACCCCGGACAGACAAAGACAACGCGCACAGTACGGTTCTACAATTCCAGAAAAAAGAGACACCTCTAGCACTCTTTTCTGTCAAGAGTGTACCATGCATCGGGGCGGTTTGTCAAATAAATTTTAGCGAGCCCTTAAAATGGCATCTGGTAACGGATTCCAATTTTACCTGGTGACGGGAGAGGTGCTATCATGTCTGGCTATAAGGGGTTCTTTCCCCCGGAGGGTACAGGACGGGGCCACAGTCCGTGCCTCAGCCCTGGTTGAAACCGCCGGAAACGGAAAGCAACCCCGCATATCCCGGGCGTGTTCCGCGTCCGGACGCCCGAAAATATACGATCCAGTGGAAATGGCGCTGTAGTACAGTGCCTGTTGCCATCGTTACCCCGGTATCCCTTTATCTTGTGCAAGGAGAGTCGTTTATGCGCAAAAATGTCATTGTCGCCCAATCCGGAGGACCCAGCCCGGTTATCAACAGTTCCCTGCGCGGTGTGGTGGACGCATGCAGGATGTTTCCCGACGTGTTCGGCACGGTTTACGCGGGGTGGCACGGTATAGAAGGGGTCTTGAAAGAGGAACTGTTGAATCTGAGTGCCCAGGACGAGGAAGAAATCGCACTGCTGCGGTATACCCCGGCTGCGGGCGCCATCGGCACCTGCCGGTACAAACTCAAGTCCAGCCAGGCGGAAGATTTCCAGCGGGTCATCGAGGTGTTCAAGGCGCACAACATCGGCTACTTCTTCTACAACGGCGGCAACGATTCCATGGACACGGCAAACAAAATCGCCAAGCTGGCTGTTGCCCAGGGCCTGGACCTGGTCGCCGTCGGCGTACCCAAGACCATCGATAACGATGTGGGAGATTCCGAATTCAAATTGATTGATCATACCCCGGGTTACGGCAGCGTTGCCCGTTATTGGATGGCCATGGTACAGAATGCCAATGAGGAAAATGCGGGATCCTGTCCCGCTGACCCCGTGCTGGTATTACAGGCCATGGGCCGTAAAATCGGGTTTATTCCCGCAGCGGCGCGGCTGGCCGACCCCAAGCGGGAAATGCCGTTGCAGATATACCTGGCGGAATCAAAAGTGACGCCCGAAGAAATGTGTGATACGGTAAATGACCAATTGAAACGGGATGGCCGCTGCATGGTCGTAGTCAGCGAAGGGTTCGACGTGGGCGAGCTGGGCGAGGTGAAAGACAGTTTCGGCCACACGAGCTTCGGCTCCTCTCAGATGACCGTCGCCCAGAAAGTGGTCAATCTTCTCAATCAGAACGGGCTGCCCGTTCCGGGCAAGGCGCGCGGCCAGGTGCCCGGAACGGACCAGCGCGCCACCACGGCTTACGCCTCGATTGTGGACCTGGATGAAGCCTACAAGGTAGGCCAGCAAGCCGTAGTGATCGCGGCGTCCGGTGAAAACGGTTGGATGGCCACCATCTTGCGTGAACCGGGACTCCTCTATAACGTGCGCTATGACAAGGCGCCGCTTGAGGCGGTGGCCAATTCAGAGCGCATGTTCCCAGCCTCCTGGATCACGCCGACCAAGACCGATGTCACGGAAGCATTCGTATCTTATGCGAAACCGCTCATCGGCGAAGACTGGCCGAGCGTGCCCGTCATTAATGGGCGCCAGCGTCTTGCACGGATGAAACCGCTCTTTGCCGAGAAAAAATTGCCGTCCTATGTCCTGGAGGCCTTGCGCAAGAAATAGGTTTTCAGGCTGCACCGGACTGGAACGGCACCGGCAGGCCGGACGAACCGGACCGGGCGGATCTTTCGGACCATCAACAAGTGAAACCTCCTATATGCATTACCTGTTGCTTATGTACATGATGGGAATTTTACCAATGTCATTACCTGCCGATGGACCGATGTTTGCACCTGATTTTTACGAGATTGGCCCCGGATGTTTATGGCTTCACGAACACAAAGCGCCCCTGTCCATGAACGAATGGTTTATCGCAGGACCGGGTCCCGGGGTGCAGCGGGAGGATTGGCTACAGGCGGCCCGGGCCTGGCGCACGCAGGTGTTGGCCGGGAAAGGCCGATATCTCGCGATAAACGGCGAAGACGGCGGCGGATGGCTGCGCTTGGCGGAACCTTTGGCGGGCGCGCTTTCGCTGAAGACGGGGGACAATTTGTTTCTGGCGGTAACCGCACGGGCCCCCCGGGGCCCGGCCCGTATTTCCCTCGTTCTGGAGAGCCCCACCACTTCCACGGTTGCGGGCGGCTTGGATGTCCCTCCCGATGGGGAATGGCATGAAATCACGCTTTCCCTCTCCATTCCCGACATGGAGCCACAACAGAAGACACTGCGTCCCAAACTACTGGCGGAGTCCTCGTCCACGGACGAGCCGGCGGCGGTGGACCTGGCCGGTGTCATCCTGGGTATTGACGATTCGGCGCGTATGGATGCCCTGGGCGGGATGCTCCGCGCCCTGGACACTACCCATGTATGCCGCTGCGTGTATGACCGGGAAGACCTTGCCTGGACCACATCCGCCTTTGGCTGCTATTTTCTCTTCGCTTACGACCAGCGTTTCTGGCAACCGGACACGGGGTTTCAGGTGGATGCCTTTATGGAGGAGATGCGGCGGCGGTTCGGCGGATTGGAGACGGTGATTCTCTGGCCGGCCTACCCGCGCCTCGGCGTGGATGACCGCAACCAGTTTGATTTTTTCCGGGATATGCCGGGCGGTTTGGAAGGCGTGAAGGAAGCCTGCCGCAAGTTTCACAAGCACGGCGTGCGTGTACAGATTCCGTGGCTGCCCTGGGACACGGGCACCCGCCGGGAAGGCCGCCCCGATGCGGAAGTGGCGGCGGAACTCATCGCGCTGGTGGAAGCGGACGGCCTGTTTTTGGACACCCTAACCGGCGCGGCGCCTGCCCTGCGGCAGGCCGTAGACGCCAAACGGGCTGGCGTAGCGCTTGTGCCGGAACTGGGGCCCCCCGTCCGCCAACTCAGCCTGTGCAATCTTTCCTGGGCACAGTATGCTCAGGACCCCACTCCGCCGGGCATGCCCCTGTTAAAATGGATAGAGCCCCGCCACCTGCAATATTTTACCCGGCGGTGGGAAAACACACACCGGGATGAAATAGAAACCGCCTTCTTCAACGGGGCCGGGCTCCTGCTTTGGGAAAATATTTTCGGGACCCAGAATCCAGTCTCCCCGGCGGACGCATTGCTCTGGAAGCGGTGCGCCTCCATCCTGCGCGCCTATCCGGAAGTGTTCGCCTCCAACCTGTGGGATCCTTTTTATCCCTCCGTCAATGAGGAGGTCGTGGTGCACCGCTGGCCGGGTGCGCCGACCACGTTGTTCTCCTTCCGAAACACGGGTGAGGCCATTGTTCACGGGCCGCTCCTGCGCTGGCACTTCCCTGAAAATTCACGGGCGGACGACATGGAGATCCATGACCTGTGGCAGGGCCGGGAAATCCGCTGGGAAATAACGGTGTTCGGCATGGTCCAGGTCTGGGGCGACCTGGACCGGGTGGGTTGCATTGCCGTCACTTTCGGTGAAGACTCCCGGCTCGAGGAATGCGTGCGCAACCAGAAGGCCCTGGCTGCGCTTTCTGAAGTGCCTCCGGCTGCGCCCGCCTTTCCCGCGCTTAAACCGGTGGAGGCAACCCAAAGCATGACCGCGACCGCCGAGGGCATGGTTCGCATTGCCGGCGGGGCCCAGCGCATGCACCTTCAGCACCAGCGCCGTGAGTGCGGCTGTTACCCGGACCCCGGCGTGGAGGACAATCAAAAGCCGTACTTCACCCGCGGCACGCCCCATGATGAAATTCTTGAACACGACTACACGGTGACCGTACCGGATTTTTTCATAGACGAAGCGCAGGTCAGCAATGCCGAATTCAACCGGTTTATGAACGCAAGTGGGTACCAGCCGGCGCATCGGGAGAATTTCCTGCGCCACTGGCCCGACGGTGTCATGCCGCCGGAAATCGCCGACCTGCCCGTGGTTTATGTGGACCTGGACGATGCCCGGGCCTACGCGCGATGGGCGGGCAAACGGCTGCCCAGCGAGGCGGAATGGCAGCGCGCGGCGCAGGGTGACGACGGGCGGGTCTGGCCTTGGGGCAATGACTTCGACCCCGCGAAATGCGCTTCCGCCGCATCCGGTCCCCTGTCGGTGCGCTCCCTGCCGGACGGGCGCGGGCCCAACGGGTTATATCACACCTGCGGCAATGTATGGGAGTGGACGGAAAGCGAGTATGACGACGCGCACACCCGCTTCTGCATTATACGGGGCGGATCCTGGTACCGCCCCACGGGCAGTGGCTGGTATGCCCCCTCCGGCCCACAGCCGCTAAATGCGCACACCAAGTTTTTGCTGTTCTGGCCCGGCCTCGACCGGTGCGCCACCATCGGCTTCCGCTGCGTGAAAGACGTGACCTCCTGAAGCCGTTGGTTGGAGTTTTTCCGGAACAATAAAGCGGAGAAAGATATATGCACGCGCAAAACAACCATGGTCACGGTGTATCCAATATCCAGCACGTCGGCGTCTCTTCTCCGGGATCATAAGAATAGGCTTCGCCATTCTGCCACAGATACGCTGCGCGAATTGCATAAGCCAGTGGATTGTCACCATTCTGCCAGCCGGCGAGATAACCGATAGCCTCGCCCATCACCATGCGCCAGTCGTAGTTCAGGTCGCCGGGGTGTAGCACTTCCTCACGCAGATAGGGATAGCCGTTATTTATCGTATAGCCGGCATCATCGTTCCAGTCCACATCAAAATCCCAGCCTGTGTACGTGTCCGCGCCGTATGGATGCGTCATGGCATCCGTGCCGCGCCCTTCGCCGCAGGCGCTCGTGTTTACAGTGGAGACATCCATATCCCAGTAACAGGCCGTCACGACCGCATCACCACATCCCGCCGCCAGGCCTCCAACACTTTCGCTGCCCGATACCGGTCCCGCCGCATAACAACAGGTAAGGACGCCTTGATAGTTCGATCCTATCAGGCCTCCCACGATGCGGTTGCCTGTAACGATTCCCCGGGCATAAGATAACGCCGTTTCACCTCCGGATTGATATCCCACCAGGCCGCCGATATCTTCATTACCCGAAACCGGGCCGAGGGCGAAGCACTTCCTTATGGTGCCGCCGATGTTCACCCCGACGAGGCCTCCAATATCCACGATACCATTTACGGTTACCGAGGTATGACACCCCGCTATCAGCCCCAGGTCGTGACGCCCGACCAGGCCGCCCGTGGAGAAGCCCCCCAAACTGCCCATGACGGTTCCCGTGACCCGGCAGGAAATAATGGTGCCGCCATTATTCCAACCCACCAGTCCCCCCGCACATTCACGACCAGTAATGCTCACGGTTTCCACGCCAAGTCCTTGAAGTTCCGCGCCGGGATTCAGGAAGCCGAACAAGCCTACATTATTGCCCTCGGGCAGGCTTATCAGAACATTGCGCAGGAGGTGGCCGTCCCCGTTAAATACCCCGGTAAACGGGACCAGGTTGGTTCCGACAGGCGTTATCGAAACTCCCGACAAGTTGATGTCCGCAATCAAGCGAAAGCACTTGTTCCAGTCTTCTGGTGTGCCGCATAGCGTCATCCAGTCCGCAATCCCGCCAATTTGATACGGGGCGGTCGGCGTACCGGCGCCGCCGCTGTACCCCCCGCCATAGGCCGCTTGCGCCAAGACAATCATGAATGCAATGCTCAACACCCTTCCAAACCCCATCCATTTGTTCATTGAAGGAACTCCCAAAGCAGTTTTGCCGCCGTTTTTAAGAACCCGCCGTGTTATAAACACTTGTACGAGGACGTCCTAATGATACATCAAACAACAGGGAAATGATCCTGTCCGGCCAACGAAAAATCCTCTCTCATGACCGTCAACTTCCGCTGACTTTAAAATTCACCTTGTCGGTCTGGCCGGAAACGTTCATGCAGGACACCTGGTGTTGACCGGGCTGAAGGTCAAGAAACAAGGACCGCATTTTGTCGGAGGAACCCAGGTATCGTCCGTTACAGTACCATTGCAATTCTTCGTTACCGATATTGGCTTCAAGACGGATACGGTCCTCTCCTGTTTCGCCGGACATCACATAGGTAGCGTTCTGTACGGGCACTGTAATGCTCAGTTTGCGTTGCTTGCCCGTGGAAGCGACGGCTTCCGCAGCAACAGAAGTATCACTCGTAGAAGACGGAACCTTGGCAAGATCCCACTGTGTGGTCGCGGGGGGCCAGTATATCCCCACGGTGTCGTCCGGCCCCGGACGGTGCACATCACAACGCCGGTGAAGGTATTGATTCGCCGGGAACAGGGCGGTGGCGGTCCTGGGGCACCAGGGACTTTTCGGCAGGCCGGACAGGGCGCAGATTTGCACCTCGCACAGGCGCCCTTCCGGGGACGGCCACGCGGGAATCGGGGGCACCGGCAGGGAACGAAACACACGGGCCACCAGCGGCAGCGCGGCATGGGCGCCTATAAGGCGGGAGGCAGAGCTGCCGTCGGTATTGCCGAGCCACGCGCCAACCACATAGTGGCTGTTGAACGCCACGGCCCAAGCATCTCTGAAGCCGGTGGACGTGCCCGTTTTCCAGCATATCCGTGAACTCCGGTCATTCAGGCGTACTACGTTCGACCACGGTTCATCGGGAAACGGCTGTTCGAGCATGTACCACAAGGCCAGTGCCGTTCCTTCGGATAAGACAGGGCGGGAAGCAGGTACGGGCCCGCCGCGAACGAGCTGGGCATCCTGCCGTACGCCGAGGCGGGCAAGAATAAGGTAGGCGTTTACCAGGGTTTCCAGGGTCACTTCGCAATTGCCCAGTACCAAGCCCAGCCCATAATGGCTTGAGGGCTGTTGGATAACGCCGAATCCCAGGGAACGCAGAAACGCGACGGCATCCTCAATGCCCACCCGCTCCAGCACCTGCACGGCCGGGATATTCAGGGACCAGCGCAGCGCTTCTCCGGCGGAAACCAGTCCCTTGAATTCCCCGTCGAAATTGTTCGGGTTATAGACGCCGAAATCGAGGTTTTCATCCAGAAAGGCTTCAGTGGGGTACAGGCACTGCCGCTCCATGGCATAGGCATAGACAAACGGTTTTAGCGCGGAGCCCGGCGCGCGTCGGGCCCGGCAGACATCATACTGGCCGTGAATGCCGTCACTGGTGAAGTCGGCCGAGCCGACCCTCGCGAGAACCGTTCCCTCCCGGACGTCCACCACCATAACAGAGGCATTGTTAATCTGGTTGTTGAACTGGCGTAAATATAAGGGGACCATCTCTTCCAGCCGCACCTGCAGCGTGCCGTCCAGGGTCAACGCCAGACGGCCCTCTTCCCGAACACGGCGGCTCAGGGAATGGGCAAGATGGGGCGCAAGAACCGGATATTCATGCCGGCACGTGCCCAGCGGCCGTTCCAGCGCCTCCCGCAATTCCTTGTCACCGATCATTCCTTCCTCGCGCATACGGCGGAGTACGGCATTACGGCGTGTATGCGCCCGTTCGGGATATAATAGCGGGTTCATGGCCGTCGGGGATTTGGGGAGCCCCGCCAGCAGAGCGGCCTCCTCCAAGGTAAGTTCTGTGCAGGATTTCCCGAAATAGCGCCGCGCCGCAGCTTCCACGCCCACCAGGTTGCCCCCGTACGGTGCTGTGTTCAGGTAGGCGGCCAGTATGGCCCGCTTGTCGGCGACCCGTTCCAGGCGCAAGGCCGTAAATACCTGTTCCATCTTTCCGGCGAACCGGCTTTCAGTGACCTGATGCCTCTTTGCCAGCTGCATGGTCAGGGTGGATGCGCCGGAGACAATGCGGCCGGCGCGCATATTGCGCCAAGCCGCGCGCAGTACGGCGCGGAGGTCAATCCCCGCATGGGAAAAGAAGCGCTTGTCCTCCGCCGCCAGGGTGGCCTGCACCAGCCACGGACTGATAGTGTCCAAATCGACCGGAAACAGCCACTGTTCATCCGCGTTCAGGTAGGCGCACAAGACAGTATCATGCCTGTCCACCAGCGTTGGCGACAGGTCCGCCTTTAAAAACGGGGCCGCGTCCAGGGGTGGTAACACCGCAGAAACAACCCTGAGCACCGGCGTCTCCAGCCACAAGGCAGCCCCCGCGCACAGGACGGCAAAAAGGACGACAAGCAGCCCATAGCGCCGACAGCGTCCGCCTGCGGCGGAGGTTCGCGTCTCAGCATTCTGTTCATCCGGAGTGTTGTTCATGGCCCCAGTCGGCCCTGCGAGGCGTTACGAACCTCGCAGGGCCCGCTGTCTTTCTATTCCACAGTAATTTCCGACGGCACGGTGGTCGCGGTAATCTCAGGTGTATACATGGCCTCCGCATGAAGGCCGGGCAACTGGAAGCGGCCTGGCGTAACCGCCCGCACCAGGTACCGGAAGACTACAGGCTTGGGTTCAAGCCGGTCCAATGCGATGGCGACGCGGTCGTCGCGCACCTCCAGGAAATCCGGGGTCGCAATCAACGTTCCGGGCATGCCCTGTTCCAGTTCCGGCTGTTCATCGGCTTCCAGCCTGGGATTGGCCACTTCGAATCCCGCCGGCAACAGGTCGTTAACCAGCAAGTTCTCCACGGATTTGTTCGGCGCGAGCCTCAACTGCACAAGGTATTGCCCCGTGTGCTTGAAAACCGGCGCGTCGATTTTCGACCCGTCCACGTTCAGGAATTCGCGGGTAATCGCAATGCCTTCCTCTACCGGTGTCAGCCTGGGTGCAAGGGGATTGCCCGCCATTTCCACATAAATATATACCGGGGTACCGCCCGCATTGGTGATTTCAAACCGGGGAGGAACGCCCGCCAGTTTTTTCGAGAACAGTTCTCCGGGCCCGAGCACGCGTTCGCCGTCGGCATCCACAATCCGGACGGATGCGGAAGACGGGTCCGCGGTATGCTTCTCGAGATACATGGCCAGCGCCGTGACCGCAAAGGCGGTTTCCTGGGTTGTGTATCGTTCCACCTTACCCAGGTAATCCACGAGCGAATTCACCAGCAACAGCTGCCGGTCCGGGAGCGCGTTCATGTGCAAAAGTGCAATGAGCTGTACCGCTTCCGCGCGCACCGTGGAATGGAGGGTTCCGGAAAGTTCCCGAACCCCTTCCTGCATAGCGGGCAGATTCTCCAGCTGGGACAGAGCCGCCGCCGGATCGTTGGCATGCATGGCCCCGGCTGCCGCCAACAGGTACCGCGCCGATACCGGGACGGGAACCTTGTCGAAACGCTTGATATATTCGATGGCTTCCAGGTCGCCGTCCAGGGCCAGCACATAGCAGGCATAGGCGCGCAGGTAATAATCGGATGACGTGCTGATTAAATCGTTCTTCATGATTTCGGCCGCGTGGCGCTGCAAGTTCTGGAAGGCGGCGTCATACACTTCGAAAGCGTGGGCGCGCCGGACCAGCGTCAGAAAATGCAGGGCGTACACGGAACCGTACGGATAGGACGCGGTCGAACCCGGCCAGAAGCCGATACCGCCGTCCGCGGTCTGCATGCTCAACAGCCGCTCAATCGCCTGCCTGATATACCGCTCCGCATTTTCTGCCACCCGCACCGCCTCGGTATCGCCGACAAACATGTCCTCGTAGAGGCGCGCATAGTTCCGCAGGAAATACAGGGGCATGGCCCGAGACACGGTCTGCTCCACGCAGCCATAGGGATAGCGGAGCAGGTATTTCAGACCCGGCCTAATCCTCAAAAACAGGTCGTTCGACACTTCGATGGCGGTGTTCAAGCCGGGGTCCATCTTGAACAGGGTATTTTCAATGACCCGTTTCTCACCGGGCTTGAGCGTGATAAACTCGGTGTTCGTCTGGTACGCTGCGGGCGCGCGCACGGGAAGGGGCGCTTTTTCCGCAATGGTTTCCAGTACCGTTCCCGAGGCATCCGTAACGGTCATGGCCCACTCCAGCATACCCTGGCCCGTGGCGGCCGCGGACGTGACCTGTGCCCGGAAGGCATCCTCCGCCCCCGGACCCAGCGCCAGTTTCTGTTCTCCGGCGCCGGAGAGGGCGCCGGAGGCGTTCCAGCTTACCGTAGCCGTGACCGCCGCCTCCGTGGTGTTTAACACCACGGCCGTGCACTCGAACTGATCACCGCACAGGGAAAAGCGCGGCATGGATGTGCGCAAGATGTAGGGACGTTTCACGATGACGGGAACCGCGGCGCCGCCGACAGCGCGGTCGGTCACGGCGACCGCCACCAACCGCAACTGGCCAATGAACTCGGGCACATTGAATGTAACAACCGCCCGCCCGGTAGCGTCGCTGCGCACAATGCCGCTCCACAAGGCAACCGGCTTGATCCAGTTTTCATCCACCTGCGAGGTAAGTCCAAGGCGCCGCATCATATCACCGCCGGCGGCGGATTCCTCCGGCGCATAAAAGACCTTGTCATAATAATGCGCCTGCCTCACATCCATTTGCCGTGAACGCTGGAAGTAGGTATAGGGGTCCGGATTGTCATAGCCGAGAATGCTGTGAATGCCCTCGTCCACAGCGGCCACCGTAATTTCCGCAGCCACGGGATTGCCGCTGTGATCGCGCGTTTCCAGCACCACTTCCAGAGGGCTCGAGGGCAGAATGGTTTCAGGCACATTGACAAACACGGTCTCGATTCGTCGGTCAGGATTGTCCAGCGGCACATTGGCCATGACAAAGCTGCTGTAAGGATAATTGGAAAGCGCTTTATTTTGAGCGGTGCGCACCACGGTCACCTGCAGCCAGGTGTTGGGGAACCAGGCGGCCGTCACGGTAAAGGCGGCATGCCCTTCCCCGTTGACCACAGGCACGGCCATGCTGTCCTTAAGCGCATCACCCTGCGCCACAATATAGGCCATGCCGTCGTACGGGGATTCAATGGAGAGTTCGAGCGGGTCGCCGACCTGATAGGTCTCCTTGTTCATGGCGAGCCGAATCAGTTCGGGCCGTGACGCGGACTCCACGTTCAACCGACCCCACCAGCGGTTGAATGTGATGGAACTGTACATGCGCGTCGCGTCGGCATGCACGCGCAACCGGTATTCGCCGTAAGCCGGGTACGGCAGTTCCAGGGTGCCTTTGCCGCCTTCCAACGGAACATCAAAGGTCTGGACCAGGTCAAAATTTTCGTCCCAGCGCGGATCGTTGCGATCATTTAAACGGCGCAGATAATAGTTCCACACGCGGCGTTCCAACGATACCTTCACGGAGGTCAGGGCCGCCGCCGTCTCGTCGGGGTTCAGGGCAAGCACATGCACGTCCAGTATTTCGCGTTCGGGCCGAGGCGCGGCCGCCATCCCCAGCAGCACCGAATCAGGAAAGGCAATCGCTTCCGCCGTGTCGGTCACCGCGCGGCCGCCCAATTCGAGCACCCGGCCGCTTGCGACCACCTCCAGCGGCATGGTTGCCTCCTCATCGGGCTCGAAGGTGTAAGAAAATATTGACCTGCCTTCGCCATCGGTTATGGACTCGCCCAGCGGAATCAGATTTTCCTCGAGGGTATCCTCGTTGCCGAAGGAATAGCCCGGCCAGGCCTTGCTTTCATAGCGCATGGGACGCAAAAATACGCGGCCTTCCGTTTTGCGCCCTGCGGCAACGCCGCCGAAAAGATTTTCCGCCGTCACTGTCAGCTCCACGGAATCCCCGGGACCAAGCCGCTCCTTGGTAAAGGCCGCCGTGGCGCGAAGCCGGTTAGGCACAAATTCCTCCAGGTTGAAGGTTGCAATGCCTATCGCTTCTTCGGCTTCGGGCACGCGCAACTCCACACTGTATTTGCCTGTCGGATGTACACGCTCGGACTGGAAATCAAAACTGCCCGTGCCGAACTCGGAAAGGGTTACCGGGACTTCCTGGATCCAGCGACCCTGGGGATTGCCTATACGCAATTGAAGGGGAACGCCCGCCAGCGCGTCCACATAACGGGTTCGCGTTATCCAGCGGATGTGCACCGGTTCACCGGGCCGGTACAGGTTGCGGTCCAGGTAAAGATAAGCATCATATCCCTCCGGATCAAAATACGGCATATCCGGGGTGAAGGGCGTATTCTGTTCCTGAGGTTCCCGCAAATCGAGGAAGGTGTAATCCTCGCCCTTTTCAAGTACCACGAGCGCCGGCTCGCCCAAGGTGGCGTCGAAGTTGCCCAGCCGCGCGATGCCATCCGGACCTGTTGCGATGGTGCCCATGGGTTGGAACCGGGTGGAGTAGACGGTAACCTGGGCCTGAACAACTGGTTCGAGCGAGAAAAGGTCATGCACAAAAACAACCAACCCGGAATCCGTCCAGTGCGCCAGCGCGCCCATATCCGTATAAATTAGAATGCGGCTTGTCTCGCTTGAATAGCTGTATTCCGGTTCCACGGTCATGACAAACACGCCGCGCTTGTCCGCCGGCATCAGGGCGCCCATGTCAACGGGAACCGAATGCGTTTTATCCGGATCATCGGGAAACGCAACTTCAAGCGAGCCCAGTTCGCCCGCATACTCATCCATGAGGGACTCCTGGCGCCCGTATTTCACGAAGTCCCGCGCAAAGATGGGTATATTACTCGGGAAAATCCGGGCCAGTGTAACCCGGGCTTCCGTAATGTTGCGTCCTTTGACCCGGGGCGCCGAGGCTTCTTTGCGCAGATAATAGTACAGTTCCGGGGAATCGAATTCGGCGCCGGACATTTTCGGCGTCTTCTCCAGCGCCACCATTTCAGCACTTTCAAGCCGGGCCGATTTATCGCTCGATTCCAAACCGCCCGTCACGGTAAGCACATACTCCTTTTCGGACTGCCAGTCGCCCTTGATAAACATGCGGCCTTCCCATCTGCCCGGTTCTACGCGCATATTTTCAATGGGCGGCACAATCTTGATGTGGTTCAGCAGGTCTTCCGTCGTCACGCTGTGTGACAAGGAAAGGTTAAGCGC
>MTKZ01006772.1_pt1 | contig 23191 bp, 20 predicted proteins | sample 1042781 | NCBI WGS metagenome assembly MTKZ01 (sample SAMN06212207, study PRJNA360539) | anaerobic digester metagenome | biome: Wastewater treatment plant; material: sludge; isolation source: anaerobic digester fed with sludge from wastewater treatment plant | place: Denmark: WWTP Viborg ... | reverse complement strand
TACGCATGAAACTGACAAGTTGTTCATAAACAAGTTCTGGTTTTTGATTGGGAACCAGGCGAGTGGAAATTTTCGCCATCGCTTTTGCTGGAATAATGGTCTTGGAGCCACTGCCTGTGAAGCCGGAGAGGAACCCATTTACCTCAAGTGTAGGGCGGTTGCCAATGCGTTCCATAGGTAAGAATCCCTTTTCCCCCCAGAGTGCTGGTGCACCTGTCTGGTGGCAATACTCTTCATCGTTGACCATGTACCTGGAAAGAGCAACTTTCTCTTCCTCAGACAAAGGTAAAACATTGTCATAGAATCCGGGTAGGGTAACTTTCCCATCAGCATCATGCATTTTGCTGATCAATTCAGCTAATACCTGGGCTGGATTATGTACTACTCCACCATAACTACCTGAATGTAGATCGTGATCAGGACCAAATACGCGTACCTCAAAATATGCCAATCCGCGAAGTCCGTAGGTGATGGATGGAAGGTCCTTTCGCGGCATCCCCGCATCTGTGTTTAACGCGAAATCCGATCGCAGTAGATCTTTGTGCTCATTCAGGAAACCAACCAGGTTGGGGGAACCAATTTCCTCTTCTCCCTCGAGTATGAATTTAATGTTGATCGGGATCTCACCAGTTTCTTTAATGGATTGAATAGCAGATGTACAGGCAAAAATCTGCCCTTTCATATCGGATGCGCCACGAGCGATTAGATTATCACCAAGGATGGTCGGTTTAAATGGCGGTGTATTCCATAATTCAATAGGATCTTCGGGTTGCACATCGTAATGTCCGTAAATTAGAACAGTAGGTTGAGTGGGACCAGCGTGCAAATGATCCGCGTAAACGATAGGGTGTCTGAGGGTCGGAAAAATTTGTACATTTTCCATTCCAATGCTTATAAGTTTGTTAGAGATGAATTTCGCTGCTTTCAGAACATCATCCTTACGATCAGGATCCGTAGAAACGGATGGAATGGCAATGAAATCGATCATCTCGGAAAGTATCTTTTCATAATTATTATCGAAATATTTTATTGCTTCGGCTGTCATTTTTTAGTGTCTCCAGAACAAAATTTTGACAATTGTATCACTATAAGGCTCTTCCAAATTCGAACTTACATCAACAGGTCTCGCAAACACCTTTATGCTACAATTATTTTCTGACCACGTGAGGAAAAAATGATAATTTACAACTGCAAGATCATTACATGGGGCAACCCAAACCAGATTTTGGATAATCACGCCATCTGGATAGACAAGGATCGCATCCAGGAGATAGCGATGCAAGATGATCTGCTGTTGCGATTCCCTGATGATGACAAATTAGATGCCAATGGACAGATACTAATGCCCGGTTTGATCTGTGCGCACACTCATTTTTATGGTGTCTTTTCCCGCGGTATGGCGATCCCGGGAGAGCCTCCGGCAGATTTTGTAGATATATTGAAAAAACTATGGTGGCCGCTGGATCAATCACTTACACAGGAGGATATTTATTATTCTGCTCTTGTATGTATTATTGACGCGATCAGGCACGGAACGACCACTGTTTTCGATCATCATGCCTCACCTTGTTTCATCAATGGTTCATTGGATATCATAGAAAAGGCCATTAAAGAGACAGGCATTCGAGGAAGTTTGTGTTATGAGGTGACCGATCGAGGTGGGCTGGAAAAGATGAGAACAGGGATTGAAGAGAATGTTCGAATGATCGAAAAATTGAAGGATCAGCCAGCCGGGGCGCAGACCACGGCAATGTTCGGTTTGCACGCTGGGTTGACATTGTCAGATCAAACATTGAAAGATTCACGGCGGATGATTCCGGAAGGCTTTGGTTTTCACATTCATGTTGCAGAGCATCAATCCGATGAATATAAAAGTATCCATCAACATGGTATGCGAGTGATTGACAGGTTGGAATCGTTTGGAATTACCGGGCGTGATTCAATATTTGTACATGGGGTTCATCTTGACGGGAAGGAAATACAAAAGATCTATGACAGCGGGACATGGTTAACTCATCAGCCACGTTCGAATATGAACAATGGTGTAGGGATGGCGGATATTGAAAGCGCACTCAGATTAGGTATTCCTGTTAGCATAGGTAATGACGGATTTTCATTTGCTATGTGGGACGAATGGCGCACCTGTTACCTTGCGCATAAATTATGGAAACGTGACCCACGGGCGATGAATGGATCTTTGGTGACCCAAATGGGTGCAGAAAACAACGCGCGTCTGGCTTCTCATTTTTTCAAGGATAAGATTGGCAGGATAGAGATAGGTGCAAAAGCCGACTTGATACTAGTCGATTATCGGCCAATAACCGAATTTAGTACCGGAAATTTGCCCTGGCACATTCTCTTTGGATTTCGAGATTCAATGGTCACGCTTACTATGGTAGATGGAAAAATCTTAATGAAAGACAGTGTGATCTCAGGAATTGATGTGCCAACAATAAGCAGACAAGCCCAGGACATCTCCCGGGAGGTATGGAAGCGCTATGAGCGACAATTCAAATAATAAAAAACAGAGCAAAAGTTATCGGATAGCCATCATTGGTGGTACAGGAAAAGAGGGCAGAGGGTTAGCCTATCGCTGGGCTTTAGCCGGGCATGAACTGACCATTGGTTCTCGTGCGATTGAAAAAGCACAGATCGCAGCTGATGAGATAAACAGCCTGTTGCCAGAGGGAGTTGGAAGGGTAGTGGGGTTGGAGAATATCCAAGCCGGTGACTGGGCAGAAATCGTGGTGTTTACAGTACCATTTTCCGCGCATATCAGTATGCTTGAATACCTGAAGGACGTAATAAAAGGCAAAGTGGTCATAGACGTTTCTGTACCTCTGGTGCCTCCGAAAGTTACCATCGCACAAATGCCTGCAGCTGGAAGCGCCGGTAAAGAAGCGCAAAATGTCCTGGGAGAGGAAACACCGGTTGTGATCGCTTTTCAAAACATATCATATGAACGATTGATGAATAACAAAGATATCGATTGTGATGTGCTGGTATGCGGTACTTCAAAAGAAGCCAGGGATACCGTGATTGGCCTGGTAGAAGATGCGGGGATGATTGCATGGGATGCTGGACCGATGGCAAACGCTTTTGTTATTGAAGGATTAACATCGGTGTTGTTGTACATCAATAAGAGGTATGGCAGTAAAGAGACTGGAATCAAAATCACGGGTGTTACAAAGGAAGATCGTGGGAACTGACAGGACTTTATATATTTTCCCGGTAATTGGGATTCCCGACATACATGAAGGTGAAGATCTTGTAGAAGCAATAATTAATAATGCGTGTAGTCATTCTCTTAATATTTTTGATAATGATATATTTATTTTTACTCAGAAAATAGTATCTAAGTCAGAAGGTCGGCTCGTCGATCTGCGCACCATAAAACCCTCTATCAGAGCTAAACATATCTCGAAGTTAACTCAAAAGGATCCTGGTCTGATCCAGCTAATCCTGGAGGAAAGTAAAGCGATATTACGGATCCGCAAAGGGTTGATAATTGTGCGCCACAAACTTGGATTTGTCTGCGCGAATGCCGGTATCGATCATTCCAACACGATCTCTGGTGCAGAGGCAAATCATCACGTTCTGCTATTACCAGAAAATCCCGATAGATCGGCAAAACTTATTCAAACCGGAATTGAGGAGCGCACAGGTTGTAAGGTGGGTGTCCTGATAATTGATTCACACGGTAGAGCCTGGAGAAACGGTACTGTTGGGGTGACGATTGGCATTGCTGGAGTTCCTGGCATTGTGGATATGCGCGGAAAAATGGACCTGTACGGGTATAAGCTGCGCGCTACCCTTATTGCAGCGGCGGATGAATTAGCCGCCGCGGCTTCACTGGTGATGGGACAGGCGGATGAATCGATTCCTTGCGTAATCGCCAGGGGCTTCCCATATCCACTAAGAGAATCAAATCTACATGAATTAATCCGTTCGGAAAAGAATGATCTATTCAAATAGTCATTCATCTCAAGGATCACTCCCATGAAGGTCACAGCTTTGGCAGGTGGAGTAGGAGGCGCAAAACTCGCCAACGGTCTTGCCAACTTATTGCCAACAGAATGTTTTTCGGTGGTTGTCAACACTGGTGATGACTTTTATTATTCACAATTACTGGTCTGCCCAGACATTGATACAGTTACTTATACCCTTGCAGGTATAAATGACCCGGTTAATGGCTGGGGAATAAAGAATGACACCCGTCAAGTACTTACAGCTTTGGAAAAGCTTGGGCATCCTGTGTGGTTCTCACTGGGTGATCGCGATATCGCTACCCATATTGAAAGAACCAGATTGATCTCACAGGGATACTCGCTTACTGAGGCGACCGCGGTCCTTGCCAGGAAATTGAAAGTTGATCACACAATACTTCCAATGTCAGATTCTACTGTGCGAACATTGGTCGACACTCAAGAATTCGGTGTGATCAGTTTTCAGGAATATTTTGTCAGGTATCACTTTCAACCGAAAGTAAATAGGGTCATTTTTGAAGGTGCTGAGAAAGCGATACTGGGACACAAACTCCAAAACGCTATTCTCTCGTCGGACCTGATCATCATTTGTCCATCCAACCCGTTTGTGAGCATCGATCCAATCCTATCCATCCCCGGCTTGAAGGATTTATTGAGAGAAAAAGTACTAATCGGAGTAAGTCCTTTAATAGGTGGAAACACTGTAAAAGGGCCGGCTGCTAAAATGATGGTAGAAATGGAATTACAGCCGAATTCATATAACATTGCAAAGCATTATGGTGATTTGCTTACAGGGTTTGTTTTAGACTCTGTCGACCACCATGATGCTGAGCAAATTGGTCGATGCGGTATAATTCCTTTAGAAACTGAAATTCTCATGCCGAACAAGACAGCGCAAGTCAGATTAGCGAAAGAAGTGTTGGATTTTGGACACAATTTACTGAGCAAGGATCATTAATATGCCATTATGGGCGATTGTGCCAGTCAAACCACTCCGTAGAGGGAAATCGAGACTTTCACCTTTATTGACTGAAGCTGAAAGAACTTCTTTAAATCATAACTTACTTTCCAACACACTCCGCACACTTTCAACAGTTAATCAGATTGACACCATCATGGTTGTCAGTCGTGACCCACAGGCTTTGGCCCTGGCACGTGAGTATGGTGCACGGACTGTTCTTGAAAACGGTAACCCTGAATTAAACACCGCGCTTAAAAGGGCAGCAGTGGTCGCGAAAACATACCTGGCGAATGAAATTCTCATCATTCCTGCCGATCTACCACTCCTCACAGACCAGGAAGTGGTCACTTTTCTCAATCATTGTGGTAATCCACCTGAAGTGGTAATCAGTCCAGACCGCAGGCGGGATGGCACAAACATGCTTTACATTAATCCGGCTGGACTCATTCCATTTAATTATGGAATCGGTTCATTTGCCAAACACATCGCTGAAGCAGAGAGAATAGGCGCGCGTGTAGAAATAGTTGAAACTCCATCTTTGGGGTTGGATCTTGATCTCCCTGAAGACCTAGAATTATTGCGCATTTTTCAAGAGAAAAAATAGTGTTGATCTTTTTATGGAGACAAAAATGAGACAACGAATGGCTTTGTACCTGCAGGATGCACATGATCTTCGCGACGGTCTTGAATATGTTCGCTATGCAGAATCCCGTGGATTTGAAGCGGTTTGGCAGGCAGAAAGTCGCCTGGTACGGGATGCCATTGTTCCTATGGCAGCTTATGCCGCTGTTACAGATCATTTAAAAATCGGATCGGGCGTGATCAACAATTGGACCCGGAATATCGGATTGCTTGCTTCAACCTTCCTGACTCTTGATGACCTGGCACCTGACCGGATCATTTGTGGTATCGGCGCGTGGTGGGATCCCCTGGCAAAGAATGTCGGAATAGACCGGACCAAACCATTAAAAGCCATGCGTGAAACAGTCACCATTCTAAAACGACTACTAAAAATGGAACGGGTCTCCTTTGATGGCGAATTTATTCATGTAAATGGAATTGAACTTGATGTTGTACATGGTCGAAAAGAACCCCGGAATGTCCCGGTTTACATCGGAGCGACAGGTGATAATATGATGGAGTTGACCGGGGAAATTGCCGACGGCGCTGTATTGAATTACTGTGTTCCCCCGGAATACAACACCAGAGCACTTGAACTACTGGAAGCCGGTGCAAAGAAAAGTGGCAGATTACTGGATGAGATTGACCGGCCGCAACTCATAGTATGTTCGGTTGACCATGACCACGATAAAGCGATCGATACAACCCGAGAATTGCTTACCCAATACCTGGCACAACAACCGCATATCGCAAAAGCTTCCGGCGTTTCTCAAGATGTGGTTGCCAGGATACAATCCATTCTGGGATGGCCTGCCACCCATGAGCAAATATCCAAGGCCAAACACCTTGTTCCAGAAGATTTGATCTTGCGAATTACCGCTTCAGGCACACCTGACGAAGCCCGCAAGAAAGTGAATGAATATGTGCAAAACGGATGCACCTGTCCAATCCTTTACCCGGTTGGTGGAGATGTTCACCTGCTAATTGATACCTTTGCACAGCTTTAATCCTGCCACATAAATGAGCTACCTTTAGACAATCAGTTGAGAAATACGGAGAAATAAATGAGCAGTACACCCATACATGTCATCGGTCACGTCAATCCTGATACAGATTCTATCGCTGCTGCTGTCGGTTACGCCTGGTTGATCCGCGAACGTGACGGCGTGGATGCAATTGCCGGTCGTGCAGGGGCTGTAAACTCTCAAACAGCCTGGATCTTAAAAACATTAGGTATGGAAGCCCCGCTCCTGATCACTGATGCATCACCACGTTTTTCCTCCGTTGTACGCAGACTTGATACCAGCACACCTGATGTTCCATTGAGGATAGCCTGGACATTGGCTAACCGTACCGGTGGAATAGCTCCTGTTCTAAACCCTGATGGAACTCCATATGGATTGATCACGGGAAGAAGTCTGTTTAATTACCTCGGTAAACTGGTCGGTAGCAACCTAAAGAAAACAGTCGCTATAGAAAAGATCCTTGAGCTCCCTTGCCGTGAGGCATGTGACACCCAGGTATCGAAATACCAGGTGAATGCGAAAATTCGCGACGTTCTTAACAGGATCCTGCGTGAAGAAGGTGATGAAGTGTGGGTGGTTGATGAACACGACCGCTATGTGGGTATCTGCCGTCAAAAAGACCTCTTAAATCCCCCAAGATTGAAAGTGATCCTGGTAGACCACAATGAGCCCTCCCAAAGCGTGGCTTCGCTGGAAGAAGCAGAACTTTTAGAAATCCTTGATCATCACCGCCTGGGTAATCCATCCACGCATTACCCGATCAAGATGACGGTAGATATCGTGGGCAGCACCAGTACACTGGTATCTGAAAGGATCGAAGAATCCGGATTGAGCGCTCCGCCTACTATAGCCGGATTGATGTTGGCAGGATTGTTGTCTGATACATTGATCCTCACTTCTCCTACTACAACAGATCGGGACAAGGAAGCGGCTCAACGATTATCCAGATGGGCGTTCCTGCCCGGAAGCGTTTTGGCGGGAGAAACGATACAGACGTATGGTGAGAAAATTCTCACCGCCAGCGCTGGATTGGGCAACAGGTTACCGGATGAGATCGTTTCATCTGATATGAAACTCTATACTGCTGGTGGTTTTGATTTTGCTATTGCTCAGGCAGAAGTGAGTGATCTGAATGAGGTCACCAAACAACTTGAACCTTTAACTCTCGCGCTAGATGGTCTGCGTGTTAAAAAGAATGTCAATTTTGCCATGCTCATGGTTACAGATGTTGTAAGAGGCTCCAGCCGGATCATCGTGTCCAATCCTCCGCCAGCTCTTGATGAATTACCCTACAAACCATTGCCTGATAACACTCTTCTTGCCGAAGGAGTCGTTTCCAGAAAAAAGCAATTGCTTCCTGTAGTTTTAGGTTTGCTTGAAGAATAGATCCGATAACACTAGGGTTTAGATTAACAAATTACCAATTAATCCTGATCACTTATTGGAGCAGAAAAATGTGGAATAAGTATTACATCCCAGCTAACCTAGATGAAGCGTTGGATTTACTGGCATCTTCTCCGGAAGAAAGCCGCATAGTGGCGGGCGCCACTGACCTGATACTAGAATTGAAACGTGGATTACACCAAAATGTTTCCACGCTTATCGACATTTCTTCCATTAATGGGCTTGATTCGATCATTACAGACGATCTGGGAAATCTTCACATTGGTCCTTTAGTGACCCACAACCAGATTGCCGCTTCGAGGGTCGTTCGAGAGAGGGCAACGTGCCTGGCAGAAGCTTCTTACCAGGTAGGTTCTCCCCAAATTCGTAATCGCGGCACAGTAGTCGGAAATATTATTACTGCTTCACCAGCCAATGATACGATTCCTCCATTAATTTCTCTTGGAGCCGAGGTCATTTTAATCTCCAAGGGTGGGGAGAGAACCCTTAAGGTCGAAAACATGTTCCGGGGAGTGCGGAAAACAGTTCTCGAGAAGAATGAGATATTGAAGGAGATTGTCATCCCATCTTCTTCAGCACAATATCAAACCGCCTTTTATAAGTTTGCCTTACGAAATGCTCAAGCCATTTCACTAGTAAACGCAGCGGTTGCCTTAAAATTTATTGATGATCGAGTTGAAGATGCCAACATCGCGGTTGGGGCTGTTGCACCTACAGTGATCAGATTGCACCGATTGGAATCAGCCCTGATAGGCAAAACAATGCAGGATTTGGAAAATTTTGATTATTCAATTGTTGAAAATGAGGTACATCCCATCTCTGATATCCGTTCCTCTGACCAGTTTAGAAGTGAAATGACCAGAGTAGTCTTAAAACGCTGCGTTCAAGCGATCAATGATCCAGCTAAACGACATTCTCAGATACCGGAGTCTCCCATCACATTGGCAGTACAACAAAACATACCGAACCTTATGGTCAAAGAAGATCAATTGATCGATGAGAAGAACCCGATCAGGACTTCAATTAATGGGAAGGATTACGTTTTTTATAATTCCCATCAAAAGTCTCTGCTAGACCTGATCCGTGAGGATGCGGGTCTCATCGGTAGCAAGGAAGGTTGCGCAGAAGGAGAATGTGGCGCTTGCACGGTACATATGGATGGAAAAGCTGTCATGTCCTGTCTGATTCCAGCACCTCGCGCCCACCATTCGCACATCACCACTATTGAAGGGATCTCAAACGGAGAGGTTTTGCATCCTGTACAGGAAGCATTCGTAACTGAGGGCGCTGTCCAATGTGGATACTGTACTCCTGGTTTCATCATGTCAGCAGTTCAGTTACTTCAAGAACGAGGCAATCCGGACGTAAACGCGATCAAAGAAGCAATCACCGGAAATCTATGCCGTTGTACAGGGTATTACAAGATTATTCGGGCGATTGAAAAGGCGGTTGTAAGCGGAGGACAGAATGACAAAACATAGTATGTTTCGCACAGAGTTACCGCCAAAACCATCCAAACTTCCGCCGCATCCTATATGGCGCGGGATAGGTCTGCTGATGCTTGTTGTATTACCAGCGGGTTCATACCTGCTTGCCAACATGCTGATCGAGAATAAGCTCAAATACAGTTGGTTGATCATACCGGAGGATATTATTTTACGCCGGTATCCCCAGGACCCATATTTACTGGTGCGAATCCTATACGCGGTGATCATTCTATTTGCAGTGGCAGTGATCCTGGCACTATTCACTTTTTTTGCAGCCCGGTTTTTTGGTCCATCCAGGTATGATCCCTATGATCTGCCGCCGGAAAAGGTAATCAAGCACTGAATTTGTTTTCATGGAGCTCAATGAAATGACAGCGATAGGAATAAACCAGACCAGGATTGATGCGCGCGCGAAGGTTAAAGGGGAGGCTTTATATCCAGGAGATTTCGACCTTCCAAACTCTCTTCACATGAAAGTGAAGTTTTCTGATCGCGTTCATGCAATTGTAAAAAGAATAGATATAGCTGAGGCGTCACAAATCCCCGGTGTTGTAATGATCCTCACTGCTAATGATGTCCCCAATAATGAATATGGCCTTTCTTTTTACGATCAACCAGTTCTTTGTGGACCAGGTTCAAACAAACCTTTCGCGGATAGGGTCAGGTTTATTGGCGACCAGGTTGCTGTGGTGATTGCTGAAAGTGTGCAAGCGGCTGAAAAAGCGCGTGATTTGATCAGAATCGATTATGAGGATTTACTTGTCATATCTGATGTTCACACCGCAATGCTGCCCGAGACAGAATTAATTCATCCCGAACGTAACTCTAATGTTTTCGCGCACAACAAGATAAGAAAAGGGGATACAGACAAAGCTTTTAAAGCAGCAGATGTAATCGTGGAAGCGGTTTATCACACACCAGTCCAGGAGCATGCCTATTTACAGCCTGAAGCGGGTGTGGCTTATCTGGATAATGAAGATCGAATTACTGTCGTTGTAGCGGGGCAGTGGACGCACAAGGACCAGGATCAAATCGCTCACGCCTTAAATTTGGATCTTGATAAGATTCGGGTTATCTACCCGGCGATAGGGGGCGCATTTGGTGGCCGCGAAGACATGTCAGTGCAGATCATACTCGCACTGGGCATTTTACGATTAAAAGAAAAGGGAATTTATCGACCGATAAAAATCACCTGGTCGAGAGAAGAATCCATTATTGGACACCACAAACGGCATGCTTACGAGATCAAAACACGATGGGCTGCCGCCTCAGATGGTACTTTACTGGGCGCGGAGGTAGATATTCTTGCTGATGGTGGAGCGTATTGCTACACCTCGACAAAAGTATTGGGTAACGCAACCCTTATGGCTGTCGGCCCTTATAATATTCCTGCTGTCCGCCTGGATAGCCGGGCGGTATACACCAATAATCTACCCGGCGGAGCTTTCAGGGGGTTTGGCGGTCCGCAAGGGGCATTTGTGGCCGAATCTCAGATGAACAAATTAGCAGAAAAATTGAAAATGGACCCAGTAGAACTGCGTTTGAAAAATCTGCTGAGGGATGGTGATTTACTTTCAGTGGACAGTCCATTACCTCCAGGTGTCAGTCTGGACAAGGTAGTAGAGGAATGTGCTACAAGAGCAGGTTGGACGAAAGACAAAGACTCTGGATTTTCGCGGTCTTTGGGTTGGAGAAAAAATGGAAAGAAATACGGTATCGGTTTCTCATGTGCATTTAAGAATATCGGATTTTCCTTTGGAGCAAAAGAAAATTGCTGGGCTGGTGTGGAATTAATTGGTCATGGTGAAATTGAGAAAGTTATCCTTAGGCACGCAGGTGCAGAGGTTGGACAAGGTGCTCACACTGTTTTTGTTCAGATGGCTGCCCACGCGTTAGGTGTTACCCCGGAAATTGTCGAGCTGATACCCTCTGATACTGCCTATACCGGCAATTCGGGCAGCGTGAGCGCGTCAAGAATGACATTTATGGCCGGAAATGCAATAAAAGGTGCCGCGGAACAAGCCCTGCAAAAATGGAAAGCCGAAGAAAGACCAGCCGTAGCGGAATACCGCTATTTTGCCCCTGAAACTACTCCTTTTGACGTTGAAACCGGGAAATGTACACCCAATTTCGCTTACGGGTATGTGGCGGAGGCGATCGAATGTGAAGTAGATGATGAAACTGGCAAAATAAAGATTACTAAAGTCACATGTGTGGATGATGTTGGTAAAGCGATTAATCCGATGCTCATAGAGGGTCAGATCGAAGGATGCATTGTTCAGGCAGCAGGGTACTCCATTCTGGAAAACTTCATACAAAAAGACGGAAAAGTGCTCACTGATAAGTTATCGACTTATCTGATTCCGACCGTTCTTGATATCCCATTAGATGTGGAATCGATCATTTTCGAATACGCTGATAGCGTGGGTCCCTGGGGAGTAAGAGGTATGGGAGAAATGCCATACCTGCCATTCGCACCTGCTGTGATCCATGCTGTACACTCAGCTACAGGGGCGTGGTTTGACGATTTCCCCCTGACACCGGAAAAGGTCTATTTTGGTTTGAAAACCGCTAAGCAGAAAACTCATTGATCCGGATCTGATCCTGTATCCTCAAGATTTCCCGCTTTCATCTCTTCGATGATGCGTTTTGCGTCAGCGATATGTTGTTTTGGTACGATGATCTCTACTTCTCCCATCGGACCGACACCGAAACCATAAACGGTCCCCGCTGACTCTTGGTTTGTAAACGCTGGAATATTAAAAGACTCGAGAAGGATCTTGACTGACTCAGCTTCCAACATTCCATTAGCCACATACACCACTTCTTCTCTAGTCCGTTTCTTGAACATTCTTACTCTCTTTCTTTTTTAATCGGATTTTTCTTTTGACCAGATCTTCTTTATAACGTCTAGAGTTCAGGTCGTTTGTATGAGACGTTATATATGATAAACCTAGCTCGGACCAATACAGCGCTGAAGCCAGATCGCGTTTTTTATGTTCATGATACATCGCCAACTCAATACAGGCAGCCAAATCACCACTTTTTGCAGCGATCTCCCAGTGTTCAGCAGCCTTGAAGTAATCTTGACACAATTTGTGATATTGCCCTAGCAGATAATTTACTGATATTTTCTGAGTGTTACTTAGTTTTCTATTACGGCATGCCTGTAGAATGGTCACTGCCGTTTCGTAATCACGCATATCCCAATAAATTCGTCCAATTGCGATCAAATCATCGGATGAGAAATCTCTCGACATCAGATCAGCCTGAAGTAGTTCAGAAATATGAATGAACAGAGCTGCGAGGGATACGATATCCTGCGCATTGTGATAGATCACATCCGCAATCTGTTTTGGATCACCGGTGCGTAAGTATTCAAAATAAATATCTGGGATCATCCAACCTGGGACGTCTTCAGATGTGCGCGAAAAATGCAGTATCGCATTCTCCAGATCTTTTAATGTGCACGAAGGCAGTTGCCGCCGCCATAACCTGCGCGACAGATGCAGGATGTCGAGATGTGGCAATTCACGTATCCGATCTGGAAAATGATTAAGTATAAACCGGTATTGGATCAACGGGATATCGAATGATTTTCCATTAAATGTTACAAATATTGTGTTGTCATTTATAACGTTAGATAAATGCAGCAACATGGGCAGTTCTTCTGTCGGATCACGTATGATGAATTGCTGCAGTAGAAAACCATCTGCCACAAATCGACCTACGCCGATCAGAAAGGCAAATGTACCTGCTCCTCCTGATAATCCTGAGGTCTCGGTGTCGATAAAAAGCATCCGCTCAAGAGAATTACTGGCCGGCTCGATCCTGGCGGTTTTACTGATCGAACCTGTTGAAATGCTATTGGAAAAGACCACATCACCATGTTTATATTCAAATGGAAAGAGCTGCTCTTTTATTACGAACGACCCCGCCGAGTTCTCCTTAACCACCCCTTGGATGGCGGCTTCAAGTGAAACGCGACTCGGCTTTTCGGTCGTCATAACCGAAGAAGCAGGTTTAAATCCCAATCCTTTTAAGCGGTCAGCCAATGAATCCATGTACGATCATTCCTGAAGGTATTTTATCAGTTGTTGGGTTTCCATTTTGCCACCGCTGGAACTATCCAATGCAGGACCAACACAAGAAGGACAACCATCGCTGCATTCACAATGACTTGCCACCTCCGCTACATTGGACAATAATTCTTGAAAACATTCGTATAGATGATACGCCAGTCCGATACCTCCCGGCACGTGATCATAGAAAATGATGGCAGGCTGATTGTCTGCAAATTTGGCCACTGGATCAAAGAAATTGCCCAGGTCTCCAGCGTCGCTCATCACCATTAGTGGAGCTAGCGATCCCAATAGGTTATTCAAACCTGACAAGGCACTGCGAACCCTGACCTGACTTTCAACAAGGCTATGACACTCCTTACAAAGGGTGACGAGGTTGTTCAGCATGTTAGCCTTTTCCGGGGAGATAAAGGATTTAAAGGGGATTTTATGATGAACATGATGTTCTTCCAGTGTTTCGTTTTTTCCGCACACCTGGCAGGTGAATCGGTCTCTCTGGCGTACACGTTTTCGTAACTTTTCCCAATCCGGCCCATAGTTGTTTCGGTCACTACGCCACATACCAGATTCACGCATTAATTCGATGCATTCCTTTTTTAGAACAATCCAAAAACCCACAGTACGCAATTCAGTCTGGGGGAGATCAAGATCAACGAAATCAATTACTTCCCTTGTACTCCACTTTACACGTTTGTAACCTGTTACTCTGCTTTTTACGAGCACATCTCCATGATTTAGGGTGTAATTGTTAAATTCTGCTGATCGGGCCAGGTTTAGTACTTCGACATCGGCAGTGACAACCGGTTCTGTTAAATAATCGCCATCGAATGTAATAAGCGAGGCAACATTTTTTTCCAGATCAAGTTCTTCCACCCGGTAAGTTTCGCCATCATGGATGTATATGGCACCCGGGTGCACCATCCAAAGACCGCTGTTGTAATCCACTTCACCGATCACCTTTGCTTCACCCTCAATCGTGGTCTTTAAAAGGATGGAGGTGGATGCTGTGGAACGTAATGACACGTGTTGGGTGGGATAATCATCCGAAATCCAGAAAAACTGACCATTTTTTTTGTACAATGTACCCGAATCAACAAGGTAATCCAGGTATTCCTGAACCTTATTGTTTTTCAGACTGCCAAATTGATCCTCTTTTTGAATGGGCAGTTCTGCTGCAGCGCATTGGAGATGTTCGATCAAGATCAGGGGATTATCAGGATTGATCAAAGCTTCCTCAGGATTCCGTGAAAGTAAGTACTGTGGATTCCTTGCAAGGAATTGATCCAACGGGTTCATGGAGGCGATAAATACTGCCAGCGAAGGGTTGAATTTCCGTCCTGCCCGTCCTGCCCGCTGCGTCAGCGCTGAAATTGTCCCGGGATAACCGGGTAGCAATACTGCGTCCACTCCACCAATATCCACCCCTAATTCAAGCGCATTGGTTGCAACACCAATCCTGATCAACCCATTTTTGAGCCCGTTTTCAATTTCGCGCCGTTCAGATTTCAGATATCCGCTGCGGTAACCACGAATCCGCTCCTGGGGAATTTGCATGATCTTCCTCACCTCTCGCAACAAAAGTTCAACAAAACGCCTCGTTCGACAGAAGACCAGCATTTGAATGTTCTTTTGATACAAAATCGATATCAACTTTCCGGAAGTGCTAAGTAAACCTTCTCTTACACCCAATTCCTCATTGATCAAAGGAGGGTTGTAGATCATGAAATACTTTTGGCCTTGTGGTGAACCATCCTCATCAATGATGGCGACATCCTGTTCGATCAATTTACTCGCCAATTGAGCAGGATTATGAATCGTAGCCGAGGTCAATACGAATACCGGATCAGAATTATAGAAGCGCGCTATTCTTTGCAATCTCCGCATCAGGTTTGCAACATGTGAGCCAAAAATCCCTCTATAAATATGTATCTCATCGATTACCACGATCTTCAAATTCTCAAAGAATCTTGCCCACGAAGGATGATGGGGAAGAATTCCGATATGAAGCATATCCGGATTGGTAAGGAGGACATTTGCAGTGTTGCGAATGGCTGCCCGATCTTTTTGCGGTGTGTCCCCATCATAGATCGCTGCACGGACCAATCCAGACATCTCAGATGGGATCAGGCTGTGCAAGCCATTCAACTGGTCATTAGTTAAGGCTTTAGTGGGGAAGAGCAGTAATGCGGTGCTCCCTGTCTCACTGCACAACGAATTTAAAATAGGCAACTGGTAGCACAAGCTTTTTCCGCTTGAGGTACCAGTGGAGATGACAAAGTTTTTGTGATGTTTATACAGACTAAATGCCTGTGCCTGATGAGAATAGAGGAAGTGAATACCGGTTTGACGTAAATGGTTCGCAAGGGCGGGATGAATATCATCCGGCAGGTTCACCAGATGAGATGGCCGGGGTTCGGTCTGCCGTAAATATACGATATTCGCGTTGAATAAAGGATCAACAGATAAAGCTTGAATTACAGAATTGAGAGGACTGGATTCCTGATGAGTCATATTATTCGTATGCATTATACTATTTCAAAACAAAGCACCATCGAATAACCGATGTAAGAGGGAAGTATGTCATTGATTACTAATGTAATAATCGGTGCACTGGCTGGAATTCTCATCAATTACCTGGCAGACGTTTTACCGATCAGCCGGAGGTTCACCCAACCACTCTGTTTAAATTGCGGAAAACTTTTTTCGTTAAGGGAATACCTTTTCTCATTCCGATGTTCAAAATGCGGCAACAGAACACCGGCAAGGGTGATCATTGTTTTGCTTCTATCCATTACTGTAAGTGTCTTATTAAAGTTCTATCCCTTTGGCAACCTTGGTTTTTGGGCAACTTTACCTGTCCTGATCTTCCTTGGAGTGGTTCTGGTGATCGATATAGAATACAAGGTAGTATTGAAAGAAACCAGTTATCTCGGACTGGTTCTCCTTTTTATATATGGTTTCATCATGCACGGCTTTTTAGCCACTCTTGCCGGTGGCATAGCAGGATTCTTACTCATGCTGCTGCTTTACTACCTCGGTGTGCTATTTAACAAGATCATGGGTAAGATCCGCGGGCAGGAGATCGAAGAAGTAGCCCTCGGTTTTGGTGATGTCTACGTCAGCGCTTTCCTGGGATTACTGACAGGGTGGCCTGCCATAATTGTTGTTTTACTGATGGCAATCCTGGCAGGTGGTGTTTTTTCGCTCTTTTATATCTTGATAATGAGTATACGGCGCAAATATCGGTCTTTCTCAGCGATACCTTACGCCCCTTTTCTGATCATTGCAGCTGTAGTGGTGTTTTACTTGAGCTGGTAATAAGACGCATTAGTGTAGCGTTGTAAATGCGGCAGGTTATTGCGCGACCGGTCCTGCGTTGAGTATCGCCGGATCTAACACATTTTGAAATCGCTGCATCCTGAGTCTCATTTTCTCGATCAAATCCGCAGCCGTTCTACGATAGGCTTCCTTATCCTGCCAGGTTTTGAACGGATGCAGGATTTCATCCGGAACCCCTTCCACAGAATTTGGAATCCTTAGTCCAAAGAATTCTTCCATACTAAAATCCGAATCCGGGATGCCTTTTTCGAGCGCCATCCTGATCATGGCGCGAGAGTAGGGCAGGCGGATCCGTTTTCCAATTCCAAAAGGCCCACCACTCCAACCAGTATTGATCAACCATACTCTGGGAGCGTGCTTTTCGATCCGTTTGAGAAGCATATTGGCATACACAACTGGTGATAACGGAAGGAAAGGTTCACCGAAGCATGTGGAAAACGTAGCTTCAGGTTCAGCTCCCAAGCCTTTTTCGGTGCCGGCTAGTTTGGCGGTATAACCAAGAAGAAAATAGTAGACAGCCTGTTCCCTGGTCAGGCAGGAGATAGGGGGAAGCACTCCAAAAGCATCTGCACTCAGGAAGAACACATTCGTGGGGTGACCTCCTATGCCAGTTTCCACGTGACCGTCTATGTAGGCCAATGGATAGGCTGCCCTCGTATTCTCGGTTTTAGAATTATCGTTAAAATCGATCTCCCGTGTAACCGGGTTAAACCCCACATTCTCGAGAACGGATCCGAATCGTTGTGACGCTTTCCATATCATCGGTTCAAATTCCCGGCTCAGGTTTATCGTTTTGGCGTAACAACCATTCTCAAAATTGAATATCCCATCTGTACTCCATCCATGTTCATCGTCTCCGATGAGATGGCGATCCGAACTGGAGGAAAGGGTAGTCTTCCCAGTACCTGATAATCCGAAAAATAGAGCTACATCACCTTTCTTTCCGATATTTGCAGAGCAATGCATCGGAAAAACATTATTATCAGGTAAAACACGGTTCATCACAGTGAAAACTGATTTCTTTATTTCTCCGGCGTAAGACGTCCCACCGATCAACACGATACGTTCCTGGAAATTAACAATGATAAATGTCCCGGATACCGTTTTATCAGTTTTAGGATCGGCAAAAAAAAGCGGGACATGGATCAATGTAAAATCAGGATCAAGTCCAGTTTCCAAATTGATCGGCTTCAATAGATCCCGTGAAAACAACGTAGCCCAGGCAAACTCAGAAACAACGCGAAAGGTTTTAGCATACGCAGGATCTCTACCCGCAATCACATCCTGGACATACACAGGTCTGTCTTGCAGGTATTTCTTTACTTTCCCGAAGATCCTATTAAAATCATCTGAACTGATGGCTTTATTTACTTTTCCCCATTCAATTTGATCATCCTGCGGGGTGAGGTTATTAACAATATACTTATCATTAGGTGACCGTCCAGTGTGCACACCAGTCTCAACAATGATCGCACCACTTTGCGCCAGAATGCCTTCCTCATGACGAATGATATCTTCGATCAGCCTGGAACTTATAAGGTTATAACCAGCTGGGTTCTTCAATTCCACGTTCACATGTGCAAGATATTGTTGGTTAATCGGTTCTTGTGTCAAATGTATCTCCAGTGATGATTATGGTGTTTTGTTCAACAAATAATGAAACCAGAACCACAGAATTTCTGAGGTGGGTTTGCGGTAAACAGATGAACTGCCATCCTGTAATTCTGCATAAGGGAAAAATCCCCGTGCAATAAAACCGTTGATCCAATCTCTGGTCATAGTGCTTAAGACGGCCGCATTATAAATTTTTGCCTGCAACTCCAATGTTGTCTTCTCGTTTTCAGCATCTTCAGGTAACACGACCTGGTATGGTCTAGTGATCTGTAGCCCTAACGCAGCTTGAATCGATGAAGGGTAAGAAAGACCGATCAACACTGGTTTATTAAATTCCATTAATTGCGGGTATACCTGCTCATCCAATACCTGGTTAAATTGTCGAGTGATCTCCTCCACGGATCCTTCCCGAATTTCTAACGCAGGAGAGAGAAGGGCATAAACCATATCCACCTGGTTGAGCCAGGACGGGATGTAAGTATTGTCTGCGCTATAAGTGGCTGCACCGATCAACTTTCCGTGATATCGATTACGAAGTTCTGAGATTATTGCGTCCCACTGGTCAGTAGAAATCAGTCTGGAAGTTTCGCTGGTATCAATTGAGTTTTGAGCGTAAGGCAAGTAGGCGAGCGAGGGTTCTTCAATGATCAGTCCTTCCACTCCCATTATTTGAGCCATATCGGCATTATTAAATAAGAACCTTTTGTATTGCTCAACCCAAGCGTTTTGCCATTCTGCCGACCAGGCATCAGAAGCCCAGAATTTTTCCGCATCTTGCGCGTAGTTAATTTGCGGAAAAAGAATTGTTTTTTGACCGCTCATGGTGACATGGTTGATCTGGGTCATTAACTCAGTCCACAACAGATCTCTGCCAGGTTCATTGTTTAACTCAGGTTTCCTGGTTAACCGCGCAGTCCAGGTAGGGGTGAGAATAACAAAATCCCCACCAACTGTGCCGGCAAAATTTAATCCATCATCGATCGTCGCCCGCCAACCGGCTGTATACCCGGGTATCATTTCAACCCCGGTGATCAGGTTGGTACGGGGTGTCAACGATTCATGAACCAGCAATTTGGAGCTATCGATGTTTTCATCTGATAGACCTTGCCAGGCTACAACCACAGAGGTAAGATCTTGCGGCGTAGCGAGAGGAGTGAAGGATTCTTCTACCGGCTGTATATTTGCCGCCACATCACATTCACCATTTCTACAGAACCGATACGCGACTTCGTTGATAAAGTGAAGCGGCGAATAAAGTGTGTATTCCCAGATACCTGATCCTCTTGATACCATTGGTATCGGTTCCATCCAGCCAAAGGGTTTTAATTGCAGAAAAACAACTTCCTGTTGGGGAGTTGTACCCGGGACCTTTACAATTACCTTGACTGCGGCTTTGTCTGGTGAAGAGAACCTGTTTACCCTGTTTTTTACGATTGAATTATCAGTGACGACCAGGTCACGGGTCACAAAATTACCCGCTTCAGAAAGTTCAGCATTCCAGAATCCATCACCATAAGAGTACTTATAGCGCAGGTGAGTGCCAACCGGAAGCTCCAGCTCAAGCCTGTACCGATTGTTTGAGACCCTGGTCATAACGGGGTAATTTATTGCGGCACCAGGTGATCCAGATGAAAGGTCCGCGTACGAATTCCCCAAAGTAAGGATGTTGCTGACAAAACGCAACGGCATACCATCGCCAACACCTGGCGGCACTACAACCTCAAAAGTAACCCTGGTTGTGGGTCTTTTTTCCAGCAATACCTTGACAGGGGTATTAGCTCCATCTGCGACCAAAGCCCCCTGTTGAAAAGTAACGTACGCGCCATCCATACTGTAAATAACGAGGTTATGAACACCAGGTACCAGATTATTCAGCAAAAATGATCCATCTGATGAACTGATCGCCTGGTAACCACCCGCAGTGATCAGCAAATTGGGGATGGGCGCGTTATTCGTTCGGTCGATGATCTGCCCGGTAATTTGACCAACCGGACCTTCATATTCGTTCGTCGACCAACCTGCGATGATGTCCTCAACGATATTTGGCCCGTTAATACGCAGAATTCTGAACCTAACTTGTTGATGTTCAGCATCATGTTCATATTCTGAAGTTGTGGATTCCAGAACATAACGGTATTTCACTTCGGTGGCAACTTTTAGAGGGATTCGAATATTAAAAGTTGAATTATCTCCCCGGGTCATTTCAAATCGGGAAGAATTGAAATACAAACCTGTAACATCGTCCAGGATTTCCAACATTATTTTTGCATCTGCTGGTATCTCTTCAACTGGTTTTGCCCTGAAGAGTACCTCCGCTAACGGAAATTCATTATTCGAATTAGTCGTGTTGAACGCGGGTAAAATTGAACACGCTGAAAGAGGTGAAATTAATAAGATCAGGATCAGTGACAATACAAAAAAACGTGTAAGCCGTTTATAAAACGAAGTCATCCAAAGAACTCATTATGAATTTAGTATGTTTTGGATCTCACCAGAATGATCAACCAGGCTTCCCAAAACTCCATTGACAAACCGGGATGAACTGTCAGAACCATAGATCTTGGCCAGTTCGATTGCCTCGTTGATCGCCACCTTGATAGGTGTACACTTGGCCACCGCAAACTCCCAAAGAGCAATCCGAAGAATATTTCTGTCAATGATCGCCACCTGATCTAAAGGCCATTCAGGTGCGTGTTCTGTGATCACAGAATCCAATTTTTCAATAATTGGGGTAACCCCATACACGATCTGCCGGACAAAATCTTCGAGATTCAGCTCAAGTTTTTCATCCTCCAGCCTGGCTGCAATTATTTCGCCTAACGGATGACCTGCCAGATCGTATTCATATAGAACCTGCAGGGCTATCCCTCTAGCCCGTGTACGGGATTTCATAGATTTCTCATGCTTCCTTGAAGTCGATATCCTCAACGTGGATGTTGATCTTACCAATTTCCATACCCACCATTTCGGAAATTGCTCTGGCTACCTGATGTTGGATGGTGTGGCTGACATCACGAACATTAACATCCCTTTTTAATACTACATACAAATCCACATAGACCATGTCATCAGCAATCGAAATATTGACTCCCTCTGTAATTCCTCTTTTAAACAGAGTATTTACTTCTCTGGGACCTGGTGTCAGGCGGCTGACGCCTTCTACTCCAAGTGTTGCCAGTTGAGCGATCGAGATGAGCACTTCAGGTGCGATCGTTGTTTTACCATAGGTTTTCGGTTTCTTGGCCATTTTTCTCCACTTTGATTGACTTGGTGATCGTTAATTGATGCAAGTAATTATAACCTTATTCACTCACATTCGATTTTACACACCGTTGTATGAACTCCAGGCAAATTTCCTGAACCGTCGGAAGTTGTTGGTCCAGCAATATTATGTGGTTAGAGTCTTCCAGCACCACAAAATCCTTGTCTGAAGAGCCCAGATTTTCATAAGCATAGACTGCACCCAAGGGATCTACTGTATCATCTAATTTTCCCTGGAAAATGATCGCAGGTACAGTAATCAGATTAAGCTCTTTCCGAACTATTTTCTGGAAATCATAGAGACTCGCCGCGGCTTTTAATGGGAAAACGGTGTAACTTTGTTGCGGGATGGAATCTTTGGGTTTTCCTTTTTGCATGAAGGATTTAAAGGGCCAAATGAATTTCGATATCCACAATTTGTGGATTTTAACCGCCGGTGCAAATACCATGATGCCAAGCAGGGAAGGGTATTTTGCGGCAAGATGCAACGTGAGCAGCCCCCCCATGGATTCTCCGAGCACAAATATCTTCTTGTAATTCTGCATCAATTCCAATAAAGCTTTTTCCGCTGTCCCCAACCAATCTTCCCAGCGTGTATTGTTCATTTCATAAGGGTTTGTCCCATGCCCCGGGAGTAAGGGCCCTTTGGTGGTAATCCCTTGATTCTTGAGATAAGCTGCAATTTTTCTCACTTCAACGGTGGTAGCGGTAAAACCATGCAAACATAATACGGCTACATCACCCTCCGGCCAGAAAAACGGACTCCCATCCAGTTGCGGGTTGCGTAAATATTTCGGATCTTTGGTCATTTTGCTTCTCCTACGATCGCTGGAATACAGGCTGTCGCGTGAGGTACTACAGCAATTCTTCCCTGATCTGGAATATTTTCCTGCAGGAATGACGATAATATTCCAGGGTTAAATGGATGTATCAACAATTTCGATACTTGCGCATGAGAAATTGAAGAGTAAAGAAAAACCTTGTGGTTTTCCAGAATACGGGCAATCTGGAAGGCTTTGTGTGGACCGACTGAAAATCCCTGACGCGAAAACTTAGAGACGACCTCGTCAGTGGTGGTCACATCCTTCATGAATTCCAGGTAGGCATCAGAACCGACCCCCTCACTGCATTCCGCAATCAGTAATATTGTCCCATTTTGTTTACAAAAGTAGGATGCATGTGTCATCGCTTTTTGTGATTGATATAAGTTAATATCCTTTGGATATCCTCCTGCAGAAGCGATGACTAGATCATATTTCTCATCAATCTCTACGCGGCTTAACCCATTTACGACTTCGATCCCTTTCCGCATCACCTGGACTGGATCTCCGAAGAATACTGCGAGAATTTCCTTATTTTCATTCAACACAGCATTTAGAGCGCAATGGATACCGATCTTCCTGCCGATCTC
>MTKZ01126260.1_pt1 | contig 23240 bp, 14 predicted proteins | sample 1042781 | NCBI WGS metagenome assembly MTKZ01 (sample SAMN06212207, study PRJNA360539) | anaerobic digester metagenome | biome: Wastewater treatment plant; material: sludge; isolation source: anaerobic digester fed with sludge from wastewater treatment plant | place: Denmark: WWTP Viborg ... | reverse complement strand
TAATCACTGGGACGAACTCTGGGGGAGCACCTAAAACCCGGTGGTAGTGGCAAGATGCGCTCAGGCAGGCTTGAGACGTCCAGCGCCAGCGCTGTAATGCGGCCTGCCGCGCCGATTTCACCGGGCTGGTAGATGACTTGGGTTCTCTCATCATGATAGAACGTGCCCAGCGGATAATTAACCGTACTCGTCCCAGTGCCGACGATATTAGTGGACACCCCGCCGCGCGAGAGTGTGACGCAGCCGCCGTAATTCGGGACCGGATTATTGTCAGCATCCCGGGCTGTAATGGTAGCGAGAAAGGGTACACCGGATACCTGGGGAGACGAGATTTCTCCCCAAACAAAGTGGTCCAACGGGGAAACCAAGAGTGTTGCATTCGAGCTGATCTCGCCACCGTACATGTTCGACACGGCCACGGAGTATTGCCCGCTGTCGGCCTCCAGGGTGTTCGTGATCGAGAGGCATGCGCTGGTTGCGCCGGAAATTCGGCTGTCGTTAACCAGATTGGTTCCCGACCGGCGCCACTGATAGGTAATCGGGACGCAGCCGGTGGCAGTCACGCAGAAGGTGACATTCGTGCCCGGCCGAACAGTCTGGCTGGCTGGTTGTGCCAACAGCCTTGCAGGGCTGGGGCCGGACAGAATCATAACGCTGTCCAGCGCCCAGTGGTCATAAAGGCTGCCACTGTGGGAGAGTTGCCTCCACTGGAATTGGGTCGCCGGCGCTTGTGCGGCCAACGGAATCGGCGCTGTCACTGCCGTCCAGGCGTAGTAGGTGCTATTGGTGTAGCCCCCCATGATTGTCCAGGTCGCACCTCCGTCAGTCGAGTATTCGAGCACGACTCCCTCTGCGGTAAGGGAGTCCACGTTTTCCCATGGCCATGCGCTTCCATTAGCCAGGCGGATATAGAATGATACTGTGCCGCCGCAGGTGGTATTCAGCGGGCGGGTTCTGGCAAAACGGCTGCCGCCGTCACCAAACCACAAGGAGTTGGGCGGCGAAACGCTTCCGCCGTAATTGGTGGCGATTACCGTGCTGCCGACGGTGCCTCCGAAGGCCGCCCAATTGGGCAGGTCAATGTCCGGCTCGAAATCATCTGCGAAGCAATTACCCACTATAATGCTCAGAGTCTGCGTGCCCAAGCTGGCTGTGCCATCCTGCAATTGAAAGCCCGCGCGAAGGGTGGCGCAATTGGAGATACCTGCGGTGAAGGTGAAGGGCCTGGAAACCTGAGCCCCGCCAGCAATCAGAACGCCGTAGCTTTGCGGGCCGCTGGGGCTGACCACTCCGTTGCCGGGGAGAAGGGTGGCGATGAGGTTGGTAGTGTTCGCGCTGCCGTCGTTGCGCAACGCCACACTCAGGGTGACAGTTTCGCCGGCGTCCACAACGCCATTGGGCGGCGATTGACTTTCCGCCGTGAGACGATAGAACACCACCGACAACAATGGACCGATATCGTCGGTGAGGATGGTGCCCACACCCGTGGCACGGCCGAGTACGGCATTGACCGGGACGCTGAGTTGGGCGAGGAAGGTCTCATCCGGTTCATTTATTGTGTCGCCATTTATCGAGACAATGAAATTGGTGGACGTCTGGCCCGGCGCAAAAATAAAGGTGCGGGTCAGGGCGGTGAAATCGGGCCCGGCGATTGCGGTGCTGTTGCTTGTGGTGCAAGTTGCCAAAACCGACCGCTCGCTGGCCCGGGCGAGGGTAACAGGGAATATGAANNGATATTGGTGCCGCTCTGGCCCTCGAACACAGCGACGTCGCCGATGGATACCGCGGGCATAGGATCGTCGTCTATAATGGTGGCGGTGCCTTGGTCCCGGACGACACCAGCATTGACCGGGTTAGTCAGAACAACGCGGAAGGTTTCATCCTCCTCATCCATCGTATCGGCAATGACCGGGATTTCGATGGTTTGGGCGACGTCACCTGGGAAGAAATGGAGGGTGTTGGTCATGGGAAGGTAATCGCCGTTTGGCGTTGCGGTGCCGGCTACTGTCATATAGTCCACATCTACGCGCAACGGGCAGATCTGCGAAAGGGTGACAATGAAGACGGCTGGGCGAGAGCCCGCATCGCCCTCCACGACGGCGACATCCTCAACGGAGAGTTGCTGGACGCTGACCGTGGTCGTCACAGTGGCTTCGTTATCTGGGGGGTAGTTATCAGTCTGGCTGGATACCACTCTGGCTTGATCAAGCAGGGTGGGGCCCCCTACCACATTGGCCACAATTTGGGCCGAGGCATTGGCGCCAACAGCCAGGTTGCCAAGACTCCAGGAAACGACGCCGCCAACATTGAGAACGGTGCCCTGAGAAACGCTCGCCGAAACGAAGGCAGCCTGAACCGGTAATAGGTTGGTCACCACCACCCCGGTTGCGAGGGCGGGGCCCGAGTTGGCAACAGTCATCGTATAGGTGACGGTGTTGCTAAGAGCAACCGGCTCAGGCGAAGCGTGTAGGCTTAGAGCCAGGTCCACAGTTGTCGGATCGAGGCAGCACATGTGATTGGTGGTCACGATGGTAAGTGCCCAACCCCCAGCCAAAATGCCGCCATCGTCAGAAGTATAGTCGTCGGCAACAAAGAGCTGCCACGTGCCGTTTGGACTGGCGCCATTGAAGACGGACAACGCCGAGCCGAAGGGATCCAACGGGGCGGGAGTCGGGAGGGCGCTATCCTCTTCGAAGTTGGTGGGTTTCCATGCGCCGCTCATCAGGGGTTCTTCATCAGGCAGGGGCGCCAGGGCGGCATCGTCGAAAACGAGCGTTAGGTTGGTCATGTTGTTGCCGCCGCCGGCATCAGAAAGCAGTAGAACACTCTGCCCTTGGGGCCCCACCAGCAGCACATCCAAGTCATCCGGCCAAGTATGGGTGAGGTCGTTCAAGGTGACGGTGATTTTGCTGATTGCGCCGGAAAGGGCGCTGATCGTGATCGGGGACGGATAGGGCAGGACCGAGCCATCAAGAGCAGAGATCGTTATTGGCGTGCCATGTGAGCTGGACGAGGTATTGGTGGCCAGCAGGCCGAGGGTGAACGGAAAGGCGACCAAGCCATAATCATTGGTGCCATCCTGGAGTTGGAGCACAACACTGATGCTGCCGCCGCAGCGGCCCACTGTGCTAAAGGTAAACGGGCGGCTCACGACGGCCCCACCGCCAACCAGCACGCCGTAGTCCTGCGGTCCACTTGGCCCCACCACGCCATTGGTGGCCAGCAGGGTTGCGACCAGAGCGACGGAGTTGGACGGACCGTTGTTGCGCAAGCCCAGCTCAACCGTAACAGTCTCCCCGGGATCAATTATCCCTTGGCCGGGGCTGCAGCTCTCAGCGGTAACCGTGGCGCCGGCAGGAATGGGCAGCACCGGACTATCCGTCGAGTTGTAAACGACCAGGGCAAAATCCTGGTCCAAGGCATCCGCATTGCCCGGGACGCCGTCCGAATTGATGTTCGCGGCACTAACCGTGTTGATGTATTCGCCGGTGAGGCCCGCTGGCAGGAAAACGCTTTCCACGTTGTTGCGCGGGTCGTTTGTCCCGCCGGCAACCGAAACCGCGCCGCTGAAGAAGTTGCCGCGATAGGTCTGGCCGCCGACAGTAACCGTCAAATTGAGGTTGTTGTTGTAGGCGCTTCCGAGAGTGGAGCCGGGCGCGTCGGTCCAGGCCAGTGTGACGCGGAAAGGTTTAGTGGGGTCGGTGATGAGCCCATCGAAGGCGCGCACCTGCCCGCTGGCCGTGAAGCGGTCTTCTTCAAGTTGGTCGCGGTGGATCCGCAAGACCCCATCAAAAGCAGCGCCAAGATTCAACAACCCCATCCCTTGATTGTTGGAGGGCAGGGTGTCGTTCGCATACAGACCGGTCATGTAGCGGCCGGCGTTCATCAGCCAGGCCTTGGTCATTGCCGGACTTGGGGCCGGCCAGGTCTGGTTGATGAAATACTGGCGCAGCAGGGCCGCCCCACCGCCGAGCGCCGGGCAGGAGTGGCTGGTCCCCGACGACGTGCTGTAAAACTGCTGCCCCAGCGGAAAGAAGTTGTTTGGGCTGCCCACAGTCCCGCTGCCGGGCAGACCGCAAACGCCCGTGGCTTCAAAACAGGCCAGGGCCGTACCAGTCGAGCCGTAGCCCACCTGCTGCCCGACTCCCCCGGTCACGTGCGTTCCAGGTCCCACAATGTCGGGTTTGACCCGGCCATCGTCGCACGGCCCGCGGCTGGAGAAATAGATGATGTCGTTGGCATTGTCGGCGCCCGTATCGGGAATATCACAGCCGTCGTTGCCGGTAGAATTGTTACCGCCGTTAGCGGTGGAGTGGGAATGGGCGTTCTCGCTCGCGCCGACTGAGATAATGTTCTTGCCCGTGCCGGGCGCCCCGATGGAGTTCGCGCTCGAGCCATCATTGCCTGCCGAAAAAACAATGACCATCTCCTGGTTGCCGGCGGCCGGGAAGGGCGATCCACTGGGCTGGGCGTCGCGCACGAGAGCATCATAGGCCTGACTGTCACTGGTGTAGGCTCCGTAGGACCTGCTGCCCCAGCTGTTACAGCTGACCCGCGCCCCGTCCTGGTAGGCGCGTGACTGCAATTCGGAGTAATCGGGGTTGGTAAAATAGTCAGGGTCAAAGATGACCGATGAGCCGACTCGGACGAAAGGCGCGATGCCTAGCCCGTAATGATACCCCAGGGAGTCGGTGTGGGGAAAACCGGAAAGATCATTATAGCCGGCGATAATGTGAGAGTTGAGATTGCCGTGGCCGTCACATCCTTGGAGAGTGCTGCCCGAGTTGGGAGTTCCGACGAGGCGATTGTAGAGCACGCGGGCCGGCTGTGCCGGGTCGCCCAGCGCGTGAAGGTTGGGATGGTTCGGCGAGGTCGTGCCGTTGTCAATGCCGCTGTCGGAAACGTCCACTCCGAAGCCGGAGGCCGCAAACTGGTCCGCGGTGAAGCCTTTGTTCACCAGCCAGTCCAGGTAGCCTGGGCTGCTGGGCAAACCGCCGGTCAGGTTGCCGGCGAGAATTTGGCCCTGCCGCTCATCCCTTTTCTTGGGCATCGCGTAGGGTTGGATGGAAACCACATCCGGTAAAGCGGCCACTTCTGNNGGGCCACTTCTGCCAGCCGCTCGGGCGGCAGCCGCAGGACGACGTTGACATAGCCCAGGAATTTTGAACGTCGGATCAGCTCACGTCGAATCTCGTCCAGGAACTGCAGACTCTGTGCATTGGCGGCCTCATCCTCGACCAACTGGATGGCGAACAGGTCATCGGTCAACTCCTTGCGTGTGGCCTTTTCAGCCGCTGCGCGCGCCCGCGGATGGATCTTCTCCTCAGGGAGGTAAGCTTCCTCCCATTGCACGTGGGGCGTGCTCGCCGCGGCGACGCGGAACTGGCCCAGAGAGGCAGAGTCGCCATAAACGAGGTAGGAATTGCGCGGGACGTATGCCACGACCTTAAGGCCCGCCTTCACGAGGCTGGCACGCCATTCAGGCATAATCGGGCCGGCGAACTGCACCAAGTGAAGTCGCTTGCCGGAAAAGTCCTCGGCGACCACTCCTTTGCCTGGCGGCGGCGGCGGCGCCGCGGTATTGATCGGACCGGCAGACAATTCGATTACATCCTCCCCTTCGACGACCGCAACTCCCTGCTCGCCCGCCACCTTCGCAGCGGTGTCCGCGGGTGCTGTCCTAAGCTGATAACTGCCATAATCCGCAATCAACTGAGCCCCTTCGGCCGCTAGTTTAAGGCTGACCTCGGGATTGGACACGGAGAGCTTCTGGCCAACAGCGCAAAAGGCCGTCGCTGCCATACTCAACATCACAATAGAGATTACCGGGGATTTAAGTAGACGAGATTTCATAGTCCCATTTCTGATTTCACTTCCCGCAGTTCGCATTAAGCTGCGGGGTTCTGGCTATCTGCGTTTCTTCTCACTGCACACGGCCAATAGTCCATATACATATCAGAACGGCCGCAGGTTGTCTTGTCGGGAAATGGCTGAATGTTTTGTAAGGAAGTTCCCTACAAAGTCGGCAGCCGGACGTGAGGCAGACTCGCCTTCCGCTTGCCCGTCAATGTCCAAACGCTGCAGGCGTGACGCCCAGAGAAAGGCGAAGGGGGAAGTGGCAGAAGCACGCTGAGAATGGCAGCCAAAGGCGCTTGATGTTCCTGCTGTGCCCGAGCAACGAGCCAGTCCGCCATCAAATGGAGCTTGAAAGGCTGTTTCGGGGTAGCTCCGAGTGCGGGAGCGGCGAGTCTATAGGGTCCTGCCGAGCGCTTCAGAGCGACCCTGATTGCAGCGTGACGCCCCCCGCCATACTTCGCGAAAGGACAGGACTGCCAGACCGCCCACTTCGCCCGAAAACGACCCAAATAACATGCTGTTCATCTCCTCGGCCCTTTCCTGGTTTGGTTTTGCGTTTCCCCGTTCACACTTGTCCGCTAGCTTTGCCCCATGTCAAAGCGACTTCAACTCCCCGTGGCGCTTACGATCGCGGGCTCGGACAGCGGCGGCGGGGCCGGCATCCAGGCGGACCTGAAAACCTTCGCCGCGCTTGGTGTGCACGGCACCAGCGCGATCACGTGCATCACGGCGCAGAACCCGAAGGGCGTCTATGGCATACAGGCCTGCAGCGCGGAAATGGTGCGGCGGCAAATCGAGGCCGTGTTCGAGGCGCTGCAACCGGCGGCGGTCAAGACCGGCATGCTCTATTCAGCCCCGATCATCCATGCGGTGGCTGAGTTCTTCCGGCGCAGCCAGCGCGTGCCGCTGGTGTTGGACCCGGTAATGGTGTCCACCAGCGGCGCGGCCTTGCTCAAGCCGGCGGCGGTGAAGGCCCTGTGCGCCAAGCTTCTGCCCCTGGCCAGTCTGATAACGCCCAACCTGGACGAGGCGCAAATTCTGGTCGGCGGAAAGCTGGCCTCCATCACCGACCTGCGTGCCGCAGCCCGAAAATTGCATCAGCGCTTCGGCTGCGCTGTGCTGGTCAAGGGCGGCCACCTCCGCGGGCTCCGGGAGGCGGTGGACATTTTCTACGACGGGCAACAGGAGCTGCTGTTGAGTGCGCCATTCGTCCGGGGCGTGAGCACGCATGGGACTGGATGCACCTATTCCGCCGCGATTGCCGGGCACCTGGCCCAAGGCAGGTCCCTGCCGCGCGCCGTGCGACAAGCCAAGGAATACATCACCCAGGCCATCGCCCAAAGCCAGACCGCCGCCGGCCATGGCGTGCTGAACTGCTTCTGGCGCTAATCGGGCAGACGGGCGCCGGGGGGGCGGGGCGCGCCCGATTAACACGCCCTGCTGCTGCCGCAGACCAACCGGCGGCGCTATCAAAGGGCCCTCAGAGAGGTTTCTTGAGCAATTCAGCCACAGTTGGGGTATGATGGCTTAGTGTGAAACCACTGCTGGCCATCCTGTGCAGCGTGGCGCTGGTCTGGGCGCAAGTCGTCCCGGTTGTTTGCGCGCACGTGGCCCCGGCGGCAGCCAAGTGCCCGGGCTGCACCTGCTGTCCTTGCGGCAAGGGCGGTTGCTGCATGGACAATACCTCGCCGTGCTCCCAGCCGGCACCCGCCACGCCGGCTCCACGGGTCTCGGAGTCGGGCCAGTTGCTTCTGCTGGCGCCTGCTGTGGTGCTCTTTGTGGTGCCGCCAACGCGCCTCGCCGCGCTCACCTATCCCCTTTCTTCCTGGAACCGCGCCGCCGCCACTCCTCTTTACCAGTGGAAGTGCGCGCTTCTGATCTGAGTCTCCGGCTTCGACGCCCGTAGTGTGTACTGAGCAGGCGCATTACGGACGCGCTTTGCTGTACCTGCACGCAATGAATTGCCGTAGTTATGAAGACTTACATGCTTTTGATTCCGCTCCTGCTCCTGGCCGGATGCAGGGGCACGCCTATAAAGGGCGAAAATGAGGCCCGGCGCCAGGTTCAGGCCGTCGCCGGCTCTTACCGGCCCGACGGCCGGAAGCCGGAGCTGCCGGTGCTCACCAGCCAATCCAGCCTCAGCCACTTCCTCGCCTACGCGCTCCTCAATCAGCCGAGGGTGGAGGCGGCGTACTTTGACTGGGTGGCCTCGGTCGAGCGCATCACCGTCGCGCGCTCGCTGCCGGATCCCCAACTGAGCTTCCAGATGGACATTCACGACGTGGTCACCTCGCTCATGCCGGGGCTGATGATGAGCTTTCCGGGATTCGGCAAGCTGCGCGCCGCCGGCGCGGTCGCCGCCGCCGCCAGCCATGGCGGCTACTTCGCCTTCAGGGCGGCGTCGCTCGAGAGCGCCTACGAGGTCAAGCGCACCTACTACCGGCTCTATTTCCTGGAAGAGAAGATTCGCGTCAACCGCGAAAACCTCCGCCTGCTGCAAGAGCTGGAGCGGCTGGCCCGTTCGCAGAACGAAGTGGGCAAGGCGACTCTCCAGGACGTGCTGCGCGCCCAGATCGAGCAGGCCCGCCTCAACACCGAGATCGTGAACCTCGAGGACTCGCGCGCCCCGCTCCTGGCCCAGTGGAAGGCCGCTCTTGGGATCCACCCGGCCGACCCGCCGCCGCCCGTGCCCTCGCATTTCGAGACCACCCCGCTCGATGTCCCGGCCGACAAGTGGCTGGAGCAGGCGCTGGCCGAGAACACACGCCTCAGAGCTTTGGCCGCCGATGTCCACGCAGCCGAGGCGGCCATCCGCCTTGCCTACAAGGCGCGCATGCCCGACACCAGTGTTGGTTTCATGGCCGACGTCAGGATGAACCCGGTCCTCTACCGGCCTTGGGGCACCGTGAGCATCCCACTGTGGAGGGACAAGTTCGTCGCCCAGGTGGCCGAGGCCCAGGCCAGCAAGCGTGCCGGCGAGGCCCGGCTCACCACCGAGCAAATCAACCTGGCGGTGGATGTAGCCGGGCGCGCCTTCGTCTATCGCGAAACGACCCGGAACCTGGATGTCCTCCAACGGGTGTTGCTGCCCAAGCAGCGCCAGACATTGGAAGTGGCCCGCTCCGCCTACCTTGGCGGCCAAATGGACTTCCTCAATCTCACCGAAGCCGAGCAGAACTTGCTGCGCCTCAACCTCGACGAGGTCGAAGCCCGGGCGCAGCGGGAACTTTCGCTGGCCGAGCTCTCGCTGATTATGCAGGGCATGCCGCCCGCTGCCGGCGGCGCCGCAGGCATGGACCTCTCGTCCCCCGGCATCGGCGCGGTGATGCCGCCGGCCAACTCCGCAGCGCCGTCGAAGAAGATGAGCCAGGGAGGAATGAACCAGTGAAGCATTTACCTATGAGAAGTGAAATCAAGACAAGCCGCGTGACCGCAGTTCTCGCAGCGCTCCTCCTGCTTGGCGCTGCCGCGGGAGTCTCGTTGACCGGCTGCGGCGGCGATCACGATAAGAGCGGCCAGGCCAAAGAAGAGCAGTTCTACACCTGCGGCATGCACCCGCAGGTGATCCAGAACAAGCCCGGCAACTGCCCCATCTGCGGCATGAAGCTGACTCCCGTGCGCAAGCAGGGCGGCGCTCCCGGCGCGACGGCCCCAGGCGCACGCAAGGTCAAGTACTACAAGTCCACGATGAACCCGGGCGAGACCAGCCCGGTCCCGGCCAGGGACAGCATGGGCATGGACATGGGCCCCATCTACGAAACGGAGGACGGCGGCAGCGACGCCCGGATCATCACCGTCGAGCCCATGACCGTGCAGAACATGAACATCCGCACCGCCACCGTCACGCGCGGCCCCTTGCGGCGCGTCGTTCGCACCGTCGGCGTGATTGAATACAATGAACCCGGCCTTGCCGACGTCACGACCAAGCTCAAAGGCTGGGTCGAGCAACTCTACGTGAACACCACCGGCCAGCAGGTCCGCCGCGGCGAGCCGCTCTTTGAAATCTATTCCCCTGAGCTTTACAGCGCCCAGCGGGAATACGTGCTCGCGCTGGAGGGAACCAACGCGCCCGGCGGCGCCGCCCTCAAGGGCAGCGCCCGCACCAAGCTCAGGTTCTTCGACATTTCCGACGCGCAGATCGCCGAACTCGAGCGCACGCGCGAACCGCGCAAGACCCTGCGCATCGTCTCCCCGCAGGATGGGTTCGTCGTCGAGAAGGCGGTCGTCGCAGGTCAGATGGTGGACCCTGGGATGAGGCTCTATCGGCTGGCCGACCTCGGCCTGGTCTGGGTGCAGGCGCAGGTTTACGAGCAGGACCTCGCCCACGTGCGACTCGGCCAGGAGGCGACCGTTACTCTCTCCTGCCTGCCGGACCGCGAATTCCGCGGCCGCGTGACTTACGTTTATCCCGACGTTGATGAGAAGACCCGGACCGCCCGCATTCGCATGGAGTTCCACAATCCCGGCTTCCTCCTCAAGCCGGGCATGTTCGCCACCGTCCGGATCCTCTCCGAACTCGCGCCCTCGGTCCTGCTGGTGCCCGGCACGGCCGTCCTCCGCAGTGGCGAGAGGAACACTGTGTTTGTGGCCCTGGAGGAAGGCAGATTCGAGCCGCGCACCGTTACCCTCGGCCCCCAGGCCGAGGACGACGCCTGGCAGGTCCTCACCGGGCTGTGCGAGGGAGAACGCATCGTCACCTCGGGCCAGTTCCTCCTCGACTCTGAAAGCCAGCTCCGCGAGGCCATCCAAAAGATGAGCGGGCCGAAAGCCGCCGCCCCAGCCGCATCGCACGAAGGCCATACGGCGATGCCAGCAACAACCGCACCCGCCGCCGCCCAGACCAATATCATCATTTACACCTGCCCCATGACCGAGCACAGCGATGTGCTTGAGCCCAAACCCGGCAAGTGCCCCAAGTGCGGCATGACCCTCATCCCGGTCATCGCGCAGCCCAAACCTGTCACTCAACCCTTAACTCTCAACCCTCAACCCTTCACGCTCTACACCTGCCCAATGGCTTCCCATGCCGACGTCGTCTCGGACAAACCCGGCGAGTGCTCCAAGTGCGAAATGGAACTCGTCCCCGCCAGCACTGTCGAGCACCGGGACATCGTCGAGGCGAACTGGCGCAAACAACATCCCCCGTCCGCGCAGCCGACTCACAAGCACCAACACTGAAGCCAAAGGCTTGCCATGCTCAAAGGCGTCATAGATTTCTCCCTCAAGAACAAGTTCGTCATCCTTCTTGGCACGCTGGCTCTTGTTCTGGGCGGCATCTACGCGGTCAGGAATATTGCCTTGGACGCTATCCCCGACCTCTCCGACGTCCAGGTCATCATCTACACCGAGTGGCCGGGCCAGGCCCCGCAGATTGTGCAGGATCAGGTCACCTACCCGATCACCACCAAGATGCTCTCCGTGCCGAAGGCCAAGGCCGTCCGTGGCTACTCCTTTTACGGCTTCTCCTTCGTTTACCTCATCTTCGCCGACGGCACCGATCCTTACTGGGCTCGCAGCCGCGTGCTGGAATACCTCAGCGGACTGAGCGGGCGCCTTCCCCGGGGCGTCTCGCCCAGCCTCGGCCCCGATGCCACCGGCGTCGGCTGGGCCTTCATGTATTCCCTCAACTCCACCAACCGCGACCTCGCCGAGCTCCGCTCCATGCAAGACTGGTATCTCCGCTACCAGCTCGCCTCCGTCGAGGGCGTTTCCGAAGTCGCCTCCATCGGCGGCTTCGTCCGCCAATACCAGGTGACCGTGGACCCCGCCAGGCTCCGCGCCTACAACCTCTCAATCTCCGACGTGGCAATGGCGATCAAACGCAGCAACGGCGAGGCGGGGGGGCGGTCCATCGAACTGGCCGGGAAGGAGTTCATCCTGCGCGTGCGCGGCTATATCAACAAGCTCGACGATCTCCGCAAGGTGACCCTGGGCGTGGGCGAGAAGGGCGTGCCCATTCTGCTCGGCCAGGTGGCCGACGTGCAATTCGGCCCGGACATGCGGCGCGGCATCGCCGAACTCAACGGCCGCGGCGAGACCGTCGGCGGCGTGGTCGTCGTCCGCTACGGCGCCAACGCCCGCCAGGTCATCCTCGACGTGAAGAAGAAGCTCGACGTCGCCATGAAGGGCTTGCCGTCCGACGTCACCTGCTCCATCGCCTACGACCGCAGCGCCCTGATCGAGCGCGCCGTCAAGACTCTCGAGGAGAAGCTCCTGGAGGAAAGCATCGTCGTCGCGCTGGTCTGTCTGGCCTTCCTCCTGCACCTGCGCAGCGCCTTCGTCGCCATCGTCATCCTGCCGATCGCCGTGCTCATCTCCTTCCTCATCATGTTCGCGCAGGGCATCAGCTCCAACATCATGTCCCTCGGCGGCATCGCCATTGCCATCGGCGCCATGGTGGACGCGGTCATCATCATGATCGAGAACGCGCACAAACACCTGGAGCGCGACCAGGGCAGGAAAGCCCATTGGGACATCATCCGCGACGCCTCCGTGGAAGTCGGGCCGACTCTCTTCTACTCGCTGCTGGTCATCACCGTCTCCTTCTTCCCGATCTTCATGCTCACCGAGCAGTCCGGCCGCATGTTCAAACCGCTCGCCTACACCAAAACCTATTCCATGGCGGCGGCAGCCATCCTCTCAATCACCCTCGCGCCCATCCTCATGGGCTTCTTCATCCGCGGCAGAATCCCCGCCGAGGAANNGTGACGCTGGCCGCCGCGCTGGTTGTGTGGGTGTTTTTCCCCTCGAACAAACTGGCGGCGCGGTTGCTGCCCGATGGCCCCGTCAAGGAATGGGCCTTCAGGGTCGGCTGGATATTCCCTTACCAGAACATCGGCTCCGAGTTCATGCCGCCGCTCTATGAAGGCGATCTGCTCTACATGCCAACCACCTTTCCGGGCCTCGGCGTGACCGAGGCGCGGGCGATCCTCCAGCAGACCGACAAGATCATCAAGTCCTTCCCCGAAGTGCACCGCGTCTTCGGCAAGATCGGCCGCGCCGAAACCGCCACCGACCCCGCGCCGATGGACATGATTGAAACCACCATCATGCTCAAGCCCGAAAAGCAATGGCCAGCCGTGGACATCAAGGACGCTAACGGCCAGGTCATCGCCCATCGCCGCCGCACGCCCGACGAGCTGGCCGACGCGATGAACGCCGCCATCCAGTTCCCCGGCCTCAACAACGCCTGGACGATGCCCATCAAAACCCGCATTGACATGCTCGCCACCGGCATCAAGACGCCCATTGGCATCAAGATTGCCGGCCCCGACCTGGCTGAGCTGGAACGCGTGGCAGCGGAGGTCGAAGCGGTCGTCAAGACGGTGCCCGGCACCCTCAGCGCCTTTGCCGAGCGCACCATGGGCGGCAACTACATCCAGTTCAACATAGACCGTGACGCTATCTCCCGTTACGGCCTCAACGTTGCCGACGTCCAGGACGTGCTAGAAGTCGCTCTCGGCGGCATGCCCCTCACCACCACCGTCGAGGGCCTGGAGCGCTACGGCGTCAACCTTCGCTACAGCCGCGACTTCCGCGAGAACCTCGGCGCCTTCCGGGACATCATCGTCCCCACCCCCACCGGAGCGCAGATCCCCCTCGGCCAGCTCGCCACCATCGAAACCGTTCGCGCCCCCATGGGCATCAAAAGCGAAGCCGCCGTCCCCAACGCCTGGATCTACGTGGACGTCAAGGGCATTGATGTCGGCACCTACGTTCAGATGGCCATGCGCGCCGTTAACGAGGCCGTCGCCAGGGGCGAAATCAAGCTCCCCACAGGCTGCAACATCTTCTGGAGCGGCGAATACGAATACATGCTCAAGGCCAGGCAACGCCTCATGATCGTGGTGCCGCTCACCCTGCTCATCATTATTCTCATCATCTATCTCAGCACCCGCTCGGCCATCAAGACCGGCATCGTCATGCTCGCTGTGCCATTCTCGCTGGTAGGCGCCATTGGGATCCTCGCCCTGCTGGACTACAACTTCAGTGTTGCCGTGTGGGTCGGCATCATCGCTCTGGCAGGCCTCGATGCCGAGACCGGTGTCGTGATGCTCCTTTACCTCGACCTTGCCTACGAAGACTGGAAGAAGCGCGGCCTCATGACAAACCTCGCCCATCTCCGCGACGCCATCTACCACGGCGCCGTCAAGCGCGTGCGGCCCAAGGCCATGACCGCCTGTGTCATCGTCGCTGGGCTCGCTCCCATTCTATGGAGCCACGGCACCGGCGCCGATGTCATGAAACGCATCGCCACCCCCATGATCGGCGGCGTCATCACCTCCACCATCATGGAGCTGGTAGCCTATCCCGCCATCTACTACATCTGGCGCTCGCGGCGGATGTCCGGGCCGTCTTGACCGTGCTGCCGGCGTACCCCCCCGTCCCGCTGTCGGAAGGGGCCAATGCAGCCTTCGTGGGGAGCCGATTGCAGTTTTTCGTGTGCTTCGGCCAGGTTTGCGGGCAAATTCCCTCCGTGGCGAATATGCAGGCGATTCTGGCCGAAGTTGTGCCGACGCACACGCCCGCCTTGTTCCTGGCGGCGGTGCGGCGGGCTGCAGACTGGCTCCGCGCCGGGGAAGTGGTCGCGCTGCCCACCGAGACGGTTTACGGCCTGGCGGCCAGCGCATTGGACGAGCGGGCGGTGGCCCGCATTTTCGAGGTCAAGGGGCGCCCGGCACACAATCCTATCATTGTGCACGTCGCGAGCCTGGATATGGCGAAACGCTGCGTGGCAGACTGGCCAGCCTTGGCGGGCAGGTTGGCGCAGGCGTTTTGGCCGGGTCCGCTGACGCTGGTGCTGCCGCGGGCGAAAGAGATTCCCGGCGTCGTCACGGCGGGGGGGGTGACTGTGGGGGTTCGCTGGCCGAACCACGCGTTGATCCAGGCGGTGATCCGGGAGTGCGGTTTTCCGCTTGCGGCGCCGAGCGCCAATCCGGCCAATCGCGTCTCGCCTACCGTGGCCGAGCATGTGCGCAAACATTTGGGCGATAAGATCCGCCTGATTGTAGATGGCGGCCCGGCTCAGATCGGCATTGAGTCCACGGTCCTGGATATCACCGTCTCGCCGCCCCGATTGTTGCGCCCTGGCATGATCCATGAACAGGCCTTGCTCGCGGTAACCGGGGAACTGGCGGTAGGCGACAGCAGGAGTTTGGAAGTTCTCAGAAGCCCGGGTTTGCTGCGGAAGCACTATTCGCCGAAGGCGAAGCTGGTGGTGTGGTCATGGCGGGACGAGGAGGATTTGAGAATGCGGAGTGCGGAGTGCGGAGTGCGGAGGTCCAGGGTGCGGGTGCTGGCGCACACCCGGATTCCCACGGGCGCGGGGTTTGGGGGCGTGTCGGTTATTCCGCGCGATGCGGCGGCATTTGCGCGGGCAATCTACGCGGAGTTGCATGAATGCGACGAAGCGGGGGCGGAGTTGATCGTGGTCGAGGCACTGCCCGGCGGTCCCGAATGGCGGGCGGACGCCGACCGGCTGCGGCGGGCGGCGGCTTGAGGAAGCGATCAACGAGGTTTGTTTGACTACCGGCGTCCGATTCCCCAAGCTTCAGCCACCATGAGATTTTCGGTCATAAGCTGGGTGTTGGCCGTGACCAGCCTGGCGGCGCTGGCGCAAACGAATGCGCCCGAGATGCGCGCGGTATCGTTGGAAGACTGCATCCAGAGCGCTCTGGGAAAGAACCTGGACTTGCGCATCGCGCGTTACGACCCAATGCTGGCGCTCACCGATCTGCAGGCCGCCTACGCCGGGTATAATCCCGCCTTCACGATCGGCGGGGCGCACAGTTACAGCAAGTCAGGCGGGGGATTCAGCCCGGGAATCGGCGCCGTCCCCGCCACCACGACAGATGAAGACAGCTTCGAAAGCAGCCTGAGCGGACTCACTCCGTGGGGGCTCAAGTACAGCTTGAAAGGAGATGTTAGCGAGAGATACGGCTCACGTTTCCAGGACCCCCTGACTGTGCCATACGACAATGCGGCCGGCTCGGCGTCCATCAGTCTCTCCCAACCGCTGCTGAAGAACTTCTGGATTGACCAGACCCGCTTCAACATCAAGGTCGCCAGGAACCGGATCAAGCATTCGGAACTGAGTCTAAAGCAGGCCATCATGAACACCGTGACGACGGTGGAACAGGCCTACTACGACCTGATCTCCGCGCGCGAGAACGTCACAGTGCAGGAGAAAGCGGTCGAGTTGGCCGCCCAGTCGTTGAGAGATACCACGCGGCGGCGTGAGGTTGGAACTGTCGCGGATTTGGAGGTGAAGCAAGCCGAGGCCCAAGCGGCCTCGACCCGCGCGGCTTTGATCGCCGCCCGCAGCGCGCTGGCGGTGCAGCAAAACAACCTGCAGCAACTGCTCACCGATGACTATGCCGCCACACACCCGCTGGATATCCAACCCGCCGCCTCGCTGGGCGCGCCGGTCCGGGTTCTTGACAAACAACTCAGTTGGAGCAAAGGCCTGAGCCAGCGGCCCGATCTGCTCCAAGCCAAACTCGACCTCGAACGCCAGGGGGTGACCCTGAAGTATAACTATAACCAGCTTTTCCCCGAGCTGGATCTCGTGGGCAGCTACGGCNNGCTACGGCCACGGCGCCGGCGGGGCTGGCATCTCCGAATTCAGCCAGGCTTTCGATCAGATGGCCCGCGGCAGCCGGCCGTTCTATTCCTACGGCGCGCAACTGACCTTTCCCCTCGGCAACAGCGGCGCCCGCGCCGCCTACAAGAGGAGCAAGCTGGAGATGGAACAGTTGATGCTCGCCCTCAAGCGGCTCGAACAGGGGATCATGGTGACAATTGACAACGACATTAACCAGGCCCGGTCAAGTTACCAACAGGTCGCCGCCACCCGCGCCGCCCGCGAGTATGCCCACGCCGCGCTGGAGGCCGAACAAATCAAGAGCCAAACCGGCACGAGCATCCTTTATCTCGTCCTGCAAATGCAGCGCGACCTGACGGCGGCGCGCGGAAACGAAATTGAGGCGCTCGCCGCGTACAACAAGACCCTGGCCCAGCTCAGCCTCGACGAGGGGGCCACCCTCGAACGCCTGGGCATCAACCTCGAAGTGGAGTAAGCGCCCTGGTTGCCGCGTATCCAACACGAGGATGATTAAATCAGGCCCAACCAACGTCTAAGGCGCATGGCTGTCGCGGCTCCTTCTGTGTCACGTGTCCGCGTGGACGGCAAGTTTTTCCGGCTCGGCGAAGAGAAGTTCTTTGCCAAGGGCGTTGCGTACGGGCCGTTCGCGCCGAACGCGGCCGGGCTGCCGTTCGCATCGCCGGAACAGACCGCCCGGGACTTTGCTCAGATTTGCGAGCTCGGGGCCAATCTCATCCGGGTTTACCACGTCCCGGCCAAGTGGTTTCTCGATNNGTTTCTCGACCTGGCGGCCGAGCGCGGTCTCAAAGTGCTGGTGGACATCCCCTGGAGCCAGCACTTGTGTTTTCTCGACTCGTCCGCCCGGCGAGCCGAGGCTCGCGACGCGGTGCGCCGCGCGGTGCGTGCCTGCGGACGTCACCCGGCGGTCTTCGCGTTCAGCGTTGCCGGCGAGATTTCGCCGGACATCGTGCGGTGGAGCGGGGCGCAGGCGGTCGCCGATTTCATTGACAAGCTGGTCGGCGAGGCCAAGCGCGCGGATCCCGAGTGCCTGTGCACCTTCACCAACTATCCGCCCACGGAGTTTCTGCGCCCGCAGCGCGTGGACTTTGTCTGTTTCAACCTCTATCTGCACCAGGAGAGGCCCTTCAGGAATTATCTCGCCCGCCTCCAGATGCACGCGGAACCCAAACCTCTGCTGCTGGGGGAATTCGGCATTGACTCGCTGCGCGAAGGCGAGGCGCGCCAGGCCGAAATGCTGGGGTGGCAGATCGAGAACACATTTCGGAGTGGCCTGGCGGGCGCGATCGTGTTCACCTTCACGGATGACTGGTGGCGCGGCGGACACCAGATCGAGGACTGGAAGATGGGGCTGACCGCTCGCGACCGGCAACCCAAGCCGGCCTTTGGAGTCGTGGGGCGGATGTTTGGCGCCGCGCCGTATTTTCCACTGCCGCGCTATCCCCGAGTCTCGGTGGTGGTGGCCAGCTATAATGGGGAGCGCACGCTCAAAGCCTGCCTGGATTCGCTGGGGCGGCTTAATTACCCGGACTATGAAGTGATCCTGGTGGACGATGGCTCGACCGATGCGACACGCCAGATTGCCTTTGCCCATCCCAATGTCCGTTACTTCCGCCATGAGCAGAACCTCGGCCTCTCGGCGGCGCGCAACACCGGCATTGCCGCCGCGACGGGTGAGATCGTGGCGTTCACGGATTCCGACTGCCGGGCAGACAAGGACTGGCTCTACTACCTGCTCGGCGGCTTGCTGCCAAGCGACTTTGCCGGCATAGGCGGCCCCAACCTCCTGCCGCCGGAAGACTCGCTGGTCGCCGCGGCCGTGATGGCTTCGCCCGGCGGACCGGCGCATGTGATGTTGACCGACCGCCAGGCGGAGCACATTCCCGGCTGCAACATGGCATTCTACAAGTGGGCCCTGGCCCAGATCGGCGGTTTCGATCCGACCTTCCGCCAGGCGGGCGACGATGTGGACCTGTGCTGGCGCTTGCAGCAGGCCGGTTTGAGCATCGGCTTCAGCCCGTCGGCGGTGGTGTGGCATTACCGGCGCTCGAGCGTCGGCGCCTACTTGAAGCAGCAAATTGGCTACGGCGAGGCGGAAGCCCTGCTGGTGCGCAAACATCCGGAGTGCTTTAACTCGTTCGGCGGCAGCCTTTGGCGGGGCCGGATTTACACCAGCGCAGGGCTGGGCAGCTTGATTCAGCCCCCAATCATTTACCGGGGCCTGTTTGGCAGCGCGGGCTTCCAGTCCCTCTATGCCGCCGAGCCGCCGTTCAATCTCCTGCTCTGCACCACTCCGGAATATCATGTCCTGGTGACCCTGCCGTTGTGGGTGATGTCGGTGATGTTTCACCCGCTGCTGCCGCTGGCCATCACGAGCCTGCTGCTCTCGTTTGGCGTCTGCGTGGCGGCGGGCGCGCGGGCCCACATCCCCGGCAAGAGACAACGCTGGTGGTCGCGCCCGCTGGTGAGCCTGCTCTTCGGTCTGCAACCGATCATGCGCGGCTGGGCCCGGTACCGCGGGCGCCTGATGCAGCGGCCCGCGCCGGCGGCAGCGCAGCCGACGCTCGATTCCGTCGCGCTGCGCCACAGCGAGCAATCGCTGCGCGAAGTCAGCTACTGGGCTGAGCGGCGGATTGAGCGGCTGGCTTTTGCGGCCGAGATTGTGCGCCGGCTGGATCAGCAGGGCTGGCCGAATAAGCCCGATATTGGCTGGAGCGACTATGACGTCGAGGTTTATGACGCCCGTTGGAGCAAACTGCAGATCGCCACCGTGGCGGAAGAACACCCCCGCGGCAGGCAACTGATCCGCTGCCGCCTGCGTCCGCGCTGGGCGCCGCGGGCCCGGATCGCCTTTGGGGCGCTGTGCGTGTTCGAGCTGTTCCTGTGCGGGCTGATCGGGCCGCGGCTGCACTGGATGTGGTTACTGCTGCTGACGCTGCCGCTGTTTGCCTGGTTCCTCCGCCGCGAGCAACGGAATCTCCAGAGTCTGATCGCGGTGTTCCTGGACGACCTGGCCAAAGAATGGGCTTTGGCCAAAGTGCCGGCCCACAGCGGCCCCTAGTTTTCGGCGGTTCCGTAAGACGGGCGCTGATTGCACCCGCCAGCGCAACCCGGTAGTCTGGTTTCCGGCATTACTATGACTCAGTATCTCGACCTGCTGCGCCACGTGCTGGAGCACGGAAAGTTCAAGATGGACCGCACGGGCACCGGCACTTACTCCGTGTTCGGCGCCCAGGCCCGCTTTCCGCTCACCCATGGATTCCCGCTGCTCACCACCAAGAAGCTTCATCTCAAGTCCATCATCTATGAACTGCTCTGGTTCCTTCGCGGCGACACGAATATCAAGTACCTGAACGAGCATGGGGTCACGATCTGGGACGAGTGGGCGGGCAAGGACGGCAGCCTCGGCCGGATTTACGGCGCGCAATGGTGCGCGTGGCGTGCCCCCGATGGCCGCACCGTCAACCAGATTGACCGGGTCATCGAGCAAATTCGGACGCAACCCGACAGCCGACGGCTCATCGTCAGCGCCTGGAACGCGGGCGAGCTGGACCAGATGGCGCTGGCACCCTGCCACGCCCTGTTTCAGTTCTTTGTGCAGGACGGCGAGTTGGACTGCCAGCTTTACCAACGCAGCGCGGACCTGTTTCTCGGCGTGCCCTTCAACATCGCCTCCTACTCGCTGCTGACGATGATGGTCGCCCAGGTCTGCGGCCTGAAGCCCGGCACGTTCGTCCACACCTTCGGCGACCTGCACCTGTACTCGAATCACCTCGAACAGGCGCGGCTGCAACTGCCCCGCCAACCGCTCCCGCTGCCGCAGATGAAGCTCAATCCCGCCGTGAAGAACATTCACGACTTCAATTACGCCGACTTCGAGCTGGTCGGTTACGCACCGCATCCCGGCATTAAGGCGCCGATTGCCGTTTAGTCAGTCCCCTGCCACAAGAAAGCCATGCAACTCAAAGCCATCGCCGCCATGTCGCTCAATCGGGTGATTGGCGCCGGCAACCGCATTCCCTGGCACTTGCCCGAAGACTTCAAGTGGTTCAAGAAGATGACCACTGGTCAGGTCATCGTCATGGGGCGCAAGACCTTCGAGTCCATCGGCAAACCGCTGCCCAACCGCACCACCCTCGTGCTCACGCGCTCGGCCAAGCCGATCCCCGGCGTCCACATCATCTCCGATTTGCGCCAGTTGGACCCAGCCGATCCCGCGATCGCCGGGCGTGAGGTTTTCATCTGCGGCGGCGCGCAGATCTACCAGCAAGCCCTGCCGCTCTGTTCGGACCTCTACCTCACGCTGGTGCAGCGCGTGGTCGAGGGCGATACCTTCTTCCCGCCTTTCGAGGATCGCTTCGAGCTGGCCGAGGAAGTCCTGGTGCATCCGGAGTTCAGGATTCTGCACTACTGGGCCAGACTCTAGCCTGTAGCCTCGCGCCCATGTCCCAGATGCTCAAATCCTCCGGCGCGATGGCCGCCGCGACGCTTACCAGCCGGATGCTGGGCATGGTGCGCGAGATGGTTTATGCGGCGTTCATGGGCAACACCTGGGTGGCCAGCGCGTTCACCCTCGCCTTCCAGGTGCCCAACCTGTTTCGCCGGCTGCTGGGCGAAGGGGCGCTGACCGCGGCTTTCATCCCGATCTTCAAGCAAAAGGAGCTCAAAGAGGGGGAGCGGGAGATGTGGCGCGCGGCCAACGCCGTGATTTCCGGCCTCACCGCCGCCGCCGCCGCGGTGACGGTGCTGGCGGTGCTGGGGATTTCCCTCGCGCTGGCGACCGGGTCATTCGCGGAGGAAACCCGGCTCATGCTGCGGCTGCTGCGCCTGATGTTTCCCTACATGCTGCTGGTGTGCCTGGCCGCCGTGTTCATCGGCATGGCCAACGCGCGCGGCCATTTCTTCGTGCCGGCGCTGGGCGCGGTGGTGCTCAACCTGATCATGATCGCCAGCGTGCTGCTGCTGGCGCCGCGGATGGGGCTGCGCCTGGAAGAACAGATTTTCGGCCTGGCGATCGGCGTGTTGCTGGCCGGGCTGGCCCAGGCCTTCTTCCAGTGGCCGAGCCTGGCGCGCGAGGGATACCGCTACGCCTGGGTTTCCCCGTGGCGCGATCCGACCGTCCGCGAAGTCGTGCGCAAGATGCTGCCCGGCTCGATCGGCGTCGCCGCCTTCCAGATCAACGTGTTGGTTACCCAGTGCTTCTCGTTCTGGTTCGAGCCTACCATCGTCGCCACCTTCAACTATTCGGTGCGGCTGATGGAGCTGCCGCAAGGCTTGTTCGGCATTTCGCTCGCCACCTACCTGCTACCGACGCTCGCCGGCCTGGCGGCGGCGAAGAAACACGCCGAGTTCCGTCAGACCCTGAACCAGGGTTTGAGCTACCTGTCGTTTGCCAACCTCATCGCCGCCGCCATCGCCCTGTCGCTGGCGGTGCCGATCGTGCGCCTGATCTTCGAGCACGGCAAATTCGGCCCTGACGCCACCCTGCGGGTTGCCCTGGCGCTGGCCTGCCTGGCCCCGGGACTGCTGATGTTCTCGATGAACAACATCCTGGCCCGCGCCTTCTACGCCCTCAACGACATCAAGACCCCGATGAAGATCAGTATTGTCTGCCTGGTGTTGAATCTCGGGTTTGCCTTCTGGCTGGTGCACTCTTACCGCGAAGCCGGCCTGGCGGTGGCCAACACCTTGAGCGCCACGCTGAACCTAGGGCTGCTGCTGTATGCTTTGCGCCGCAAGCTGGCGCGGCTGGGCCTGGCCGGCCTGGTCAACACGCTGCTGGTGCTGGTGCCCGATGCCATCCTGGCGGGGGGCGTGGCGGCGGCGCTGGCCTGGCTTTGGGAACGCCAGCTCGGCCACGCCACGCTGATGCTCAAGATCGGCATGGTCTTCGTCCCCGGCGGCCTCGCCGTGCTGGTCTATTGGTTGCTGGCCCTGTGGCTAAGAGTCCCCGCCGCGCAGGAAGTGACGAACCTGATTCTGCGGCGGTTCCGGAAGCGGACCCAGGGTTGACCGCTCCAGCCTCCCTCAGGCCTCCTCAATCACCTTCCAGCCCGCGGCCTCGGCCAAAGCGTACAGCGGTTCTTTCAGGTCGCCGTAGAAGGTGACGCGGTGCCAACCCCATTGGTCCCACATCCCGAACAGCTTTTCCAGGTCTCCGACCGGCTCCGCGCACAACTTCGTGCGGCAGGCGCGGTCGTCCGGATCATTCGCAACCGCGAGCGCGCGGTGAAATACTATCTCCTTGCGCTCCTCGTCGCACTTGATGGTGGTCGTCATGTAGCCCGTCGGCATCAGCGACCGGACCGAAGCCCCCTGCCGATCCTCGGAGTGGGTGAGAATCTCGTAGGGATTCATCTTCCCCGCCGGGCCGAATACCTTGCTGGAAGCCACACAATGGGCATAGATGATCTGCCGCTTCGACGTGTCAATCACCGGGTCGGAAATGTAGCCGGGCCGCCCCTGTGTCAGCGTCGTCCCGATGACCATCGTGGCTGCTGACCGGATGTCGCACTCGCAGCCGCCGATCAGCCCGTCGTTGTTCAATTGGTAAAAGCCCAGGCACGGATAGGCGTGAATGTGGTTTCCGTAGAACCCGCCGAGGCAGTTGATGGTGATCCCCACCGCCCCGTGTCTCTTCAACAGCGCCTTTTCCGCCAGGTACATCGCCGCGGAGTTCTCGATCTCCGCGCGCGAGACCCCTTCGATCCGCTTCGCTTCCTTCATCCAACGGTCAGCCACCGCGCGGGCTTCGTCCTTGTCG
>MTKZ01126635.1_pt1 | contig 23289 bp, 21 predicted proteins | sample 1042781 | NCBI WGS metagenome assembly MTKZ01 (sample SAMN06212207, study PRJNA360539) | anaerobic digester metagenome | biome: Wastewater treatment plant; material: sludge; isolation source: anaerobic digester fed with sludge from wastewater treatment plant | place: Denmark: WWTP Viborg ... | reverse complement strand
TTGATCGTGTCGCGATCCTGCCGTTCCTGCACATGCAGCCAAGGCGAGGCGCCTCAACCCTTTGGCCCGAACGTCGCGCGGATCATGCGTTCAGACGCCCGATCATCGCGTCAGAACGCTGTCCGGTTGTGCTGCTGCACGATCCCTCCTGATGGATGCTGCACCGCACCACCGTCGGTCTCTGCCCAGCCGCCCGGCCTCCAGTCCGCGTTTCGAATCACTCATGCACGTCGGCGGATCATGTGTCTCAGGCCTGCCCGATCGATATAATTGGCCATATCCTCATGCAAAGAAGGGAAACCGAAATCATGTCTGAGACCGAGGCCCACCGATCCTCAGCCAGTTCGCGTCGCGAGCAAGCCATCAGGGAGTTCGTGAGTGATTTTGCAGATTGCGAAGATCGTGAGCTGCTTGAAGACATGCTCCTGACGGTATGCCGTCTCGCCTCCGATGGAACCGGGCGAGGAGAGTTGAAGATCTTGAGCAAGGCTCTGGCTGAGCTTCGGTATGCTTTCAAGGTCTTCGCTCCGTACGCGGAGGTCCGCAAGGTCAGCATGTTCGGATCGGCCCGCACGCCGATGGATCACCCGGACTACCTCCAGGCAGACCGATTCGCCCGCCGGATGCGGGAGCAGCGCTGGATGCACATCACCGGGGCGGGCGACGGGATCATGCACGCCGGGCACGTCGGGGCAGGGCGTGAAGGCAGCTTCGGCGTGGCGATTCGCCTGCCGTTCGAGCAGGCGACGAACCCGATCATTGCCAAGGACGCGAAGCTCATCAACTTCAAGTACTTCTTCACCCGCAAGCTGATGTTTCTCAAGGAGGCCTCGGCGGTGGCGCTATTCCCCGGCGGGTTCGGCACCCAGGATGAGGGCTTCGAGGCGCTGACGCTGGTACAGACAGGCAAAAACCAGTTGATCCCGATCGTTCTGGTTGACGCGCCGGGCGGGACGTACTGGCCTCGGTGGCGCGACTATGTGACCAGCGAGTTGCTCGGCAAGGGGATGATCAGCCCGGAGGACATGAACCTGCTACGGATGACCGACGACGTCGAGACGGCCGTGCAGGAGGTCGTCCAGTTCTACCGTGTGTATCATTCGTCTCGCTACGTTCGCAACCTTCTGGTGCTGCGGCTGAACGAGCCGCTGAGCGAGGCGCGGATCGAGAAGCTGAACGATGAGTTCAAGCACATCATCACCACCGGTCAGATCGAGCCGCGCACCGGCCCCATCGAAGGCGAAGAGGGTGAATACCCCGACAAGCCGCGGCTGACGCTTCATTTTGACCGCAAGAGCATCGGGTATCTGCGTCTGATGATCGATGAGATCAATGAAGCCCGCCGGCCGCCGGCCCTTTGACTTGCCCCCAACTCACGCTAAGATCGGACGATATGCGTTGATCCATGCCGTGGGGGATTGCGGCGGGTTCGCGGCCGGTCAGGCTTTGGGGTGGGTCTGGCGAGGCGGCGGTTCCCGTGTTCGGAAAGAGTGCCGTGGCCAACCAGTTTCGAGCCGATTTCTCGCCCCAAGAGCTTGCCACCGTCCTGGCGCGCTACGACCTGGGCAGCATCCAGCATGTCGAGCGTCAACTCAAGGGCTCGCGGCGGAGTCCCAAAGCGATCATCATGAGCGACCGGGGACGGTTCCTGCTCAAGCGACGGGCCCACGGGCGAGATCACCCGCTGAAGGTCGCCTACGCCCACGGCATTCAGCAATACCTGGGTCGACAGGGTTTTCCGCTGCCCAGGCTCATCCCCGTCCGTAAGGGCGATGACACGATGGTCATCCACAACGGACATATCTATGAGGTCTTCGAGTACGTTCACGGCGAGGGCTATCACCGTCTGGTCTCCGAGACGTTCGACGCGGGCCGGGTGCTGGGCATGTTTCACCGGCTGGTTCGCGGGTATGACAGTGACTGGGTGCCTTCACGCCGCGGCTACCATGACACGGACATTGTCCGCGAGTGCCTGAGTTCGATCCCGATGAGCGTCGGCAAGAACGACAGCGCGTTCGGCCGTGAGACCGAGTTGCTCACCACGGTGAACATCCTCTATGACGCGTACGAGACGGCCGTGGAGAAGGTCAATGAGGCCGGCTTTCGGGAGTGGTCCACGCAGACGGTTCACTCGGACTGGCACCCGGGCAACATGGTATTCCTGAACGGCCATGTCGCCGCGGTCATTGATTACGATTCGCTGCATATGCTTCCGCCGGTCACTGACGTGGCCAATGGGGCCCTGCAGTTCTCGATTATCGGCGGACCCACCGACCCCCGCGAGTGGCCGCCGGAACTGGACCTCGAGCGGGTCCGCCGGTTCCTCATGGGATACGAACTGGAGACGCCGTACACGCCGGAGCAGATCCAGGTGCTGCCGTCGCTCATGACCGAGGCGCTCATCGCCGAGGCGGTAGCTCCGATTGCCGCGACCGGCTCTTTTGGCCGGATGGAAGGCTTCCGCTTTCTGCAGATGATCTGCCGAAAGGTGGGCTGGCTCCAGGAGAACGGCGAACGGTTGATTGCGATGCTGCAGCCGCGATGATCCCGGAAGCAGGAAGATATCATGATTCTCGCGATCTTCCTCCTGCAGGTCCTTCTGGCGACAGCCGACGCCCCGACGACCGGGCCCGCCTCGGTCCCCACCAGCAGGCCGGCCATGGCGATCACCGACGGCGTGCTGGATCGGCTCGTCGCCGACCTGAACAGTCCGCGATTCGCGGTACGTGAGCGTGCGACCCGCACATTATCTGATTTGGATGCCGCTTTCCTGCCTAAACTGGCTCAACGCTACCATGCCGCCGTCGGAGAAGAGGCCAGGCATCGGCTGCGATATGCCATGGAGACGATCTTCTACCGGCAGGAATTGGCGGGGCGCAGCGGCTTTATCGGCATCCGGTTATCCCAGCAGGCAATCACGGACGTTGTCGACCCGGTCAACGGCCGCAAGTGCTACGGCATCTACATCATCGACGTTATCCAAGATATGCCGGCCGCCCACGCCGGCATCCAGGGCGGCGACACCATCATCAGCCTCAACGATCAGCCGTTACCGGCAGACCCCACTTCACAGGAGTTCACTTCTTTGATCGAACGGACGCCGCCCGGATCGAGAATCCGGATTCGAGTCTTGCGGCCGGAGAAGCGAATTCGAAGAATCAGCATTCAACCGGCAACCGATGAGGCCTCGCCCACTCTCGGTCTGACACTGTCGCCGCCGCCGGCGGGTCTGGTGACCGGTGGAATCCGCGTGGTGCAGGTGGCGAAGAACTCGGCAGCGGACGCCGCGGGCATCAAGGTCAATGACCTCATTTCAGCGGCCAACGGCGTATCGGTCGCGACGCCATTCGAGGGAATCACCCTTCTGACCAACGCGCTGCAGTCGGCCCGCCCGGCCGCCGGCGTGCAACTGGCGGTTCAGTCGTCCGAGGACATCACGCTGGAAGTCACCGTCGGACGCCGCTCGCCGCAGTATGTGACCAACCCCCGCGACAGACAGGAGATACAAAGCCGTTTTGCCCGCTGGTGGCGCGAACAGGGCGGCCAACGGCTACGCTCACCCGAACCGATCCAGCGTGTGATTCCCTTTTTCCCCCTGGAAGCCGGCCCGTTGGAGCAGGAGCGAAACGCGGACATCCGTTAGCACGTCAAACACCGGCCCGGTTCGATTTACCACAGCAATGACCGTGTTTCTTGCCCGTCATCGGGATGGCGGTTCCGCCGCTCGTCCATTGCCACGACTCGAGACCAGCCACATTGACAGCCACGTCCTTCGCCCGCACACTGGCCGCGATGACCTCATGACTTCTGTGGAGATAGACCATGACCATTCATACCGATCGCCGAAGCCTTCTCAAACAAACGCTTGCCGGAGCGGGCGCCGCCTTCCTGGCCGGTCGATCCGCCCCTGGGGCAGACACGCATCCCGCCACGGCCGGAAGCCGATCCGCCGCCGAGGAGCCTGCCGGGGCCCCGAAGTTCTCCGCCTACTCCTTCGGGGCGAACATCTGGGTGCGGATCGACAACCGGGTTTTCACCTGCTACCGGGCCAACGCCGACCAGAAGTACCCGTATTTGTATCCGCTTGTCAGTCCGGCCACCGGACTGTCCATGACCGACGAAACCTGCGAACCGTGGCCGCANNTTCCGTCTTCTTCGGCTGCGATCGCGTGAACGGGGCGAATTACTGGCAGGAAGGCAACGATCGCGGTCAGATCGTCTCGCGCGGGCCCAAGCTGGAACCGCTCAAGGGGCGGAGAGACTCGAGTATTCCCGGCGAGGTGACCATCAGCGATATCTGTGACTGGCGCGTGCCTGGGCAGCCACCGGTCATCGAAGACCGACGACGATATACGATCGCGGCCCCGTCGGGCGACCTGAGACTCCTCGATGTTGACATCACCGTCACCGCGAAGGTTGACATCCACATCACCAGGACGAATCACTCGCTGTTCGGGATCCGCGCGGCCCGGGAATTGGCCCCTGTCGGCGGCGGGATGCTGATCAACAGCAACGGGCAGATCGGCGAGAAGGCCACTTTCGGGCTGCCGGCCAAGTGGTGCGGCTACCAGGGCCGGCGCCTGGGCATCGTGGAATCCATCGTGGTCATGGATCACCCGAACAACCCCTGGGCACCGGGTTGCCCGTGGTTCACCCGCGATTACGGCAACATCTCACCGACGCCGTTTCTCTGGATCGACGAACAGAAAGGCTGGGACCTGCCGGTCGGCCGGTCCATCCGGCTGCGCTATCGCGTGGTTGTCACGAAAGGCGAGATCGAGAAAGCCGCCATGGATGGGCTCTGGGAGGCTTTTGCGAAAGCACAACAAGCTTGAAGGCCTGCCAACTCGCCTGGAACCTGGAGCGGCGTTCGCCCCCTGCCCGTTGTTCGGCAGCACGAACGCCTGAGCACCTGGTCCTACAAGAGTGGCCGGCCGCGGAAAGCGTCACCGCAGTTGCCGCAAGTCACGTCAGACAACCCGAAAACTACTTTGCCCTGCCGCTCACGACCTTGTTGAGCTCCTCAAACATCCGGGCGCGGGCATCAGGCGAGCTGCGCATGAAATGGGCAATCGATGCTGCCACGACCTTTTCCCTGACGTAGCCCAGTCTGTCGGCTTCCTTGTCAAAGGCGGCCACGAGTTTGTCCGGCAGGAAGTACGATCTCTTTTCCTTTTGCATCCTCGATTCCTTCCACAACAGGCAACTCTGACAACTCAGTCATACCTGACAAAGGGTACTCGGCGGGCGGGGACGAATCAAGGGGTAACAAGCGGGCGTTTGGTGTCTTCCGGAGCACACGGCACTCACGGCCGACGGGTGTGCCTGGGGCATCCGGTCCGGGGTCCGATGCAAGCCGACACGTCTCATCTGGATCTGTCTTGCAGGATCTCCTTCCTGAATCGCTCGGCGAGCGGATCATCGGTCGCGGTCATCTGTCTGGACAGTTCTTGCCGAAAACGGGCAACCTTGTCTTTGAGAGCAGGATCGTCGATCAGGTTTTGCAGCGCGTTGGGATCCGTTTCGACGTCGTAGAACTCTTCGGGTACGCGGTACAGGAAAAGCCTGACCCTCGCGGCAACGGCCGAGTCGGTCCTGGCGGCCTCCTGCATGGCCTTAAACGTCAAGCCGGCCTGCGGCTCGTTCTTGAACACGGTCTTGCCGTCCGACCACGGGTTCCAGATATAGACGTACTTGCGCGTCTGGAAGGCTCGCATGGGATAGTCGTTTCTCCCCGACGTTTGGAAGAACAGCGTGAACACCCCGCCGCGGGAGTCATCCTTCTCGCCCCGCAAGAGCCCCACAAACGAACGCCCGTCGACGCCTTCGATCGACTTGAGGCCGGTTGCCTCCAGGATCGTGGGCGTGAAATCGATTCCCGAGATGAAGTGGTCCTTGTCGACGGTGCCGGGCTTGACCTTTCCGGGCCAGCGGACGATCCACGGCGTCCGTGTGCTGGCCGGGTAGCAGTTGGTCTTCGAGAACGGCAACGACATGCCGTTGTCGCTCAGAAACATGACCAGGGTGCTCTGCTCGAGGCCGCTCTCCTTGAGGGCCTTGAGGATCTTTCCTACGGTCTGGTCGCAGCGATGCACCGAGGTGAAATACTGGGCCAGTTCGGTACGGATGTCGGGCAGATCGGGCAGGAAGCCGGGAACGACGACTTCCTGGGGCTTGTACGTGCGGCCGACAGCCGCAGCTTGCCCCGCCCGCAGTCTGCGATTGGCGCGGTTCGCCTCTTGTTCACTGCCGGCAAAGGGGCGGTGGGGGTCCTGCGAATTGGCCATAAGGAAGAATGGTCGATTCTCGTTGCGAGCCCTCTCGAAAAAGCTCCTGGCGTGTTTGTAGTACAGTTCCGGATCGCGGCCGTTGCCCAGTTCCTCGGCCGGCACAATCGTGTCCCAGCAGAACTTCTCGCCGGGGGCCAGGTGCCCCACTTTGGCCATGATGCTGTTGAGGTAGCCGGCTGCTCGCAACGACTCCTGCAACGTTGGCACATCAGTGCGAATCGGCTCGAACCCCTTCGCCCCGTTGCGGTGAGGGTACCGGCCGGTCATGAGCACCGATCGCGAGGGCTGGCACACGGCGATGGTGACGTGGGCGTGCTCGAAACGCATCCCCTCGGATGCCAGCCGATCGATGTGCGGGGTGATCTCCGGCACTTTGCACCCGGTCACCCCCAGAGAATCGTAGTTCAGGTCGTCAGCAGTGATCAGCAGCACGTTGACCCGGCCGACGCCGGAGGGGGCCCCGCCGGCAGCGTCGGCCTGAACCCGGAACAAGCCCGATCCTACCGGTCCTGCCACCAACAGGCACACGGTCAGTTGAGATAATGGTCTCATAGGAGATGAAACCTCATGAAAAAGTCAGGCGCGGCCGTGTCGCCGGGAAGGCTTCGGCGCCGGGTGTGACCGAACGGCTCGCTCCAGGTTTTCGATGTTGACCTGCCCGGCCTGATTTGTCCAGCCGTGGCATCCGGCCTCCGCCGCGACGATAATACGGTCCGGCAAGTCCTCAGGAGAACTGCCATGAAACGAAGATCTTTCAAGAAACATCGTTGGGCCGCGGCAATCACGTTGGTTTCGCTGGCAAGCGCGGTCTCGGCTGCCGACCGCCGGACCAACTTCGTGTTCATCCTGGTCGACGACCTGCGGTGGGACGCGATGAGCTGCGCGGGGCATCCATTCGTCCGGACGCCCAACATTGACAAGATCGCGTCCGCCGGCACCCGGTTCACGAATGCCTTCGTGACGATCTCACTGTGCGCCCCATCCCGGGCCAGCTTCCTGACCGGAACCTATGCCCACACCAACGGCGTGCGGACCAACGAGCGGATAGAATTCGACCACTCCATGCCGACTTACCCCCGGCTGCTGCAGGCGGCCGGCTACGAAACGGCGTTCGTCGGCAAGTGGCATATGAAGCCGGTGGCCGATCCCCGGCCGGGGTTCGATTACTGGCTCAGCTTCGTCGGCCAGGGCGAGTACATCAATCCGAAGCTCAACGAGAACGGGCACAGCTTTCAGGCCACCGGCTATATGGCCGATCTCCTGACGCAGTACGCCGTCGACTTCATCAAGCGGCCGCGAGAAAAACCCTTCTGCCTGAACCTCTGGCACAAGGCCGTGCACGGGCCATTCACTCCGGCCGATCGACACAAAGATCTTTACCAGGATGTCCTTTTGCCACAGCCGGCCAGTTTCCGCGACACCTTCGAGGGCAAACCGGCCTGGCAGAGTCGGCGCCGGTCCGCAGCCAGGAACGAGAAGCTGGCAACCCGTCCTTCACTGGCCGACCTGCAACCGCCGGCATGGAACCCACGTGATGAGCAGAAACTCAACTACTTCCGCGCGCTGGCGGCCGTGGACGACAGCGTGGGCCGCATCCTCGACGTGCTGAGGGAGACGGGTGTTCTCGATAACACGGTGATCATTTTCGCCGGCGACAATGGGTACTTTCACGGCGAGCACCGCCGCGGCGACAAGCGGGCCGCGTACGAGGAGTCAATTCGCATCCCGCTGGTGATGTGCGGACCGGGGGTTCCCAAGAACGGGGGAGAGTTCGAGCCGATGGTCCTCAACATCGACGTGGCGCCGACCATTCTGGATCTCGCGGGAGTCAAGCCGCCGACCTCAATGCAGGGCATGTCGTTCAGACCTCTGCTGGCAGGCGAGAAGCCTGCCTGGCGCAAGTCCTTCCTGTACGAGTACTTTCAGGAAAAACGGCTTTCCCAGGTGCCCACGATAGCGGCGGTGCGTACGGAGAACTGGAAGTACGTGACCTACCCCGAGATTGAGGATCTCGATGAGTTGTACGACCTGACCAAGGACCCGATCGAGATGCACAATCTGGCCAACGATCCGGCCGCCAAGGGCCAACTGGAGAAGATGCGGGCCGAGCTTGAACGGCTGAAGAAGGAAACCGGCTACACGGCTGCACCGAAAAGGTGAGTTTCAGATACTGGCTCCGCCGGGGATCGTTTTCAGAGGTGGCACTCTGCGTCGGACTGAAGGAACAGTCTGTTTTCCTGCCTCGGCCCTCATCCGTGATATCCGTGCTATCCGTGGTCACGCAATCGCATGACCAAGAATTGGCCAGAGTTGCTGAAGAGCGAACCACGGACTGCACTGATGGCACGGATGAAAGGGCCATCGCCTTTGTCTCTTCGCCAGAGCAGTATGGTATCTCCTGAATCCCGAGGCGAAGCATCCTATGGGCCATCGCAACGACGAAGACTCGGCACTGCGCGATGCAGTTCTTCAATGCCTTGCTTCGTCACACGGGTTCCCCAAAGGTCGAGGAAGCCAGGCCTTCGTCTGCTATCTGAGTCCTCTCCAGACTTAGGTATTCCAGGTTCGTCAAGTTGCCGATGTGGCGAAGGCCTTCATCTGTGATACGCGTCCTTCCAAGAAACAACTCGGTCAGGTTTGTCAATCCCGAGAGATCGGCGAGCCCCTCATCGCCTATTTGGGTTTCCCAGAGCCATATGCGCCGCAAACTCGTCATCTCTGCCAGATTGGCCAGCCCGTTATCTGTCACCGCGGTCTGGGCCAGGAAAAGATCCTGCAGCTCAGGAAGCCTCTTCAAATGCGCTAGGCCGGCACTTGTCACGGCGGTCTCTCCGAGAAACAAAGCCCGAAGCCTGGATAACCCTTTCAGGTGTATCAGTCCGTCATCGGTGATGCGCGTTCGTTGAACGTCTATGCACCGCACGTCAGAAAGCCCGCTGAGATACTCCAGATCTGCATCGGTTATGGGTGTATAGTCGAGATTCACCCAGCGAAGACTCGTGAGGTCGGCCAGGTCTCTGAGATCGGCCTGCTCCGGCGCGTTGGCGTAGCTCAACCCCACGACGGTCTCGATCACTAGCAGGCCATGCCGCTTGCTCTATTGGTTGCGCCTTTGCGGTCCAAGAGGTGCGGTGTCCACGTAGATATTGCCCGCGCTGAACTCAGCGATTGCGTCTTTCTCGATGCGATATCGCCGGTAGAGCCATCCACCTGCGAGAAGCAGGAACACTAGGAGTACCAGGAATGCGGCAGTGAATCGCCGCCGAAGGCTGGACCACCATTCGCGACGCGACTTCGTGCGGTAAGTGCGGCGATCGGCCGGATTGAAGGGCCGGCCGCACTCAGGACATCGATCCTCGGCCACGCCATCCAGGGCGTACCAGCACCCTCGGCAATACATCGTCGCCTTGGTCAGCGGCGGGAACTCAAGCATCGGTTCAGGTGGCGGACGTCTCATGGCTCACTCAGGGACAGTCGCCTATTTCGCGCCCCTTTTCGCGCCAGCGCCACATCTGGTTGGCCGTCGCGCGTCAGCGAAGGCCTGCGCGATAGTTGGACACCGCCTCGGAAACCCGCAGCGCCCTTTCGTAGACTCGCAGGCTCTTAATCGTTCCCTTGAACGACGGAGGAATCTGCAGCGGCAGGGCATCGCCGAGGTCGGTCCATCCGGCGTCGAAGCGGCCCCAGCCGAACTGACGATGCTCGCCGCCGTCGCACAGGACGCCGTCGACGACGAACATGATGATCTTCGGTCCGCCTTCGACGATGGCAACAAGGTGGTGCAGGCGGCCAGGCTTGATTGCCCCGGGATCAGTGTCCCAGATGGTCCGAAGCTTCTTTCCATCCCTGAGTTCAAGGCCTACGGTCCCCTTTTCGGTGACCAGGAGCCTGACACCGGAGCCATGCTCGGTTTGCCCGTCCAGAATGACCTGATCGGGTTTCAGGTCATCCAGTTGGAGCCAGATGTCGATGGTGAATCCGGCAGCTTCGACAAGGTTCGGCGACCGGACGCGCCGGACATCATTCCCAGGCTTGACCGGGGCTTGTTCAAGAAGCAGTCCACGTTTGGCCACCTCGGCCGCCCGACCCTGGTTCCAGAGCCCTTCAAACAGCGAAGGATCAACCTCGTGAACACGGGCGATTTCCTTCTGGGTCTCGGTGACCCAGCATCGGCCGTCCTGCTGGACCAGGTCCGGATAGCTCATCCGCGTCTCGGGGTCAGGATCCCAGAGCAGGATCTCCGGCTGACTCCAGTGGATGCGGTCATCCTTTTCCACGCCACCGGCGACCCAGGCGGGGTTGCGGCCGTCAAAGTCCTTTCCGCTATGGTTGTGGTACCAGAGAAGAAACTTGCCGTTCAGCGTTTTCCACAGGCGCGGGCAGGCACGCGGCGTCTTGATCTTCCGGCCACCGGGAGTATACGTCGCATGCTCCGGGCGGGTCCATGTCTTGCCGCCGTCGCGGCTGTAAACGTGACACGGGTAGCCGGTCGTCGTGCGGTAGATGCAGTACAGGCTGCCATCAGACAAGCCGACGAGATTGTGTTCTTCCTGCACCGAGCCGAATTCCGGTGCCCTGATGCCGTGTTCGCCCTCGGGCAACATCTGCCATTCGATCTTCTCGACATCTCGCTCGGTCAGGATGTTATCCGAACGGAAGAACCAGCCCTCGCCCTGATCGAGCATGTAGCGGCCAAGTTTAGTGAAGCCAAAGAACACGTTCGGGCCGACGACCACCGGCTTGCCGATGCCCCACATGATCTGCACCTTGCCCTGCCAGTCGTTGGTCCGGTCGCAGGCGGTCACGCGGACCGGCAGCCGGTAGCGTTTGTCTGACCACGTCCGCCCATTGTCATCGGAGTACTTGTAGACGTACCAGCCGAGCATGTCGGCGCGAATGTTTTTCTTGTCGCCGAGGGTGGTAATGCGGTCGCCGTTGTAGTCGTAGAAGGCGTAAACACGGCCGGAGGGCGTGATCAGCGGCATGACCCAGGAGGCCTCGGGGCCGTCGGCCGGCTCGATGTCGATGGGCGGGCTGCTCCAGGTCTTGCCCTTGTCGGTGCTGATCGAGGCTACTACGTGCTGGCCAAGCTGACCTTCAATTCCTTTGCCCGTGGTGAAGGTGCACAACCAGTTGCCATCCCGGGTGATGACCACATACGGTTGATCACAGTAACCCTCGTCGGGGATCACCGAGCCATAGCGGATGTTCCGCAAGTCGACCCGAGGACCAACCGTGCAACCCGCCGACAAGGCCGCGGCGACTGTAGCTGAAACGATGAATCGCGTCCTGATCACGTATATTCCTCCCGACGGCACTGAGGGCTTTCTCGACTCGCTCCCCGCCAGCACTCCCCAATCGCGCGCACGGGCGGAGCTACGGCAGGTATTTGACTGCATATCCGCCGGCGCCGCCACCGTTGCATCTGCTTGTCCACCGGTGATGGGTCGTCCCTTGCGGTGCCGGCTCGACGCGGCACGTGGCTGAAACCGGCATACGAACACTTCCCGAACATACGATGACAGCCAGGACAGTCTGCGATGCGCGTTGAGGCCGATTCGCTGCAACTTTGCCGAAACGTGGCCAACAAGAATGGGTAGGTTCTCTCGATGCACCTGGAGCGGCTGTGGACTTTTGGGTCAAAAAGTGCTATACTCTTCGGGATGGCAAAGAAGAGACCATCCAAACCGGGTTATGGGGACCTGTTCAAGGCCGCCAAGTCGGCGTCGAGCCTTCTCGTGCTCTTCATCCCGAGCCAGGATCGAGACGAGAAGCCGATTGACCAGGAGCACTGGAAGGGTGAAGCCCTGACGGCGCTGGGCAAGCTGTTCGGCGGTGCGACCGCCTACCCGAAGGGAACAGGGGTCTGGCGCGACGATGAACAGGGTGGCAAGCTCTTGTTCGACAAGCCCATCGTCGTCCAGTGCTATACCTCCGAGGAGGCGATCCGACGCCAGGCCGGCGCCCTCCGAGAGTTCCTGGTNNCGACCGGCATTATCTGGAAATACGTTTCCCCCTTCTTGGGAAGGGACGGTGAGAATATGGCGCACAAGATCAAGCAGATTGCTCGAGAGATGGGAGCAGAACTTGTCGGTCGGGTTCCTGACACGGGCGGGGGCGCCTTCGGCGCCGCGCGCCTCCCTCACGTCGTCCGTGCTCTGCAAGAACGGCTCCAACCCAGCCGCGGGCGGCGCCCGGGGCGGCCCACATCCAAGAACTGGGTCGTTCGCTCGAAGGTCCCGATGAGTACAGCGACTCGCAGCAAGCTTCGGCGCCTGGCCCGGCAGATGAGCACGACTGAACGCAAGGTCAGCCCCATGCAGGTGGCCGCCCAACTGCTCGAAGAGGCGGTAGCCGTCTGCCCCGCCGAGTGACCTCGTGTCTCTTAGTCGCGTCTCCGCCAGACAAAGTCCCAGAAAGGTCGCTTGGCATGGACCACACCGATTCCAGTGACTCGCTCCAGCAACCGCCCAAGAAGGTCGAGACACCCTAGACAATTGCTCGGAAGCATATAACGCCTACCGGCACAATCAGCAGGAGAATGGCAAGCCCAATAGCACTATGGGGCTTGGGCATGATGCGGATTCCGATGGACTCACGCACGTCTTGCGGCAACAAGTTGAACAGAAGAAACAGGGAAAGCAGTATTGCGAGAAGGGCCAATTGCCAGCGCAGTCGCTTGGGGCGGTGGCTTCGTTCCGCAGTCTCTTTCAGCACAGCCCGGTTCGTTTCGCTGACAAGCGTGCAGCCGCAACTTGGGCATGCTGAAAAGTGCTCTGCGAAATCAAGACCGCATTTCGAGCAGTGAATCATAGCATGACGCCCACAATGTGATGAGCAACAAACCGAGCCATTCTGATCGAACATACACGTCGCAGCCATCAAGATCATTGAAGGCACGACGCCTTGCCGTGAGTAGAAAGATACCATATCACCTGTGGATGTTCCACACCGTCCGTTGTGGAACTGTCATCCATGGACAAACCTGCAGATTAGTGCCAGATCACCAACCATGAATCCCTATGGCACAAAGGCGGGTGTGATTCAGCGGCAGAGCACCGACTGCTCAAGAGACCGTCCAACAGTTGTGCCCTGCTCATTCTGGCCGCGTTGCCGCAACCCGAAGGGCCCGGCGAAGGGCGTGCCCGGCCTCGGGATCAGTCACCAGCGCCCGGTGGTCAGCCAAACTCATGTTCGTGACCAGCCACCCCGGCCACTGCCGCCATTGCTGTGGATGGCGCACCGTTTCGCGGGCGAATTCGCCGAAGACCTTGCCCCACGGCTTGAGCCTCAAATCCTCCGTCCACAGGCCGCTCCACCGGGTAATGTCCTTTGAGCCGGGCGTGTCGGCGAACGCCCAGTTCAGCCAGCCGCACGCACGTCCGTGGCTGACGTCAAGAAGCGCCTGGCACCACTGCACCTGGTGCTCCGGCGGCTTGGGCGGGAGGTTCCAGCCCTGGTGCGCTTCGGAATTGCCGCCGTACCAGTTGAATTCGCCGATCAGCACCGGCTTGCCCACGCTGCACTGGTAGAGTACCGCCTCCAGGTAAATCCGGTTGGCGGCCACGCCTTCCGGCGAATCGCACGGCCGGGGTTGGTCGAGGGGGTAGAAATGGACGGTTGTGAAATCCACGTACCGGGCGTTGGACGAGGGGTTGAAGCCGGCGTAATGCTTGACCTCCCCGATGAGAACCGGGGCAGCCCACTGAATGTGCCCGACCGTGACAAGGTGATTTCGATCGACAGAGCGAATCGCGTCGGCCATGCGGCGGGTCCATTCGTCGGCGATGAATTCGCGGAATTGCTGATAGTCGTAGAGACGACCATCGTTGCGGGCGGCTTGAGGCGGGGGGACCGGGATCTCGCCCGCCCTTCCGACTTGGTCGACCGGCCGTTTCCACGCCTCGGCGATCTTCTCGACCAACCCTTGACCGACTGACGGGGGTCGGTCAGGGGCTGGCCCGTACCGGCGCCTCAGCCAGTCGTTCCACTTGGCCTTCATGCCGGGCGAATCCCAGCCGATCATCGGCTCGTTATACAGGTCGTACGCCCAGAGGGCGGGCTCATCCTTGAAACGCCCGGCGAAGTCCTTCCACCATGCCTCGTCGGCCGTCAGCAGGGTTTCGTCCGCGAATCGGTCGCCCTTCCGCCAGTCCGGTGTGCCCTCCCAGTGATCCGGCCCTGTCGGCATTACGTAGATGCCGAATTCGCGGCACATTCGCAGGAGTTGGCGGAACTTGGCCTCGCCTTCCGGATGGACGCGGCCGGGCTCGACGTGGAACGACTGGTAGGTCAAGAAGACCCGGATGGAGTTGAAGCCCTGTTCGTGCAGCATTTCCAGGTGCCGCCGCACCCGGGCTTCNNACAGCTTGGGGGCCCAGCCGGTCTGGTGGTCGAAGTAGTTGATCCCGACCATCACGATCGGCTGACCGGTCCCGCGTTCCCGGAAGGCGGTTGTCCGACCCGGATCCACCTCAATGAAAGGCATTTCCGCAGCCGCCACAGGGCCGGAGGAGAGGGCCATTCCCTGCAAAACGACCATGGCAACAAGATGTGACTTCATCGATCGCCTCCTCTCGCGTTTTGCGGTACCGCTCATCTTCTGCCCCACAGGCAACAGGGACACATTGTCAGTGAATGATTCCCGAATGGCCAGAGCCTGACGGTCGGCAATCTGATTTTTCAGTTGAACATGGCATCTGCATGCGGTAAGATCCTGGTGGCGCGGCCGTGGATGCCCAAATCCACTCAAGGAGCAGACAACTCATGCTCGTTCTGACACGCCTCCCCAACGAGGCGATTCTGATCGGCGATGATATTGAGATCACCGTCCTGGCGATCAGCGGCGGCTCAGTCCGGTTGCGAATCAGTTGCCCGCGCATGGACCCGCCCGTCCGCGAGGAGACCCTTCGGCTGGACAATCTTCTGAGCATCAGTGGCAAGGTGGAGGTGCGCGTGGTCTCCATCCGCCAGGAGGGCGGACGGGTGCGTCTCGGCGTGAAAGCGCCGCGGAGCATTCCGATCGCACGGGAGGAGGCCAAGGAACAGTTCTTGAAGAACCAGGTCAGTCCCTAAGGCGGACCGCCTTTTTGCGGGCCGCAGCCAAAGGGCACTGCGATCCAGAAACATGCGCGCACAATGCACAGAGGTTCCGAAGTTGGGGACAAATTCGGCTGAACGTCACTCCAGCAGTTCGTAGTAGCAGTTGCGTTTCTTCGGCTGCCAGCCTGCATCGGTAATCAGGCGCCGGATCTCGGCCTCATTCAGTTGATAAGCCGTGCCCGCGGCCGAAACGACGTTTTCTTCCATCATCACCGAACCCATATCGTTGGCCCCGAAGAACAGGGCCAGTTGCCCGATTTTGGGCCCCTGCGTAACCCAACTCGCCTGGAGGTTTGGGATGTTGTCGAGGAACAGCCGGGCGATCGACAGGGTCTTGAGATACTCATGGGCGTTGGCCAGAACCAGGTGCTCTCCATCGGGCGGGTCGGCGCAGCTTGCCACGGTGGAGCCTGGCGCAGCCGGGTCAACAGGTCTCATGTGATACTGCTGAGCCAGCGCCGTCCCGGCCGGCTGAAACGTCCAGCAGATGAACGCTGTGAATCCGCTCGTTTCATCCTGCAGTTCACGAACCCGTTGCAGGTGCTCAATTCGCTCGGGAATGGTCTCGATATGCCCGAACATCATGGTGATGGTGGTACGCATGCCGAGCATGTGGGCCTGCCGCATCACCTCGAGATACTCGTCCGTCCTCGTCTTGCCGCGACTGATGCGCTCGCGCACGCGGTCCACCAGGATCTCCGCCCCGCCGCCGGGAATCGTGTCCAGACCGGCCTCGCGCAGCCTCAGCAGCACGTCGCGGACCGACATCTTGAAGACTCGCGAGAAGTGGAATATCTCCGGCGGACTGAAGGCGTGGATGTGAATCTTCGGGAAGCTGCCTCGAATGAATCGCAGGAGCTCCAGGTACCAGTCAAAGCTCAACAGGTCCGGCGGAGCCAGCCCCCCTTGAAGAAGAATCTGAGTGCCGCCGATATCGACCAGCTCCTGTATCTTGCGGCCGATCTGGTCAAAGCTCAGAACATAACCCGCGGGCGAGCCCTCTGTGCCAACCTGACCTTGCGGCGGGGCCTTGAAATTGCAGAACAGACACTGGGCCGTGCACCAGTTGGAGTAGTTGATGTTGCGATCGACGACATAGGTGCGATAGGGTTCCGGGTGCAGCCGGCAGGCCTCGGCATAAGCTCGCCGTCCCAGTTCGTGGATCGACAGATCGGTGTACATCGCCAAGGCGTCGGCTTGGCTCAGGCGAGAAGAAGAGGCCTTGCTCACACCGGCCGAGGTCATGTGACCAGCGCTCCGGGCTGCGGGATCAGCCCTTCGGCCCTGGCCAATTCGAGGAACTTGTTCATGCCCGCCTCGGCGGCCGGGGTGATGGTGTATTTCATGAGCCGGGTCAGGTAATCCCTGGCCAGATCCACCGGCCAGCCCAGGGCCGGACCGTGCTCGACCGCCAGTTCCGCCGCCCGGGCCACGCCCCGATCGCGGGCCTGACTCAGCAACCGGGCCAGATGTGTCGTTTCCCGGTCAACCGGTGCTGCCCACGCCGCGAATACGAATGGCAGGCCCGTCCAGGCCCGCCAGGCGCCGCCCAAATCGACCCGGTACGGGAAGCTGCCAACCTCCGCCCCGACCACCTTGTCACCGATCAGCAGGACCGACTCGCATTGCTCCAGGCTGGTCCCGGGCTTAAGCGGGACCACTGCCAATGGCCGTCGGTGGAACCCTTTCCACACCAGCCGCGCCAGCATCACCGAGGTGTGGGAATGGGTATCGGCATAAAGAGTGGTCATGTCCGCCGGCGGCACCCGCGAGAACACCTGGACGGTGAGCGTATCGTNNGTTTCCACCGCCCGCCCGCCCGGCCGATATCGATAACCGGTACGAGAGCGGCGTCCACGCACCCGGCCTGCAGCATGCCGGCCAGCTCTGCCGGGACCGCAAGCTCCAGCCGGATACCCGGCTCATTGGGCAACCCCTCGATCAGCGGCTTGGTGTTGAGGAAAGAAACGGCCCCGAGACGGTAGTCTGTCTGTTGTTGTTTCATAGGCCAAGGATTATACCGGCTCGGATCAGATCGGCACACTCCGGCCGAGAAGCGGCAGACGAGGCCACCCGGCGTCTGTGTGACACGGGCAACCTCCAACCGAATGGGGGGCGCGCCGCCAACCTGAAACAGGATCTGAGGCTGGCGGAACGATTTCGACCTGCTAAACTGCCACCATCGCCGCAAGCCGGCGGGACAGGATGGGCACGATGATTATTTCAGGCAGCATGCGATGCGGCATCCTTTTGGCGGGTCTGCTGGCCGGCCTGGCCGGGTGCTCGTCACAGTCAACGCGGATCCACCTGACCACCTACGACGAGGCCGGCCGCGAGCAGCACCACTATGCCGATTTCAACCGAGTGGCGTTTCTGGTCAACCCGAGCGGGCTGCTTGAACTGGGCATGCGCGTCGAGCAGCCGAGCAAGCTGGACCCCACCCAGACGATCACCCAGCTGATCCACATCAAGGAGGTGTGGAAGCCGGTGCCGGGACACACTGCCGTCGAGCGCACGCAGATCAACGTGCAGATCCGGTACGCGATTCTCACCCCACCCACGGGCGTACGTTATGACGGTGCCGGTTTTCTGTACGCCAAGTACAAAGAGGGCTCGACGACCATCAGCGGCGAGATCGAGTCCGGCCGGCTGGCCCCGAGCTACCGCATGGCGGATGCCGTGCTCCCCTTCGGCGTCGCCCGCATCTCCGGGCCGTTCAGAGCGGTTCAGAACCCGGGCGAAGTCATCGAGATCGCCCGGCAGCTTGACCTCCTGTTCAGCAAACAAGCGGGGCGGTAGGCCAGGAGTTGTCAGTTCTCAGTTGTCAGTGATCAGTCGGATGAGGCTTTCGGCAGAACAACTGAGAGTCCCACCCCTGACGCCGCCTTTGTGGACGGTGAAACTGAGTAGTCCGCGCTTTCCTGGGAGTGGCGTATGAACGGACCGCTCGAAACCGTTCTCTACCTCATCCTATCAGCGACCTGCTTCATATCCGGCTTGTATCTTGCGAGAACCTTGTACGCTCGCCTTCTGGCCCACAGCATACCCGAGCTTTCGATCGTCGACTCAGAGGAGGAACGGCTCAACGTCCTCAATCTGGCAATGAATCGGGTGGGCGACTCCTCTGCCCCCCCCGGCCCGGTCCACAGAGTACTCTGGCAAGGAGGAGCGAGAGCGTTTGTCCGAGAAATGCCTTTCCTCGTTGTGGGCTTCATCCTCCTCAGCTACTCGGTGCCATTGTGGGCGGCCCCTCCAATCTTGCTTCTGGTGATGCCGGCGTTCACTCTGACCAAAGGCTGGCTCGGCGTTGAAGAAACGCGAAAGGCCGTGCGGGGTTACTTGTTGCTTCGCGGCGTTCTCGTGTGTCTCAACTGTGGGTACGATCTCCGCGGGCAAGAGGTGCCGCGATGTCCGGAATGCGGCTGGGAGTGCGACGCCAGAGTCAGAGGCATCATGCGAGTGGCGAAGATGCGGAGAGAGAGGAGCTAGCCTGTCTTTTCGTGCTTTGAACCGGATGGGGAACAAACCGTGTTCAAGAACTCATCGATCGTCGCTCCCCCACCTTGAAACAAGGTGGGGCACTCGCATGGCCGCGCAAACACGTCGTGGCCACGCCACCCTGGCTAATAGCTGACAGCTAAGAGCTAATAGCTTCTTAATGGTTTTGACTGATCGCTGACCGCTGACAGCTCCCTCACTCATCAATCCCCAGATCCGTCTTGGTCATCAGGGCGCCGAAAGCAAAACCGGCGCCCTCGATGTTCTCACGGGCGCCCTCCTGGCGGTCGATCACCGCGACGATCTTCTCGACGGTCGCGCCGGCCTCGGCGATGGTCCTGGCCGCCTCGAGCACCTGGCCGCCGGTGGTGGCCACATCCTCAACCAAAAGGATACGGTCGCCCTTCTCGATCCTGCCTTCGTACATCTTCTTGGTGCCGTAGTCCTTCTTGGCGTTGCGGACGATCACGAACGGCAGGCCGCAGGCCATCGAGGTGGACGCGGCCAGGGCGACCCCGCCGCGTTCGGCCCCGGCGATTCGCGTCGTTTGAGGGCCGATATGCCTGGCGAATCGCTCGCCCAGTTCGCGAAGGATTCTCGGCTCGGCCTCGAACAGGTACTTGTCGAGGTAATACTTGCTCTTGCGACCCGAGCGGAGCGTGAAATCGCCCCTCAGCAAAGCCGCCGCCACCACCGCGTCAAAAAGTTCCCGGTCGGTCATGCTCGTCATCTCCGTAACAGAAGGTCGGACGGGGATCATACCACGAAGTGCCGAGACGCAAAACAAGCCGCGCCGGCCGATCCGGATTGCGATGATGGATGCTGCTCGGCCGCGACTGAAGCGAGAGACCCCGCCGCGCGCCCCGCAATCGCCTATTGGGCAACGTTGGAGGAGGGCGGCACAGGCTCACCGCCGACTTCGAGCACAATGCGCCGATAGGCGGTGAGCGGCGGCTTGCCGGTGTCGGTGATCTCCAGAATGACGTGAATCGTTCGCCCGGAGGCCTCCGGGGGCAGAGTGACAACGGCCTGCGGATCGCCGGCTCCGGCGATGGTCGGCTCGACCTGGCAGGTGCCGGCCTCGCGGTAGATCCACCAGCGGTATCGAAGCTGATCGCCGTCGGGATCAAGGGAGCCCTCTGCGCTCAGTTGCACCTTTCCGCCCGGTGTGGCCGGGATGCGTAGCACGCGGAGACTCGTGTCTCCATTGCAGCGGGCCACCGGCTCATGGTTTGCCTCACCGAATGGCAACATGCACCAGTCCATGCGCGCCGCGAAGGCGTTCTGATAAGCCGGCCGCCATCGATGGATCGTGTAGAGCAGATCGGGCCGGCCGTTGAGCAGATCCTGGGCGGGAACATACTCATGGCCGCGGCCGCTGCCGACGAATCGGCCGCCCCAGTTGCCGTGCTCAGGTTGCTCAGGATCGCTCAGGCCATTCGGCAGCAGGTAAAGGAACGACGGCGTGTCGCCCTCCTTGACGCCGGCTTTCTTGTGCGCGTCGGCGGGGTAGACGCGTTTGAGCGGCCCGCGAATGTGGCGCTCCATCCATTCCGGCGAGACGAGCGTCTGATCACCTTCCGCGTAGAACCCCTGATAGATCCGTTCCGAGAAGATCCAGAAAACGTCCGGGTGATGCTGCTTGACCCACCTGGCGGTTTTGTCCTGATCGGCAACGGAGTGAACGCGGATCTTCTTCTTGAAGGCCGCGAGCTGCGCTGCTGAGCGAGTGGTTTGGACTTTCCAGATGGCCTGGGCCAGTTCACGCGGGCCGCCCCAGATCGCAAACCAGACCGGGCGCTCGTCCGGGTCGTCGACAACCCCGATGATCCAATCCGAGGCCTCAGAGTCCATGCCGGGGCCGACCTTGTGCGGGTCGCCGTTATGACCATCCTTGACCAGACTGAGCAACTGTTGCTCAGAAGGGTAATCTCGCCGGTGGCTCCGGAGGTTGGGCAGAACTTCGCCGTAGGCTTCTATCGCCTCACGGATCAAGTCGGGTCGCGTCTTCTTGTCATGCCCCCAACCGAAGCCTGTGCAGAGCCCTTCGACCTTGAAGTCGCAGGCGTGGAGCAGAAATCGGACGAGCGACTGACGATCGTCGGGATCACCGCCGATGTCGGTCATGACCACGATACGGGCCTTTGATTGATCGGGAACCGACAGCAGCGAGGCAGACTCGGCCCCGACCGACGACGTCGACATCGCGATCAGGATCACGACACGGACAAGACGACAAGCGGTCATGATACCTCTCCTTCGCCTCTCACCCGTGCTCCTTGTTCGCGAGACTCGTCCTGCTCTTTCTGCGTATTCACGGAGACTGTCGCGGTCCGAACAGCGACTCGATCGCCTCGACCGTCCGGTCGACCAGCAGTTGTCCGCCCTCCGGACCGACCTTACTGCTGTGAACCACGGCGCTGTAGCCGCCGCCGCGAACGGCCCGCTCGGTCGGAAGATAGCCTCCGCCACCGGCCAACTGGATGACGAACGTCTGGAGCGCCTTGCTGCGGGCCTTGATCCGGATGCCGTAGTCGGTGAACAACTCGAAAGGATTCGTGCAGATCACCGCATCGCCGATTCGCAGCACGTGCAATTCCACCTCGTACACAGGGTTCGGATCGTCCTTCTGGGCCTCAAACCGTTGAACGGTCCGTTCGTGCCACCTCATCCGTGTGTGCAAGCGGTCGGTTGCCTTCGGATCCTTGGCGATTTCGTCGGCGGCCTGCCGCACGGCGGCCTTTGCTTCGGCATACTCTGCCTCGGTGACCAGACGCATGGGAAGGTGAACGGTTTCAACCCTGTGGATCAGCGGCACGCCGGCATGCCGATCGTCCTTTACCGCCTCGTAGGCCTCGTCGACCGCCCGCGTGATGCGCCGGGCCAACTCCGCCGTTTGATCCAGCCCGCGCAGCCGCAGCATCCGCTCCTCCGCCGCCTTGCGGTGTATGGGCCTGGGCGACTGGTCGCCGGCGGCCCCCGGCCAGCCAAGGATGCACACCTCCGAACCGTATCGCTTGTGCAGTGATTCGCGCACCGGGTGCCAGAAGTCGGCGTTGATCGTGGTTCGACTTTCAACCACCTGCGACGGACAGGACACGTTGACCCCGATGCTGATGAGCTTGCCATCGGCGTCCCAGAAGAACAGCGTGCCGACGTCGTGGTCCTCGTAGCCCTCGATGCCGCGGAACGTCGGCACATCGGTCCTCCCGTACATTACGGCCGACCCGTCAGCGTAAACCGCGCGCCGGTTGTAGGCCACCACGGCATGTCCGAGCCCCCAGGTCACGCTGCCCGGCTTGCGGTTCGTCCATGCTCGCTGGATCACCTCGGCAATTCGCTCGACGAGAAAGGCTCGACACGTTTCGACCGGCGTGACGCCTTCCTTCGGAAGCTCGTATCCGCCTGTCTCCATGACAGGTGCCGTGTGAGTATGGGTTCCGTTCACAATGATCCTGTTCGTATCTAGTTCCGGCAGTCGTTTCCGTACTTCCTCGCGTACTGAATACAGCACGATATCCGGGATGGAGATCAGGTCGCAGGAAACCATGACCGCCGTGTCGAGCGACTTCCCGCTCTCGCGTGCTTCCAAGGCCACAGCGTTGGCGGTCAGTGGCGTTTCGACCTCACGGGTGATTCGCAGATTGAACTGGCCCTGTAAAGCCACTGGACCTGCGGGGGTAATGTCCACGCTGGCCGCGCCGATGAACATCGCGGGTTTCATTGAGGGCGCTTCGCCGGTCGTGGCCGGCTCGGCACGGAACTGCCGCCGGATGACCTGATACTTGGCTGCCTGTTTGACCGGATCCTGGTGACAATAGACGAGGACGCCGTCAGCACATGCCGTCGCGGCGGCGATCACCTGATCGACGTATTCCGGCGTAGAGTCCCCCAACCGGCTGTGCCGCGTGGCATAGACATCCACAATGATGGGCACGCTCGAGCCCATCAATTCTCGCAGGCGGGCGACTTCCGCTTCGACCCGATCGGCATTGGTGAGATTGGCGCCGCCCGATTCATGCCGGTAGGGAAACAGCAGACCGTCGACCAGCCCGGCATAATCGCGGGCAAAGGCGGGCGTGACGGCGCTGAAGTAGCTGCACGGCACGAAGGCCAGTTGCGGATTGATCTGGCGGGTGGATGCACGGATGGCCCTGATCCGCTCGGGCGTGAATACGCTGAGATTGTGAGTGAAATCGTCGATGCTCCAGGCGACCAGGTGCGGATGCTCGCGACTCAGACGAGCGATCTCGGCCGCCCAGCGTTCGTAATCCAGCCGATACGGTTCAGAGAATCGTTGGGTGTGTGGGGGCGACTCCGAGGGTGGCACCAGTGTCACCCAAACCTTGAGTCCGGTCTTACCCGCGCGAGGCAGGAATGCCTGCAAGTCCTCCCAGTC
>MTKZ01006231.1_pt1 | contig 23350 bp, 18 predicted proteins | sample 1042781 | NCBI WGS metagenome assembly MTKZ01 (sample SAMN06212207, study PRJNA360539) | anaerobic digester metagenome | biome: Wastewater treatment plant; material: sludge; isolation source: anaerobic digester fed with sludge from wastewater treatment plant | place: Denmark: WWTP Viborg ... | reverse complement strand
CGCGCGAGACGAAGCGCGGCGGCCGCCCCTGCGATGCCGCACCCGATAACCAATACGTCTGTCTGGAGTGCCATGGTGTCGGTTTGAATTCCTTTTATAGAAGGTTCCTGCTACGCGAAAGCACTTACTGTACACCAACAGGAACTTGGCGCACAACCGGCAGGGCGCAGCGGCCACTGCGGGGAAAAGGCGGCTCCTCAAAGACGGGTGGTGTCCGTGAATAGTGAAGAGTGCCTGGGGTTACCCTGTAATATCAGATATCCTGATCTCGTCGGAAATCTTTATGGCACTGGAATACAAACAAAAAGACGGAGCAAAAAGGGACTGACGACGAAATAGCCGTCAGTAGCGAAGCATAGATGCCCTTTATTGCTATTGGCTATTTCATGGTCTGTCCCTTTCTTGCGGTCCTATACGAACATGGCATCAAAAAAGTGCCGAACCGGATTCCGAGTAATTATTGAATAACCCCGACGAGGTCAGGAAGTCTGAATTTAGACTATACGCCTCCAGATGCTCCAAAGCAATTTCACCGCACTGTTTTATCAACTGGTCATACTCAGCATCACTCAGGTCGTACCGCGTGTTGTTGTGCGTAATGTACCGATCCGGTGGTTCCGGCGCCCAGGTGTCGTCCCAGTGGGCATTGTTCCAGTTGGTCAGCAGGCGGTCCAGTTTTACTGCACGGGGATCTCTACCTGCAGGGGTAGTATTGGCGATAGGTGACAGCAATCGGTAAAAGAAGTCGGTAGCCGGTGAGGCCCCCTCTATCTTGCGTATTTCTTCGCCCCAAGGGGTGCGCTTAGGCGGCAGCATATCCGCCTTGGGTATGACCCGATATTCAATGCGGTCCCGGAGCCGGTCGAAATAGTCACCGCCCTTGCCCAGGGACTGTTCCCGATATACAGAGTCGGTAGCCCGTGCCACTTGCTTGACAATATTTGGCGCCCAGGAAGTCGCGAAATTGGTGACCCAGGAAACACCCTTGCTCTCCGGTTGCTTTAGCGCATCGTAAATGTCGCCCAAGCCCCGCAAGAACGTTTTGTCGGTGACAGCTTCCATGGACTTTGACAACAAGTCCAGCCCCGCGCCTACAGCCGGTCGCCCTGACTGTATCTCTTTGACTGCCACAGTGGCATCCACAAGTCCCTGTAGAATCGTAGCGAACGGTTCAATCCTGGCATAGGAATAATATTTCCCACCGATCCGGATGGACTGTGCGGGGATTGTGCGTTCTTTTAAGAGGGTTTCCCCGCGGGCTGACGGTTTGTACGGGATAGACCCCGTGATCCACGGTTCGTCGTCATCGTCACCACCCAGGACCAAACCAGCAATTGCCGCAGCCAATGACCAGGCTATTACTTGTTCCGACAACATGCGCACCTTGGTATCATTGTCCATGGTTTTCCAGTGCTTGACCGTGGACCAAGTTCCAAAAGGTAATTTGCGGATACCTGTCTTAAAAATGTTCAGAGGGGTACGTCTAAAGGGGATAATCCATTTTCCCGGCGTGTTGCCCAACCATTGGGAAGCCCTCTCGGCCCCGGGGGATAATGGCGTCTGGAAAGTTACCCGCAACGCAGTATTTAGTCCAGCTTCCCAGGCCGCAGAAGACAGGTCATCTACCTGTTCCTGTATAAAATCCTCTAGTTCATCACCACGCAACCCCCGTCCCTTGCCAATCCGGTATGCATGGGCCGCGGCATCCATTTGGCCGGCCATGGATTTTGTAAATTCATCAAGGGCCATAAGTCCCCGTAACGGAATGCGTATAGCCCGAGCCATACGTTTTCCGACGTACTTATCCATCGCACCACCACGGTATTCAGTGGTCAAGCCAATGGTGCTTCCTTCTACTTGGGACCTATCTAACTCCTCTTGAAACGTCGGGCGTTCCGTCTTCCAGGAGCGTACCATATTACGTAAAGCCCTGGACAGCCCTGGTTTTAAGGCAGCCCCCATATACTTGAATTCGCCCCATTGGGCAGCTTCCGCCTTGCTGGCAAAGGAATTTACGAACGCTTCAATGATTCGTTGTGGTCCCAATTCCCATACGGTATGGACCACGTTAGAGGATATGTTCACCACCTGGGTCCCGGGTCCGGACAATAGACTGGAAATCCAATATTCGTACAGCGCGTCGCCAACGCCCTTTCTGGCGGCCATAACATCGCGAACAGCATCGATGGCATCGTCCTCCGCCTGCTGTTTCTCTCTTTCCGTCTTGGCGTTCTCTAGATCCCGCTTCAATTTGTCAATGACGAGGCCACGACGGGCCAGCTTCAGCCTGAGCCTGGCATTCTCGAGTGCCAGCTTCTTCAGTTCCTTTTCTAATTCCTGTTCCAACTCAGATCTGGTCTGATCGGAGATGTTATCCTTGCCCAATTGCTCCTGAATGCTGGTGACGTTCTTGTTTGGCAGGATGAACGCAGCGCCCAGGGCCTGCTCAAAGCGCTGTGCCGGCGTCTGCATCTGGTCGCGGCGCATACGCATGGACCGGGCCAGTTCGCGCCCGCCAACGCGCCACCCGTGGGCCAGTTTCACTGCACGCCGCATGGCCCCGAGGTTGCCGCTACGCATTGCCTCACCGTATGCCTCGGTGATTATCTCTTGTCCTGCCAGTGTCTCCGCATCTGACAGACCCTGGCCCGCCATAATCTTCTGGCGGACCTTGTCCCGGTCCAGAGTAGCAGCCTCCGCAATAGTGTCCTCATCCCGCTTCCTCTCCTGGTCCTTATAGGTATACTCATCGGCAACGCGCATCCCGCGGCGGGCTTCATCGTTCAGCCCGGGGTTGGCCAGGTCGGGCCGCCCCTCCGCATCATCTCCGGCCAGTGTTCGATTAGCCGCACGTCCAGACCCGGTGGCAAAAGGTGTGTCAGGGGCATTGAAAATATCCGTGTCATGTAGTATAATACGTTCGTGCCCTTGGAGTGTTTCCTCTACCGGCAATTGGAGCCCTATAGAAAGGAACACTTCAGGGGCTCTTTCTTTATCAATATATACAGTTCCAGTGTCTGTCCATTCCTGCAATGAATCTAATTCTTTCTTCCCATAAATACTTGCCACTTCATTAATGTCCCTGTTTACCTTAAACACATCCATATGAATTGCGGCAATAACAGGTTTCTTTTTTGTGTCTCTAAGTGTGGTTAGAATTACAAATCCTGTAGGATTGGTTGATTTGAGGGAAGACCTCATAACAGAAACTGGGATATGCAATTCTTGTGGTATTTGCCGCAACATCTCTAATGTTATTTCAGGATGTTCATTGCGTATCTTCACTATTTTCCCAGAGTTAATATAAAACTTTAGATTTCCTGCGCCTAGTCGTTGTAAAACCTTTGGGGTATCTCCAATTAGAAGCATTCTGCGCGGATCGAGCTCTCCGTTGTATGCCGCCTCAAGGTTGTCCAGGTAATCCTTCGCCCCTTCCATTGCTTTTTTTGCAACCCGCATTTTCTCTGGGTTACTTGTGGAATAGCGTGTGTCCCCTGCTGCTCGTTCCATAGCCGCATCCATTCGGGACTTGTCAAGTGCTTCAGAAAACTTCGGATTATTGCTTGTCGGGCGCTTTGTCTCGATTTCATCGGCCCATTTGTTCCATGACTCCGCAAGGGTACGAACCGCACTATAAATATCATCCGTCTTTCCCTTTATCAATTCAACGCGGGTAAACGGATCTTCCACCACAATGTTTTGTCCCTTTCTTTGGGAGGTTCGTATTTTTGCAAGAATATCATGTGCGGCACGCCTATACGTTGTGGCAATGACCTGCTGATGGATCTTCCGGCGCCCCATCCCAGAAGGCAGCCCGATTGAATTCAACGGTACGGCCTTTGTGACTTCAGGATTATTTTCCACGAAGTCATTCATGGTATACAGATTCCCGTCAGGCGTCATCAGCAAATTAAAACCGGCGGTGAAACACGGTCCTCCGGCAAGTAAGCATTGTGCGCACCCGTTCGTTTTGGGGCCGGTATCCAGCGAACACGCGCACGCAGGAGCGGAAAAATCTACGTTGAAGCCGCTCAACAGATTGGCCGCCCTCAAGGCATCCATCGTCTTCTTGTTGGAGTTTACATGCATAATGAACTGAACGCCTGCCTCTTTCAGTTCCAAAAGTATGGGCACATCCTCGGGACCACGCACCAGGTAGGAATTGATTATCCCACGTTCGCGAAGGTTATTCTTCAGATAATCAATTCCGTATTCCTTGTACAACTGGGCGTCAATTGACCCCATTTTGTAGACGGCAACGCCGTTGGCAATCTTCTTGGACATCGTGGCCGGATCGTCATTCACGTCATATTCATAATGACCATTTGAAATGGCATCCAGGCCAACAGTTCCCTCTGCACGGGACTTGTGCGACCGGCTGAAGATATGCACCGATCTGTCAAGCCTGGCAATGATTGCGTTTACCATGTCGGCCTGCCATTGAAACGTAGTATCGCCCGCACCGTTTATCCGCAGGAAAGGCATCTCGCCTTTCGGTACGGACTTTATAAAGTCGGCAATCACCTCTCCCGTCTTTTCCGGTTCCAACGCGGAAATCAAAGCAAATCGAACGCGAGATGGCGCGAGATTCTTTATGTATGCGGCAGGCTTCGCGTAGCATACGTCACATGCCGTGGTCGGCAGGCATGTCGTAAGTGGAAAGTCCACGGAATAGCCACCGGTCTTTACATTGCTTGCCAACAGTCGCTTTCCCAGGGAGGGTCGGGGCGACTGGTATTCGCGTACCTCTTTTAACATCCCTTTCACCGACCACCAGTAGGCCGGGTTTGTAACATAATCGGGCGGGGATTCCTGTTCGAGGGATTTCTGTAACGCTTTTAAGCCATCACCTGTAAAATAGGCCCTGGCATACTCAACAACGGACTGATTCACGCGAGGCCCCCACATCCTGCTTTTCGGGTCTATAAGATCAGACAGGGTTTCCGCCTCGTAGAAGATCATGGATTTCAGGGTGAGCAAAGCGTTCTCAGTGTTCTCTGTCGGAGGAACATACTTGCGCCTCCCTCCAAATTCCAGATGTCGAATATCAGCGGTGGAGTACCGCATTTCGTTGATGGGGATATCGATTGAGTCGGCGTATTTACCGTTTGCAATAGAATCCAGTTGTTGTTGCATAGCGTTGTTGGGAGAGTTTTCTCGCCTCGTACTGAACCTTACATCGCCTTCAACAGGAGACAAAGACCCTGCTGTATTCTTTGGCCCTGTCGCCTCCAGAATGTTTCCCTTGCGTTTAACAGACTCAAAGTATTGAGTAACCTCATCGATATATTCTTGGGCTGGTTGGTTGTTCTGCCAACCCTTGGAGGTCTGTTTCCCATTACCAGACTTGTCACCCTCATGTATTAGAAAATAGGCCGTACCGTCTGGCTTTAGTACACGCGCTGCTTGGCGTATGGTTTCTCGCCGGGCTGCCTGTTCTTTAATAACATTCAGCACATTATTCACCGTAGCGGTGTCTGTTGGATTCTGTAGTACTTCGTCTACAATCGCCTTATTCTCTGCGTTATCTTTCCAGAACGGATCGTACGAAATGTTTTCGACACCACGTCCTTTTAGCGCATCAGTAAACAAGGCGGATCGCCCTACACCCAAGTCGAAATTTCGTGTCCCGGGCTGCCATCTTACACGCCTAAACGTAGCTGGCACCTGATTGAGTGATGTGTCTTTACTGGATATCTCCTGAGTAGCCTCGCCATTAGCAGTCGAATACCGCGTGTCCGGGGCCGCAGTGCTGAACGGTGTATCCTTACTTTGATTATAGGGTGGCGTCCCTTCAGCAGACTGTGGTATACTCTTATTGGAGGTGATTGAGATGTCAGAGCGAACATTACCGACGGTCGAAGAACTCCGCGCCAACGGATGCGGCGGATACACGTTCGACGAACTGGTCGGACTCAAAGCGGAAGTACTTGGATTCCCCGGACCCATTCCGTACTCTTCGGAACTCGCCCGAGAAGGCTGTGCGTTAGGCATGGCGTCCTGGGTGCTTGCCGGTAAGGTCCCTCCGAAAAGCGATGGGTTATCCAAACGTACTGCGTAACCATTAAGTTCTTTGGCTTCTTCCTGTAGCCGAATCCTATCCTTAGGATCTAATTGCTTACCAAGTCGTCCCTGTAACTCTTCAAGTATTTCATGCCCTCTCCCATTCTTAACCTGACGCATGTGTTCTTGTATTAGTTGTAATTCACGGACCACCCCGTTCTTGGTAAACTTGAAGGCTATATCCCGGTAGCCTTCAGTGGTCGGGTTCAAAAACCGGTCGTCAATATCCTCTTTCCCGTTCTTAAGATATACATCATAACCACGGGCCATCATCGCCGCCCGGACCCCTTCAATATACTCCGCAGACCGTGGTGCCGCATCCTGGGGCAGCATGATCGTGCTGCGCAAAGCATCTGTCACCTTTCGGCCTTCCTGCAACTTCTCCACAATCCGGCCAAGTCCGCCTTCCGTCCAGTTCCCGTTTATGTCCATGCCCTTGACGGCGGTCCGTTCCACTTTCGGGTCCCACGTCAACCCAAAATCTTTGCCAAGTTCCTGGGTTACTGCTTTCAAATCATCCAGATACCCATCCCGTTCCGTTAATGCGCCTGTAACCAGTCCATGCACCTATTCCTGGAACTCCGGCGTTTCGGCGCCGGGACTTTTTTTTGTGTTCAAGATTCTTCTGTGCTTCCAATAAACATGAACAAGATGGCAATGCCCGTAGATACCAACACCCACAAGAAACTAAAACTATAAAGATTGACGATGTTACCCGTTGTGAACCAGAGGTAGAAGAAAATTATTATGTTGGATATCCCGATAAAGAAAGCTCCGAGCAGCCCAAGTATCCCCCATAGTTTTGTTGCTATATACATCGTAAGCAGTTCATGCCCACACATCCCTATCATTCCAAGGACAAAAAATATAGACCCCAGCACGGCAAGCACCTTTTTTACAGGTCTCATGAACTTCCCTTTCTTTTCCAAGTTGGCTCTACCTAAATCCGCAAAAAAAGGACACGCCAAAAACATTGCTGTTGTTGATAGGGATAATGGATTAGGCCTGTATTTTAGGGAGTCAGCACACCCCTTTGCTTCCGCAATTCTGGAATGATAAATGCCTTAAGTTAGCGCCATTCTATACTGTCCCCAGAACTCCTGGCAATTATTCCAAGGGTCTATACTTCCAGTATTCCGGCTCGCGATGCAAATGCATTACGGCATAAATCTGTATATCGTCTCGGACGACCTTGTATACTACGGCAAAAGGAAACTTGTGCACCAATCCTCGGCGAAAAGGCGGGTAAACTTCGTGATAAATGGCAGGGTTAATGCATATTCTTTGAATACAGTCCTGAACTGTCGCCAGAAATCGTTTCCCCAGTCCCTTTTGCTGGCTCTCATACCACGCAGCGGCATGATTCATTTCTTCGCTGGCATGAGGATGGAAATAAACCGTCTTCATCCGAGGGCCTTATAGGCGTCCTCGAACACTCGCTCCGAAGCTTCCAGTACGACCAGTCCCTCCTCCACTTCTTTGGCGCGGCGGATGAGGGTATCGCGCCACGCCTGAGAAAGCGTTCCGTCTGTATCCATGTCGAGACTTTCGAGCAATTGTTCAGCAAGATATGCGCGAAGCGTCGGGGGCAAATTCAATGCCCCGTCCAATAAGGTATCTAGCGTAAGCGTCATCAAATTACCTCGTCTTTATTAGCCAACCCAAGCCGGGAACACTCTTACTATACCACCTTTCTCCTTGGTTCGCAAGTCACCGGTACAACACCCGACCCGAGGGTGTCACCTGTTCCTGGAACGCTGGCGGCACATACTGCTGTACTGCGGGATTCAGGTTTTCAGCCAGTTCTGCGACCGGGCGACGGGCCGGTGTAACCTCTCGGGTTACAGGTTCGGATGTAACTTCCGGTATTTGCCGGTTAATTACCCCCAATCCGGGCGTAGCATCCGGCAATTGTACCGGTTCCGGTACGGACGTATGCTGCGCCGGCGTTGCCTGCGACGCACCTTCCTGTCCCGTGAACGGACGGGCGCCATACTGTTTCTGACGGGCGCCGTAATCTTGAATATCTCCAGCGCCACGGGCGCGTTGTTCCTCCACGCCGATCCGCCCGCGATCCCACGTCTTCCCCGTGCGCATCTCGTATGCAATTTGCTCAAAAGATTTTCCTGTAGTGCCCGCAACAAAACCGCGCACTTAATACAGTGGACTGATAGGCGATTAAGGCCATTTCGCTGACAATTAATTATGAGTTTGAAAATGCCGGGGCGCCGGCACTCCCAGTAACACAATACAAAGATAGTTGCGCCGAAGGCGCCTCTTCTTCCGGGCGAAGTCCCGGACGAAGCGTAGGTGCTTTTTCCCATGGCTTTGCGTACTACGCTACAATCTGCTGATCGGTGGCTAGTCGCTGATAGACAACCGTCGCAGCTTCTTCGTCGAACGCGTCCTCTTGAGTACGAAACTGGCGCTGTAAAATCTTGTATTCCCGCACGCTGTGCCTTTCGCAAAAAAGCCGGGGTCTGGCGCTTTCCGAACCTGCCTTCGTGCGTGCCTCCCTGCTTGATCTGGACGCCCCGGAAATTATCTGGACGATGCAGCCATTTAGAGATTGTGCGAATGCAAGGCGGTGAGTTTATAGCGCATCGGGACGTATTGGCGCCCCAGGCTTGGAGGAACTATACACGCTAATAAGTTTCCCAAAAGAGGTGCAATTTCAGATATCCTGGTCTCGTCGGAAATGCCCACGGCACTCGAAAACAAACGAAAAGACGGAGCAAGAAGGGACTGACGACGAAATACCCGTCCGTAACGAAGCATGGATGCCCTTTACTGCTCTTGGCTATTTCGTGGTCTGTCTCTTTCTTGCGGTCCTATACAAACATGCCATCAAAATAGTGCCAAGCCGGATTCCGAGTAATCAGTGAATAACCCAGACGAGAACAGGAAGTCTGAATTTACGGTTAATAAATCAGGTAGGGTGCGACGCTATATTGTTCACAATCATCAGAACCGGAAATGTGGCAGACGTCCCTATGTTTATTCTTTTACACTCAGCTCAAAGATGTACATTAGGGAGGTGTTGTCTTCAGGGATGAAAAAGAAGCGCAGACCCTGTTCACAGGTTTCCACGAAGAAAGGATTTTGTGTCCAGGCGCGTCGGCCCTGCGAGCGCAGGGGCATGGGTAACTGGTGGTGGGCACGCAGACCTTCCGTGTGCACCAGATCTATCCCGCCCAGAGCAAAAGAAGGCCCTTTCTTGCCAGGCTCGACATAGGTTTGCAGTCCGCCGCATAACAGGTAGGCTGTTCCTGGAATCCGTTGCATGTCCTGATAATCGATATAGTAATTTCCGTTGCGCTGTGTTTCCGGATGATCGGCGTCCGGTACAATCCATTCACCTTCACGCTGTTCCGTTTTCCAGCGGTAGAACCTGCGGGATCCCCAGTTTACCCCTATCAGTAAGCCTTGCTCTGGAAAATGGGACAGGGCCCCAAGATGGTCGTCAAAGCGGAACATCTCCCGGCTTTCCATGGTTGCGGGGTTCACGGTATACACGATGGCGGCGCTGTCCGGGCGATAGGCGGCGACAGGAACCCAGATGCGCGCCCCGTCATAATCGATGCCACCGGGATGGTATAAGGCGCCTTCGCCCAGTTGTATACTCCGCAACAAGGCCCCCTGTCGGTCCATCTCAAAGAGATGGCCTGTCCCTTGTTCCTTTTCCCGATCCAGGACTTCCACCGACGAGAGGTAGAAAAGACTCCCCACGGCAGTCATCCCCTGGGGGTGGTGGGTGGGGAACGCGACTTCCCGCGTTTCGACGGGCTGCCACAGGGATTCAGGGTTCAGCCGTTGAAACATACCTTCAAGAGAGGAGGGCTCCGCCGCGTTCACGGATACCCGCAATAAGGCCAGCAGGAAGATACTGTAAACGGCTTTGGGCATGGCGTCCTTTCCTGTCGTTTTCGTGAAAGGGTTTATGATAGTCGTATTACAAAAACATCTACCTGAACTACAAGATTATTGGGGCCAGGCCCGGTCATGCCGGCATGTGGAACCTTCCTTGCACAGTTGTGCGGTAGGAATCAACCGGACATGAGTGGAACCGCGCCACGAATAAGAACATTCCACCCGCAATGGCCCGGCCCGGACATGGAAAGAAACATTTCACGCGGTTTTATAAACCTGTGCGTATCTAATCCCTGTTTTGTCTTGTCACGACCTTTGACAAAAGCACCGTTCGTCTTCAGACAGTGTTTTTATCCCGTTTAACGGCGTAATAGGTGCCCGCAATGAAATACAGCAGTGTCGGGGCAATCAGCCACATCTTGAACGTTTCAAAACGCGCGTCGTAACCGTCATTTCCCATCAGAAAGATGTAAATAGGCCAGAGCAGGCACACGGCCAGGCTTCCCAAGGCGACAGCGCCCGCCAGAAAGGTCGGCGCATCCGTGGTTGCGGCAACTTCCGGGGCGGCGGGAGAAGAAGGCGATACCGAGGGGGCGTCCTCTTTCGAGGCGATGGGCACATTCCGGGCACCGGCCAGCAGGGCGAATACGATATATAGCACAATCGTCAGCACCCAGATAGGCAGAAACAGAAAGAATAAATGCAGGGTTCCGGTCCGCTGCAGAACAATGGCCACGGCAATGGCAATGGCCCAACTGGCCAGGGAAGGCCAGCTGATGTTGTGCCCGCTCCGGGTCGCCCAGAACTTTTGAACGCCCAGCTTCGGCAGGATCCAGTGTTCCGCGAAAACGATGGCACCCGCCGGCATCAAGAGCAGGCCATAATAGCCTACAAAATCAAGCAATTTGGTGAAGACAAAGGGAAAGCAGGCCACGATGGTGGTGGCCACACCGACCGCCAAAGTCACCATCCAACGGGGCCAACCGGGCGTGATAGCCTGCAACGCGAGTCCGGCCCGATACAGGGTAGGATTTGACGTCGTCCAGCCGGCCAGCACCACGGCAATAATGCCGGACACACCCAGAGTGAAATAGGCCAGGGTTCCGGGATCGATTTGGCTCATCGACTTCTGCAGTATCAGGGCGGTGGCCGCTCCCATGATACCCGCGCAAATCCAGGCCAGGTAATGGCCGAGAAACACGCCGAAGGCCGTATACAAGCCATAGGAGGCACTCTTGGCATACCGGAGTATCGCCATGTCGGACAGGCCCGCGTTCATGGCCAGGTTGCATATCCAGGCGAAGGCGGCCACCTTCCAAAAGGACATGGGCGCCTCCACACCCGCGGGGCCTTCCCAGACCGTCAGACCCATAAGCCGCCAGAAGTCCCCGAAACTCTGTATGGAGCCCACGCCGTCCGTCATGAACGCCAGTTTCGGCAACAGGATAACAGCACCGCCGATAAACATCAGGAACATCCAAGGCGAGCAAACCACGGAAAACTGGGCCAGCCGTTTAAACCCGAGGATGGCCAGGAGGGTGACCAACGCGCCCACCGCCAGCACGACCACCACGAAACGCGGGTCCTGCGGATACCATAGGGTTTGCTCAGGGATGCCGAAGGGAATGCGGACTGCCGATGCGGAGACCGTAATCATGCAGCCCGCCAGAATGCAGAACATGAAAGCGTTCACAACATTATAGATGGTGGTCATTACCGGGCCGGCAATGCGGCGCAGGTACCAGTAGAGAGTGAGCCGCGTACCAACCGCAATGGGCGCGCACAGAAACGTCCAGGTCAGCACAGCGAGGGCGTTGCCTATCAGCAGGCCCACAAAGATATCAAAGGGAGTCACGCCCCACTGCACGAACATGGCGCCAATGACAAACTCCGTGCCCGCGACATGTTCGCCCGCGAAAAGACCGGCAAAGTATTTACCCGGCTGCAGTTTGTCTTTAGTAACCGGCTCCCGCTCAAATTCATAAAGGGCATCCAGCGCCTTTACCGCACCGACTGCATGTTCTTCACTCATACTCGCCTCTACCTTCTGTTGATGGCCTCGGACAGGAAAACCGTTCAACGGGTATGCCTGGTTTCCCCTCCAACACGGGTTATTACAATTTGTTCACAGGTACAAGAAGTTTATGCTCTGTGCGGCGTTCAAATCAAGGCGGTGCAATCCTTCCAGTCCCAGGACAATCTCAACTCCGCCGCCCGGGTCCGCAGGCTACCATAATCGGTATGATGCGCCGTGACTGTGTGTAAATGCGCCTCAAGCGTCACTGACAATCGTATAAGCCTGACGGTTGGACAGAATTTGAAAGGAATCATGTAAAATCATCCTATGTTGTCGACATATTGCCCTCATTGCGGCAAACGAAGCCTGGTCCGGAAAGTACGATGGAATAACCGTGTCGGCGCTGTTTTGGAGGCAGCGCCAAGCGCGACGTGCGCAGTGCTGTAACGTATACACACCCCATTACCGCCGGCCGGTTATTCCCGGCATTATCGGGGCGGTTTTTCGGGCATTTAAAAGGACCATTTGCTTACGTTTTCGCCGACATGCTATTGTGAGCCGAGGCCCTATGACTATCAAACGAATCATACTCATAACCCTGATCGCCCTAAGTATCCTTGCTCTCGCACTGGCGGTCTCCCATGGCGCTTCCGTGACGCCGGACCCGACGCGAGCGCCCGGGGTTGCTTTGGGCCATCAGCCCGCGCCGTCTCTGCTGGATATTGCCACGGGGCGGGATCAGTACATCGGCTCTCCCTCCATTACACTACTTCCCGACGGCACGTACATCGCCTCCCATGATGTGTTCGGCCGGGGTTCCTCGCAGGATACATCCGGAATCACGAAGATATACCGTTCAACGGACCGGGGCAACCACTGGACGGAGACGGCGGTACTCGAGGGTCAATTCTGGTCCACTGTTTTTGCCCATAATAGCGCTCTTTTTGTGTTCGGCTATGCCCACAGAAGCGGCAATATCGTTATCCGAAAATCCCTTGACGGCGGATTCACCTGGACCACGCCCGATAACGAGAATACCGGCCTGCTCCGTACCGGTAAGTTCGGCGGCACGTCCAATTCCCCGGTGATCCATGACGGGCGCTTATGGATTGCCCAAAGTACGCGCCTCATGTCCGCGCCCGTGAATGCCGATTTACTCCGGGCAGATGCCTGGACCCTGTCCAAGAGCGTATCCCAGGACCCGCACTGGCTGGACGGGAACTTCACGTTCTGGTCGGAAGGGCAGGTGACCGCCTCGCCGAAGGAAGGCGTGGTTGTGTTGCCGAAGATAAATCAGCTGCCTTATACCGCGATTCTCCGCGCGGAAAGTCCGATGAGCCTTTCTTTCAATCCTGAACTTGATTTCGCGGCCCTTCCGGGGGCGGAGAAAAAGTTCGGCGCCGTGTATGATCCTGTATCCGAGCGATTTTACATTTGTTCGAATCCCGTCCTGCCCGCTCACAAAGACGACTGGCGCTATGGCAACCGGCCGGCCATGATCCGAAACGCGGCGGCGCTGCTCTCGTCCGCTGACCTTCGCCGGTGGCGTGTTGAAAAAGTCTTCCTCTATTCGCCCGATATGCACCACGAGGCGTTCCAATATTTCAATTTCTTGATTGACGGCGATGACCTGGCGGTAGTTTCGCGGACCGCCTTCAAAATCGGCGGGCACAAACCACCCCGCGGCCATGATTCAAACCTGATGACCTTTCACCGCATCCCGAACTTTCGCGAGGCTGCTCCCCTGCATGACCTGGAGATTGACGGCAACCAGGTAGTCCGTTATGAACAGACACAACATGAACGCATGCCGCTGGGGGCGTTTGCGCCGGAGTCACCCTATGAGGGGAAACCACTGGAGAGGCCGGCCGCGCTGGCCCAGGATGATGCGGGAGACGTCTATATCCGGGAGGAGGGCGGCCGCATGCTTAGGTTCGATGCCGCAGGCAACTTTCTGGAGACCGTAACGCACAGCCCCGCGGCGCCTTTTTCAGAAAGCCTCTTCAATGTCCGCCAGCCGGCGCCCGGGTCATGCTCCTGGATCGGCGTAGTGTCCCGTGCCTGGGATGATCCGGCCAACTGGTACTACTGGGGACGCCCCGATACGCCGGAGGAAACGGCGCTTTTTGGCACTGCCGGCAATGTCCGGGAACCGGTTACGATTGAAAGGATTTATCAGGTCAAAGGGTTTCGGTTTCAAACCCTGTCCGGTGTTACCGTAGCGGGCCACGGTTCCCTTATAATCGATGGTGCTGGCGGTGAAGGGATCATAGACGTTGTCCGCGGCGGGCACGCGCTGCAACTCCCGATACTGCTCTTCAGCACAACGCGCCTGAGGATAGTTTCCGGCGCCGGACTGGTTTTGGAAGCGCCCCTGGACCTGGGCGGGCAGACGCTTATCCTGGACGGTCCGGAATCACCGGCGATAGACGGGCCCTTCACGATGGGAGGCGGCACGGTGGCAGCGACGGCGGGGTGTCCGGTGCGCCTGCGCGACCCCTCCCGGGCAACGCTTGACGGAACCCTTGAAGTGCTTGTTCCCAAAGAGCAGCCCGCAGGACCGGGCAACAGGTATCAGATCCTGGAATTCCCCCAACCGCCCACCAGCCGATTCACAACAGTTAAACTGCCCGACCTGCCCGCCGGCCTTGAATGGGATACGGCCCTGCTCTACACGCAGGGAATCATCACAGTGCGGCAGGCCGCCAAATGAAACCGGAATAACGCGTTATTTGTGGATTCTTGAACTAAACCAGAACATGACGCCTTTCTTGGCAACAAGCAGAAGTCATAACTTTTTATCAGCAAAATCGCCCTAAGCGCCTTAAGCACCGAATGGAGTATTCTCTTGAAGCAAAGGAAAGACGCTACCGCTGCTGCGAATCTAATGAATATCGAGAGCGGATGTTGTGCGCCGAAGCGTGCCCGGCCATGGGCTGTGGCGGCATGGCAGGCATCCTTGACATGGTTTTCCCTCTGACGATCAGATGATACTTGAAAGAAAAATACGTGAAATCATCCAATCTTCTAGGTTTGTGTTGCTGTGGCATGGTCTGCGTTGCCATCGGGGTCAATCTGCTGCCCGTGTACCTGACTACCTTTGACACCATCTTCGGCGGCTTGAATGAGGAACAACTCGGCCGGATTCCCGCGTTTATGTTCGCAGGGGTCGTGGCGGGCATCCTCGTGAGCGGGCCACTTGCGGACCGCTTCGGTGTGCGTTTTTTCACCATGGCCGGTATGGCGCTTGCCGCACTGGGCCTGCTCCTGATGGCATCGGCGCGGGGGTACCCAATGCTGCTCGCTGCGGGTGTTGTTTCGGGTCTCGGCGCAGGCATTATCGATATGGCCATGAGCCCCATCGTGTCGGTGGCGTGTCCGGACCGCCGCGCAGCCGCTCTGAACTGGCTGCATGGATTTTACTGCATCGGCGGTGTCGGCACGGTGCTTGTCGCGCTGGCCGCCCTGCACCTCGGCCTGTCCTGGCGCCTTGTGGCCTCAGGGATGTCCATGGTTCCGATGCTGCTTTTTGCCGGATTCGCCTTGTCTCCCATGCCGCCGCTGGTACATCCGGAACATGAGCGTGACGGGTTGCGGCGCCTGATGCGGCGGCCCCGTTTCCTCCTTGCCGTGACGGCTATTGTGCTGGCGGGCGCGACGGAAGCCGGGATCATGCAATGGCTACCCGCTTATTCGGAACGGGAACTGGGATACAGCAAGACGGCCGGCGCAGCCATGCTTGTCGCCTTTTCCCTGGCCATGGCCATCGGCCGCCTTCTGGCCGCGCACCGGCTGAATCGGTTCAATCCCCATGGGATTATGCTCGGCGCGGCGCTGGTATGCACCTGTCTGTATCTGTTCGGCGGACTGCTTACCCGGCCGCAGCCGGCATTGGCGGCGTGTATTCTCGTCGGGTTCGCCTGCAGCCCCCTTTGGCCCACCAACCTGGCGCTCACCGCCGACCGTTTCCCCCAGGGCGGCGCATCCCTGTTTGCCGTGCTCGCGGGCCTGGGCAATTTCGGCTGCCTGGTCATGCCCTGGGGCATCGGCATTGTGGCGGAAAGCGCCGGTCTGCGCCTGGGGCTTCTGGCGGGAACACTTGTTCCGTTGGCCTTGGTATTCGTAGCCGTGGCTGCATGGAAAGCGGATCGCCGGGACGGGCAGGCGCGTCCGGTTTAGGAACACACCACACCGCTCTGCGTTGTCAGGCCTCCGGCGTGTCGCCTGTTTTGGTCTGATTTCGGACCATCGCTATCGTCCTGTTCATCCGCGTGTATCGCATGACGCCGATAACCCCTGTCAGGATTCCAATCGGAAGGCAAGCAACTCCAACCGCCCAGAACCAACCCTCCTTGAGAAAATGTATAATCGTAAAACCGGCCATGACCATGGCCACCCCGGAACGCAGATACGCCAGCAGGGTTCTCTCGTTAGCTAATAGCGTGCGGTCAATCGCAAGGTGGTCTCGCAGGATTAAGTTGCTGTTGTTGAATTCCGAATAAGGTGTTTCTTTCATGGTGACTCCCAGACAATGTAGCGGCAGCGCAGTGAAGGCTTTCACCCACATGACGTGAGGGGATGCGCGCCAAAAAGAATATGTGGTCGGGCAAGATGAGTCGCCCCATCAGGCCCGGTCCATGTATGGTAGCACACCACTCCTGCATGGCACATACCACCTCACAGTATCGGCTTGCCTACTCATACAGGGAGAGCGGAATGCACTTTGCCATCGAGGAGAAATGTTTGTCCCACGACAATAAGTGCAGACCGCCCTGCATGGCGTTTTGTGCAATCATGAGGTCCGGGATGCCAACCCCGTTGATGCCGTTGCGCAGGAATACGGTCTGTAATTCGATAATCTGCGGCCAATCAATACGCATGGGCTGTAGTTGCAGTTCCTGAAGAAGAGCCGCAAGTTTTCGCTGCCGCTGTTGATACAGAAAAGGTAATAGTTCGGAGAGGATTAAGTCGTTGGTCACCGCGAGGTTCTGGTCGATAAGTCCATCAAGCGTATCGGACAAGCCTTCCCCGCGAAAATAATCAATCCAGACCGATGTGTCAACCAGAACACTCATGGCCGCCTGCGCAGACGGTTCAGATCAACATTTAACGGGACACGCCCTCTGTATTTTTTGAGTCCCTGGATTTTTTGCTTACGCACGTAGTCTTCAAGGGCGGATATAATTACTCCCGTTTTGGTCCGCTGATGAGACAGGCGCATGGCTTCCATCACAAGTGCTTCCGGCAGGTCAATTGTTGTCCGCATGGCAGCCTCCATATATGCATAACTTCATGATATTATGCATAAAGTATACGGGTAAGATTCGAAGGATTCAATTTTTTTTGGAAAGCCTAAGGAAGCGGGAGGCATTACGCAACGCCTTTCTCCTCGACATAGAAAGAAACTAATGCTTTAATCTATCTATACCCGCGCACATCAACGCCATAACGGTTGCCTCGATGCCCGAGTTTTCCCTCTCGCGGCTGCCGGCCACGTTCAACACACATGCTTCCGGTGGTCGGCCGCAGGAGGTGCCTTCACCGTCCGTAGCCTTTCCCTGCAACCGGGCCACAATCCCCGTGATGTGTTCTTCCCAGGTTCCCCGGGCCAAGTCTATCGCATACCAGGGCTTTCCATACCTACGGGCCAGTTCAAGGATCAGCAAAGAACCGCCCGCCGGTGCGCCCCGCGTAAACACGAGGGTGACATCCGAATCCACGACATTGCGTTCCGTCCGCTGCGGATAGGTTTCCGTGTCGGTTTCGCGTAAGGTATAGCATGCAGGAATACGCCCGTCTTCCGCCTTGCGACCTTTGGGACACCAGCCGCCATGGAGCACGCCGCCACGAAGGGCAGCCTCGAACCCGCCCCGGTCCGCGCCGGTCTATCCCCCGGAAATTATTTTAATTATTGGCATCGGGCATCCTCAACATATTTTTCACGCGCGTCCTGTAATCGAATTGTGGATTCCTGCCTCCTTTCCACCGCGCTCCGGCTGGGTGATGCGAATATTTCTTGTTATGCCGGTGTTTACACCATAACACAAGTAGATTGCAGTGGAATTGGGTTTAAGGAAAAAAAAGAGGCACACAATGATTAGCTCGCTTTTGCTTAGTTGTCTGCTGGCCGCGTCGGCGCCCTTGCTGGTGTCCACTGAAGGCCTGCAAGGTCTTGTAAACATGTGCATTGTGGATGGACGTAACAGCGCGGACTTTGCTGCGGGGCATATCCCCGGCGCGGTTCATCTTGACGCGGACACCCTGTCGGAAATTCGCGACGGAATTCATGGCCTGCTGAAGCCACTGGACCAGTTGCACCAGATTGTCGGGGATGCCGGTATCAATCCGGAGAAGCACGTGGTGATTTACTCGGACATGGCCGATCCTGAAAAACGGGTGAAAGCCACGCGGGTCTTCTGGGTATTGCAGTACATGGGCTTTACGCGCCTTTCCCTGCTGGATGGCGGCATCGGCAAGTGGAAGGCCGAGGGACGCGCCCTGGATGCGGGAACCGTCCAGGCTCCTAAGGCGGTCCTGTCCGGACTTGTTCCCCGCACGGAACTGCTGGCAGACCGGGAGGAGGTGAAAACAATGCTGCGCTAGGGTGCGGGCGTTGTGGCCGACATGCGTCCCGCGGCGTTCTTTACCGGAGACAAAGTGAAGGACTATGTGTCCCGGAAAGGCCATATCACGGGCGCATGCAGCCTTCCCAATGAGGAGTTATTTACCGGGCCTGATTTTGTATACAAAACGCCCGAAACGCTGGAACAGGTCTATGGACGGCGGGGCGTAAAGAAGGACACACATCTCATCACCTATTGCAACAGCGGCCAGGCGGCCTCGGTGGGGTATTTCGCGGCGCTGCTGCTGGGAAATGAAAACACGACCTTGTACGACGGTTCCATGGCGGAATGGGCCCAGATCAATGACGCCCCCGTTTCAACGGAAGCCCCTGAATGAGCAGGCGGCACTTCCGGTCTTAAAGAAAATCCATATCCGCACCCAGATGTGCCTGCAAAACATGCTCCACATGGAGCCTGCGCCAGCCCCGTTCCGGTCCTGGCGACGGCGACCATTCGCGACGCCGCCTTTCAAGTTCCGCGGGTTCCACCAGTAAGTCCAGGCGCCGTTCTTCCACATTAAGTTCGATGACATCACCGTTCCGCACCAGCGCCAGCGGTCCGCCGACGGCGGCCTCCGGCGCGCAATGGAGCGCCACCGTCCCGTATGCGGTGCCGCTCATGCGCGCATCGGACACGCGCACCATATCCTTCACTCCCTGCGCGGCGAGATATTTCGGGATGGGCAGCGAACCCGCCTCGGGCATGCCCGCGCCCACGGGACCGCAGTTGCGCAGTATCATGACCTGGTCCGGCGTGATGGCGAGCCCGGGGTCATCAATACGCTGCGCGTCTTCGGCCGATTCAAAGATAACGGCGGGGCCGCGGTGCTTCATCAGCGCGGGGGTGGCCGCCGCAGCCTTGATGACCGCGCCGTCGGGACACAGGGAACCGTGCAACACGGCCAGCGCGCCCGTCGGCCCCAGCGGATTCTCCAGCGTGCGGATGGTAGTCTGCCAGGCGCCTGCGACGGGAACATCCTCCAGCAAGGCGCCCAGTGTTTTGCCCGTAACCGTCCGGGTCTCCAGGTAAAGCAGCGGCGCCAGTTCTTTCAATAATACGGGTACGCCCCCGGCACGATGCAGGTCTTCCATATAGCCCTTGCCTGCCGGTTTGCAGTCCACCAGCAGCGGCGTTTTCCTGGCGGCCGCGTCAAAATCGTCCAGAGAAAGGGAAATACCGGCGCGCCGCGCCATGGCCAGCAGATGTACAATCGCGTTGGTCGAACCGCCCAGCGCCGCCAGCACGGTCAGCGCGTTCAGGAACGATTCCCGGGAAAGAATATCCGAGGGGCACAGCCCCGTTTCCGCCAGTCGAACCGCGCAACGGCCCGACTCGACGCAGCGCAGCAGTCGTTCCCCGGAAGCGTGGGGCGGGGATGCGCCACCGGGGACCATCAGCCCCAAAGCCTCGGTCACGGCGGCCATGGTCGAGGCGGTCCCCATAACCATACAGGTGCCGCCCGTGGCGCACAGGGATTGTTCCACTTCGCCGATTTCCGCGTCCGTCAGTTCGCCTGCCCGGTACTGGGCCCAAAACCGGCGGCAGTCGGTGCACGCGCCCAGACGCTGCCCGCGCCAGGAACCGGTCAGCATGGGTCCCGCTACGACGCTGACGAAAGGCACGCCGGCGGAGAGGGCGCCCATGATCTGGGCGGGTACGGTCTTGTCGCATCCCCCGAGCAGCACCACGGCGTCCATCGGCTGGGCGCGGATCATTTCCTCCGTGTCCATAGCCGCCAGGTTGCGGAAGAGCATCGTGGTCGGCGCGGTAAGAATCTCGTGCAGCGAAATGGTAGGGAAGGCCAGGGGCAGGCCGCCCGCCTCCAGCACGCCCCGCTTGACGGCCTGCACCATTTCCGGCATCTGGCGGTGACAGGTGTTGTAGTCCGAAGAGGTGTCCACAATACCCACGATAGGCCGGTCCAGGTCATGTCGGTCATATCCGGCCGAAGCCAGAAATGCGCGGCGCATGTACTTGCTGAACTCGCGATCGCCGTAACTGGTCAGGTGGCGTTCTATGCCTTTGCCTTCATCACCGGTTGCCATAGGAAACGGCCCTTTACAGTTGAATGTTGATATGCTTTGCCACGGTATAGTCCAGAATACCCTCGCTGCCGCCTTCCCGCCCGTAACCGGAATGTTTGACGCCGCCGAAGGGAATCTCGGCGGTGGCGAGCAGAATGGTATTGACGCCGATCATGCCCGCCTCGATGCCTTCCGAGGCTAGCAGGGCCGTCCGGGTACTCTTGGTGAAAACGTATCCCGCCAGGCCGAACTCGGTGGCGTTGGCTTTTTCGAGCCCGTCCTCGAGGGTGCTGAAGGTCGCAATCGGCGCGACCGGGCAGAAAGGCTCTTCGCGCATGATGCGCATCGTATGGTCCATGCCGGTCAGCACCGTCGGTTCGTACCAGAACCCCTTGTCAAAGCCTTCGGGCCGTTTCCCGCCGCAGCGCAGGTGCGCGCCTTTCGCGAGGGCGTCGGCCACCAGCGCCTCCGTGGTTTCCAGGCGGCGCCGGTTCGCCAGCGGGCCCACGTCCGTGCCGGGGTCCTTGCCGCGTCCCATCTTTTGCGCCTTGACCACCGCGACGAATTTTTCAATGTAGCGCTCCGCCACCGATTCCTGCACGAAAAAACGGCTTGCGGCAATGCAGACCTGGCCGTTGTTCCGGCATTTGCCGCGCGCGCAGATTTCCGCCGCCGCTTCGACGTCCGCGTCCTCGAACACCAGCACGGGCGCATGGCCGCCCAGTTCCATGGACACCGCCTTGATTCCGTCGGCGCACTGGTGCAGCATTTCCCGGCCGATGGGCACGGAACCGGTGAGGCTGACCTTGCGGATGATGTCGGAGGCGATCAAATGGCGGCTGATAAAGGAGGACTTGCCCGTTACCATGTTGACCACCCCCGGGGGAATTTCCGCAGCTTCACAGGCCCGGGCCAGGTAGAGGGCGGTTCCCGGCGCTTCCACGGGCGGCTTTACAATAATCGAACAGCCTGCCGCGATAGCCGGCGCCATTTTGCGCGCCGTCAGCAGCGCGGGAAAGTTCCAGGGTGAAAAGGCGGCCACGGGGCCTACGGGCTGGCGGATGACCAACAGCCGGTTGTTGCGGGAGTGGGCGTCAATAACGCGGCCGTAGATGCGGCGCGCCTCATCGGCATACCAGTCGAACTGGTCCGCCGCCGCGCCGATTTCCCCCAAGCATTCGCCGGAGGTCTTGCCCTGCTCGTCGGTCAACACGTCGGCGATTTCTTCCCGGTGCGCCCGCAGCCAGTCCGCCGCCGCGCGTAGCTTCGCGCTGCGCGTCCAGGCATCCACCTCGCGCCACGCTTTCCAGGCGCGGTCCGCCGCCGCAAGCGCGCGCTCCAAATCCGCTTCCGTGGCCACGGGCACCGTATGCACCACCGTTTCATCGGCGGGATTGATCACTTCGGTTACCGCACCGTCGGACGCATCCACCCATGCACCGTCAATATACATCTGACTGGGAATTATCATTATATATTCTCCCTCTCTGGGTATCTTTTCATTTGTCGAGGTCCTATGGATTGATTTCGGAAGTCTTGCGCAAGAGGGGTCATGTACATTTCCGGCACACTCGGCCGCAAGGTGAAGGGGCACGACCAGCGAAAGGTCACAAGGACGCCGGGTGCTGTTTCCCTTGCTCAGCCTGCATCCGCATTTGGAAAACCTACACAGCCCTACCCACATCTCCCGTTAAAACATAAATCCCGTCTATTATAAACTCTTTGTTGGATAGTTGCGATCTGTCATAATCATGAGGGAAAGACCGACCATCATGCAAACCGGCGATTTTAAAACGCAGTAAGTTGTAATGATACATCCTCCTGGTTAAGGTGGCACGACTGGTGGTCAAATTATTTTACACCCTGGCGTTATATCAAGGAAGCATAAGAGCAACCTTTTCCGGAACTTACTGAAATAATTGTGGTACAATATATTTCACAGCTAGTAAAATTTATGTAAAAAAGGAACAGCGTCATGCAACGGGAACAGATTGAACAAGAAGCCTTGAATCTGTCTGATGTTGATCGTGCGGTACTTGCACTGCACCTGTTGGACAGTCTCGATTCTGTGGATACCGATTATGACGAGGGGCTGTGGATTGAGGAGGCGGAACGGCGCTGGAATAATTATATGGCGGGGCGTATTGCGTCACTTCCCTTGGAGGAGGTCATGCGTGACGCTCGTTCCCGTTTATGAAAAAAGAGGTTCATTTTCTTCAGCCCGCGGCAACTGAAATGATTGCTGCCGCAAGGTATTACGAATCCAAGGTGGAGGGTCTTGGACACCGTTTTCTGAACGAAATTGAACAAGTGGCAGCGTCTATTTGCGGGCATCCTGATGCGGGCGTGCTTGTCCGGGGCAAAGTGCGTAGACGTTTGCTTCACCATTTTCCTTTTGTGCTTTTGTATATTGAAGATAGCGGGACGATCGAAATCGTGGCTGTAATGGATACAAGAAGAAAGCCCGATTACTGGATATCGCGCCTATAGTGGAGGTCTATGTTCCTCTGGTCAACGGGAAAACCCGCACGCGCCGTCTCTTGGTGAAGGCGCCTTCTTTTCCCCGTGACTAATATCCTTTCTTCACCCCCGCCTCCGAGCAGGCCCGACCATCGAGGTCTCGCCGTAACCGACCCGGAGGTGCGCAAGCAACGTAACCAGCATCCCGGCTATGTCCGGTGTTGTGGCGACAATTTCAGATTTCCTGATCTGGGATTTATTGAATTGTGAATAAGATATTGCTATACAAAAAG
>MTKZ01006295.1_pt1 | contig 23356 bp, 22 predicted proteins | sample 1042781 | NCBI WGS metagenome assembly MTKZ01 (sample SAMN06212207, study PRJNA360539) | anaerobic digester metagenome | biome: Wastewater treatment plant; material: sludge; isolation source: anaerobic digester fed with sludge from wastewater treatment plant | place: Denmark: WWTP Viborg ... | reverse complement strand
GATATTTGTTGTCGCAATTGCAACTTTTACCCTTATCTCCTGTCAGAGTGTCAATACCGAAAAAGAAAGCAGTTATGGTGAAGACAGGGCTCTTATTGAAGACCTCCAGGCGCGTTATATGTTTGCGCTGGATAATAAGGACTACGATACTTATGTGGGAACCTTTACTGAAGATGGCATTCTGGATATTGGTGAAGGTGAATGGAAGGGCCGTGATTTCATAAAGAAAACACTGGAAGCTATCCCTGAACGGGAACCACTGACTAAAGACACAACTCTTCATCGTGCGACCGGAAGACATAACATTACAAATATTGTTCTGAAGATTGAAGGTGATACTGCATGGGGAAGGGCCTACTGGTTTCACTTATCCAATGATAATCCGCAGCGTGGAGGAGTTGTGGATAATTATGGCCATTATGAGGATGTAATGGTAAAAGTCAACGGGCAGTGGTTATTCAGCAAGCGGAAAATCTTTAATGAGCAGATAAAGAAATGGGCTGCTCCGGCAGGAAATCCTGCCTGGTAAACTGAGTATTTTCTTTGGGCTAAAGCTCCATTTCAGGAGTATCCCTGCTTGCAGTTGGCTGAAGTCAACTGCAATNNTTCCTGCCTGCCAGTTATAACCGATGGGGTATATTTCTGAGTTTACTTATCTGAAAATTATATTTCAAAATAATTTAGGTGCAAATTCTTTTAAACATCTCCTCCATGTAAGCCATTCGTGAGCTGTGCCCAGAGATTCAAAATAGATATTGTTTATTCCATTCTGGCGTAACAGGTCACTCATATTTTTTGCTCCCGGACCTTCTTCACTTCCAATGCCAATAAATAGTACTTTGACTTTTTTGTTGAATGAACCGGGATCAGTAAAAACTCCGTTATAAGCTGTTTTTAGCTCATTTTCCGAGATTCGTCCAGCTCCACTAAAACTTCCAATATAGCTGAACAAATTCAGATGAGTAAGAGCAATCTGAAATGTCTGGCGGCCACCCCATGAAAGACCGGCCATAGCCCTGTGTTCACTATCCGGAATTGTCCTGAAAGTTTTATCAATCATCGGAATCACGTCATTCAGCAAGACAGGTTCAAAGGTGGCACCAAACATTTCCCTGGTAAGCTGTTCTGACTTGCCTTCTTTTCGGGGTGGCTTATTTGAGGATAACATTATGGCAACATCTCCGCTTTCCATTACAACTATCATAGGCTTGCATGAACCCGAAGCAATTAAATTATCCATAATAAAATTCATTTTCCCCTGTTCGGCCCATCCGGTTTCATCCTCGCTCATCCCATGTTGAAGATAAAGAACCGGATAACGTTTTTCAGGATTAGATTCATATTCTGCAGGTGTGTAGACACAACACCTTCGATACTCATTGTTTGATTTTGAATAATAGTAACAGGAACGAACCTGACCATGAGGAACATTCTGAGGTCGATAGTAGTTCCCTTCTTCTCCCTCAGGGATTTCGATAGCACTTGTCCGTCCGAAAAGTGCATTATATGTTTTGGAATCCGGATCGGCAACCTCTGCGCCATCGATAATAAAATTGTAGTAATGAAATCCAACGACAATCGGATCAGTTACTCCATACCAGTATCCTGTTTCATCCTTTTTCATTTCATAAGTTTTGCCCACATGATACAGGGTAACTTCTACCTTCTTAGCCTGAGGGGCATAAATACTAAAATACGCCCGATTCTGTGCATCAATACGAGGAAAATCTCTTTTAAAGAGGGCCGTTTCAGATAACTTAGTTGTTTCCAAAATATTCTGGCTATAAAGAGCGCAAACAATCATTATTAATGATAGAAACAATAGTGTCTTTTTCATATCGGATAAATTATTAAATACGTAAATAACTTTAATTCTAAACGTTGCAACCCAGAATCTGACCTTTAAAACAAAAATAGGAATATTTGTCTTAAGCGCCTGTAAAAAGGACAGATTTGCTTAAAGAAGTCAGAATTTATATCCTAATGTTTTGATAAACTAATACATCAATAGATTAGTATAGGCAATAGTTTCTGATAAGGTATGTGCAAACAGAGCGAAAAAAAAGGAGTCAGATCACTCTAACTCCTTGATTATCATTTGTGGGGCGTACTGGGATCGAACCAGTGACCTCTTGCCTGTCAAGCAAGCGTTCTGAACCAGCTGAACTAACGTCCCTTATCGATGCAAAAATAATATTTAATTTCTATCTGCTGCTATCTGGCTTTTTTATAATAATTTCGAATATTGTAATTATTAAATCCATTGAAAAATGACATCACACGAAATTGATTATAAAATCTTCGGAGAGGATATTCAGTTTGTAGAAATTGAACTCGATCCTAATGAGACAGTTATTGCTGAAGCCGGGACCATGGTCTACATGGAAGATGGCATCAGTTATGATGTTAAAATGGGCGATGGCGCCACTCCCAACCAGAGTTTCCTGGGGACCCTTCTATCTGCCGGTTCAAGGCTTATCACTGGAGAATCTCTTTTCCTCACCCATTTTACGAATAAAGGTTCCTCAAAAAGCAGAGTAGCTTTTGCGGCACCTTACCCAGGTACAATAATCCCCATTGATCTTAAACAGGTAAGGAATTCCCTTATCGTCCAGAAAGACGGCTTCCTGTGCGCTGCTTTTGGCACGAAACTGACGGTAACCCTCAACCGGAAACTGGGAGCCGGACTGCTTGGAGGAGAAGGATTTATACTGCAGAAACTGGAAGGTGACGGAAAGGCTTTCGTTCATGCCGGTGGGACAGTTATAGAAAGGCAGATGAACAATGATATGCTGCGTATTGATACCGGTTGCATTGTAGCTTATGAACCAACCCTTGATTTTGATATTGAAACTGCAGGTAGTCTGAAATCGATGGTGTTCGGCGGTGAAGGACTGTTCCTGGCTACTATCAGGGGGACAGGCAAAGTATGGCTCCAATCTATGCCGATAAGTAAGCTTATAAGAGCCCTGGCCCCGATGGGAGGTAACAGGGGAAAAGAGTCGCGGTCGATACTTGGTAACTTCCTGGAGCGCTAAAGATCATGTAAAATCGAAACCGGAAATATATGCCGGGACATCGTAAAAGCGATCTTTTTCTTCATCCGACAGATTGACGAATTTAGTAAAGACCAGCCCGGGTTTAGCATTGAGAATCCTGTTGAGAGCTCCCATCCTGCCGCTGGTCCTTATCTTATCATAAAGGGTGCTGCGGTCATCAAGCCACATTAGTCCGGTATTGAAACCTTCAGTTGCACATACTGACTCGAAAAGATCAGCCAGCACCTCTTCCCTGCCCCTTCTGCAGTAAATCGCATCAAAGACAAGGTATCTGAATTCTCCGGGCCTGAATAAGCGTCTGAACAATGGAGCGCCGGGAAGTACTTTCATTATTACCCATCCCCAGATACCCGGGATATTATACACTTTGTAAGAAGATGGTATCGTACATACTCCTGCAATGATCTCATTACCCTCTTTAAGGATGTAATACCGGTCATCATAAAAAATATAGTCGGTGCTGAAAAATGAGTAATCCCTGTAGAAGCCCTTTATTAATTCCTTCATCTTAGGTTTCTCCGCATCTGAAAGCTTTGAAACCCGATTGTCAGGTTTTGGATTGAAGCGGCTGAAAGCAACCGTAAGAAAAGATCTGATATGCTCATATCCTGCTTTTTGTACAAGATTCTTTGACCTTTCATTCATACTTTCAATAAAACCATACATGATATGCTTGTCAGCTTCAAAAACCTGTGGCAGCTCGAGAAGATGAGGTTTGCTGAATATCTCAAGTGTCTTTTGCTTGAAGGAATCATCCGGTTCCGGCCTGATCTCTTCTGTTTCCCGTTTTCGTAATTTTGGATCTGCCTGATAAACGGATTGGAATGCAAAATATCTTATATAGGTTGACGGGAAACATAAAGCTCCCTGACCGGACATTCGAAAACAGGCACCAACAGTACCTGTGATCTTGTTCTTTTTATATAGCGATACAAATCTTATCTGATCACCGTAAGCATTTATCCTTCTGTCAATATTCTGAAGCTGGAATCTCATGCCTCCTTCAGAACCCTGTACGGCGTGGCTCAGGATATCAAGTATCCCTTCATTGGCTTTATCCGATACCTTTACTTCAAGCCCGCCATATGACAATATTGTTTTTTCCACCATTTCTGAAGAAGATTAGTTTGCTGTTTTATTGTCAAGTGAACCGAAAACCCTTTTCAGCAGGGGTGTTACCCTGGCCGAAACTTCCTTTCTTATCTTAAGCTCTTCAGCTTCAACTTTCAGAAACATACCTGAGAGAGCTTTACTTGTAAGATAATCATTCAGATCTGTATTGACAGGTTTCAGATTCGCTAAACGGCCCGCAGCAGAATTTGCTAAAGTGTTCCACCTTCCGGTAAGCGCTTCCCAGGAATCCATAGTGGAGATATTCCCCACAATATCCTTTTCTGTTGAAGCCTGGATCTTAGGTTTATACAATGCATAAAGATCGTTATAGGTAGTGCTTCTGAGGTATTGTGTAGCAGCATTATCGGCTCCGTTCAGAATATTGAAGGCATCCCTGATTGTCATCTGGGTTATGCTGTTCACGAAAATCGGGGCAGCTTCCTTCGCGGCATCCTCTGCTGCACGGTTTATCCTGAGAATCACATCTTCAACAAGCTGTACACCACCGGGGATCCTGGAAATATTATCTACAATTACTTTCGCTTCATCCGGAAGTAATATTTTGACCAGGGCATCGCCATAATATCCGTTTTCCAGAGAAAGACGCTGAGCTGAGTTCCTTGCCCCGGTAGTAAGAGCTTCCTTTAACCCATTTATTACTTCAGCTTCAGTAAGAGGCACTGTCCCGGCAGATTCCAGAACCTTGAGAACTTCTGCACATGAGGTAAGAATTACAATGATAGATGTCAATACCAATATCCTGATTTTCATAGTCCGGATTATTATATTTTTTGCAAGATACAAAATATAAAAAATCATCGCCGGTAACATAGCGAAACACATGTGGATTTACCGGGAAATCTGATTTTAACTTCTTTGGCAGATCTGCGTTTACTGAAATCAAATAGTTAAAGTGAACAGGCCCTGTGCTATGATCATGTCCTGCGGGTTTGTTATTTTAATATTCTCCCTGTTGCCTTCAACCATATTGATCTTTTCGCCTATACGTTCAAGAACGGTGGCATCGTCGGTAAAATCAGGCTGATACTCCTGCTGATAAGCTTTTTTGATCAACTCACTTTTAAATACCTGGGGTGTTTGAACCTGTTTAAACTGCATCCTGTCGACAGGCCTGTTCCCTTCCTGAGTGATCATCCTAAGCGAATCTGATGGGGATATGACGGGGATACAATTACCATATTTATCTGCAGATTCAAAACATCTCCTGATTGTATCATTACTGACAAGTGGTCTTACACCGTCGTGGATAGCCACTAGTCCCGATGGATCTACAAATTCCAGCCCGTTCTTAACAGAGAAAAAACGTGTTTCCCCGCCCCTGACTATTTTATGCTGAATGCTGAACGAATATTTCTCCTTAAGCTCGCTCCAGAATAAAAGCTGATTTTCGGGCAATACTGTAATTATTTCTATTGATTCGTCAAAATCATAGAACCGTTCAATTGTATGCATTAATATCGGCTTGCCTGCAATTTCAAGAAATTGCTTGGGGATATCGGTACCCATCCGTCTTCCGCTTCCTCCGGCAACTATCAAGGCATAAAGCTTCATAATTTATAAGGTTTTCAATTAAAGCCGTTCTTAGTCACCCCGGGGAAGTCAGATACTTATGTATTTCTTAATCAGTCTTTTGTATATAAGAAACGCCTGATACTTCTTTTTGGTGTTTTCGCAAATTCCTCAGGGTGTATCCGGAACTTTGTGACTGCCATATATTCAGGTATCCTCTCATTAACAGTTTTCCGGGTCTTCTCAAGGATCTGCACAAGCTGTTCATCAGAGATATTGTCCTTTTTCATCATCTCATAATCCGGGAAGATCAGGCCTATAAGCTTATTATCTTCAAGTATTACAAGGGATTCAGCAATATAGTCCATGTTATTTATCACAGCTTCGATCTCCTCAGGAAATATATTCTTCCCTGACGGTCCGAGGATCATAACCTTGCTTCTGCCTTTGATATATATATTACCCTCTCTGTCAATGACTCCGAGATCGCCTGTATGCATCCATCCCTTTTCGTCTATTATTTCCTTTGTTGCCTTTTCATTCTTATAATACCCAAGCATTACGTTATCTCCTCTGAGAATGATCTCTCCTATTTCTTTTTCAGGATTTGAAGAATCTATTGTAACCTCAAGAGTATCAACTGCTTTTCCCGAAGCACCTAGTTTGGTTGTGTCCCATGATGAATAACTTATCAGCGGACCGCATTCTGTCATGCCATAACCGACGGTGAACCTGAAACCAATTTTTCTGAAAAATCTTTCAGCCTCGGGATTCAGAGCTGCCCCTCCAATTACAACTTCATGAAATCTTCCTCCGAATGAATCAGTAAGCTTAGCTTTTATTTTCTTGTGAATGATCTTATTCAATCCGGGTATGGCAAGTAATGCTTTCATCTGTGGTTTACGGATAACCGGAAGGATCTGCTTCTTGAAGATCTTCTCAATAACAAGAGGAACTGAAAGTATCAGTCTGGGTTTGATCTCGCCGAACGCCTGCAGTATGATCTGGGGCGATGGCGTTTTGGAAAGGATTGTAATATGGCATCCGAAAGTAAAAGGAAATAAAAATTCAAAAGCACATCCGTAGGTATGAGCCAGCGGTAAAAACGAGACAAGCGGATCGCCCGGTTTAAGAGGCATATGTTCCTGGGCAAACTTAATATTTGCTGCAAGACTCCTGTGGGGGATCATTACGCCTTTTGAGAAACCAGTTGTCCCGCCCGTATAGCTAATAACTGCCAGTTTTTCATTATCAATTCCTGAAAACCTTATGTGATCGGGTTTGAGCTCCGGCCAGGTCCTGGTAAATCTCTCATTAAGTTGCGCATAGATCTCTTTTATCTGAGCGTTGGAATCGAGCAATGAAAAATCATCCAGCGAAATAACCCCCTCAATTGCAGGGATTTTGCTGTTCCTGATAGTTTCGAAGATCTTCTCATCAGCAAACATTAATTTCGAATCCGAATGGTTTACCAGGTTAACCAGATCATCGGGTTTAAAATCGGGCAGTATAGGTACAACAACTGCTCCGTAGGTCAGAACTGAAAGATACACTGAACACCAGTTAGCCGAATTTCTTCCGATAAGTGCGATTTTATCTCCCTCCGCAATGCCCGCATCTTTAAAGAATAAATGATACTTCAGTATCATTGCAGCTATTTCTTTGTAGGTATAGCCTTTTTCCCTGTAGTTCGACAGAGCTTCAATGTCCCAGTTCTGCCTGATACTTTGTTCTATATACCCAATTATACGTTCCTTGATCATAGGTTACGGTTTTGGTTAGTTATAACAAATTTACGATTTGGATGGCAAATATAGCAAGTTTAATGATGTCTTTTTGCAATTATGCAAATAACTGATTTATAAAGATTTCTTAAATAAAGTACATCAGGAGGATCGCCAGGACGGAAATAATATTCACAACCGTAAAGAAATAGTTATACCCTTCCCTTTTCTTACTGAAATGTCCTAGTTTGCGGGCCAGTATTCCAATAGTGGGAGCAAAGAGAACGATTAGGAAAGCAAAGAATTCCACACCAAAGAATACCTGTTCAAGCCCTCCCTTAACAAGAGCTGAAAAATATACTACAATAAGCAGAACGAGTAAATAGAAGAGATAACTGATCTTCAGCAACAATGTTGAGACCAGCCTCCTTTTATGAAGCTGATGCGGCTTCAGGTAAGCATAAGCAAGAGCAAAGATTATTATTATAAATACGACTCCCAGAATATGATTCAGTATTTCGTTAAAGTTTGCCATTTCTCATGCATTTTTTAAATCATTTATGTTCCAGTTCAGCCCATATAAGGGAACTTGCACCAAGCACTGCTGCATTCTGAGTACTGAGCTCTGATGGAAGCAGTTTCACCTTTCCCCTGTAAATACTCAGAAGATTTTCCTCCATATGTTTTCTGGCAGGTTCAAATATCAGATCCTGAGCCAAAGCGAGACCGCCAAATAAAAAAACAGCTTCAGGATTTGTATGTGCAACAACATCAGCCAGTTTGAACCCAAGCATCCTTCCGGTATGTTCGAAAGCTTTCACAGCTAACGGGTCTCCCTGCCTGGCAGCATCATGGATAATCTTTGCATCCAGTTCCTCAAAGCTGTATTTTCTTAAAACACTTGGCTGTATGCTGTCGGCCATGATTTTTAAAAGGGTTCTTTTAAGTCCTGTTGCAGAGACATATGTCTCCAGGCAGCCTTTTTTCCCGCATCCGCATTCTCTGTCAGACGAACCAGGGCGTATAGCTGTATGCCCAATCTCACCTGCAAACCCGTCATGACCATATACCAGTTTACCATCTATTACGAAGCCGCTGCCAAGACCGGTCCCGAGGGTTATGACAACAAAATCCTTCATACCCCTGGCTCCGCCGTACATCATTTCACCAACAGCTGCTGCATTGGCATCATTTGTGACAATGACAGGCAAACCTGTATGCCTGTGAAACAGGTCAGAAACAGGGAGTATTCCTTTCCATGGTAAACCGGCAGCATATTCGATAGTACCCTTATTTATATTCCCCATCGGCGCCCCGATCCCATAACCTTTGATTAACAACTCTGTTCCTGCTTTCTGACCTGTTACAAGTATTTTTTCGTACAATGCTGCGATAAAGACTTCAATTTCATCATAGAGATTTGTCAGTATTGTGTCCCCGGCAAGGATATTCCCCTGCCTGTCAACAAATCCGAATGCGGTATTTGTCCCTCCTATATCAATGCCTACAGCAACCTCCTTTTTCCCCATCTGAATTGATATTGAAATCATTAACGCAGGATTGACCCCTGTATTTGTATTTAAACTACTATTCCGGAACGTATTCGTTACCAACCTTCCTTGCTCTCTTTGGATGATCAAGGTCAATCCCGAGAGCAACACCTGTTTCCACAAGGATATTCCAGCCGGCTGTAAGCTGAAGATATTCTGAATACTGGTCACTCTGCGGTATCTCTATTGTCGGGAACATAGTTTTCTGTGAAGAGATAGCTATTATCCTGATCCCAACATTCTTTACGAGGCATTCAAGGAACTTATCCTGATCAACATCGAAAGGATCGACCCAGATAAGCACCTCGTTCTTATCCATTACTTCTTCAATCCCGTGCAGTGCATAAGTGCCCTCGAGAAAATCAGATTTCTTCCTTGTGATCTCATTCGTTTTCAAGGCTAATTCAGCTGCTACTCCATTATCCCTTCCTGCCCAGTAAAGTACATCAGCATTCTTAATAATATCAATTATCTCTTTATCTATTTTTGCTGTAAGAACTTCTTCGGTTTTATCACCTAAAGCTTTCAGTCCTTCCATCTTTTCTCCACGTAAATTCCTCAGAAGAGAGTCATAGAAAAGACCCTGTTCGATAACAGATTTTGTAGCTGCAACTGCATCTTCTTTTCCGCAGGACAGTACATGAGTATCGGTAGCAAATTCTTCAAGCTTGGTGTTTTTGTTTGCTGTCAGCGCGTATATAGCTTTATGGTTTTTTTCCTTAAGGATCTTTACCAGGCGGATCACCTCTTTGGTCTGACCAGAGTTTGAAGCTGTAAAAACAGAAAAGTCATCAAGGTTATATTCCCTTGCCTGTGTGCATCCTTCAGTAATAACCGGTAGTATAAATTTTTTCTTCATGTTTGAATAAATGGCTCTTTTTGCCGGAAATAACCGGCTGCTTCCTTCTCCGGTCATGAAAAGGCCATTATTCAATTTAATTTTATTGACAAAACGTTCAGAGACAGCCGGATCAAACGATCTGATTATCCCGGAAGTTTCCATCATTTCCCTTACAAGGGCAAATTTTCTGTAGCGTTCTTCTTTTAAATTCATATGTATGTTTTTTAGAATTAGGGACTTAAATTTAGTGATTTTTTAATATCGCACCTCATCTTGATTCTCTGTTCCATATTAGTGCTGCAGATCCCAGAACAGCGGCATTATTTTCCGGTATTCCTGAAGGCAGGATTTTGACGGTTCCCCTGAATATTGGCATTATTTTTAAATCAACATATTTTCTTACAGGTTCAAAGAGCATTTCCCCGGCCTTTGCCAGGCCGCCAAAAAGGAATATTGCTTCAGGGCTTGAAAAGACAACCGCATTGACAATTCCCGATGCAAGTTTTTCGGCTGTGAGATCCATTGCTTCAAGAGCCAGTTTATCTCTTTCTGCAGCTGCTTCTGCAATCCTCTTTGAAGTTAGTTCTGAAGGAGCTATCTCTCTCAATATGCTCTCTTCGCGCCTGTCACTAAGGAGATATAACACTGTTTTTACCAATCCCGTAGCTGAAGCATAGGTCTCAAGACAACCTCTTTGTCCGCAGCCGCACTGCCGGCCTCCGGGAACAACAATCGAATGCCCGAGCTCACCGGCAAATCCGGTATGCCCGTACACCATCTCCCCATTGATGACGATTCCGCTTCCAAGACCGGTTCCGAGTGTAAGGACGATAAAGTTTTTCATACCCTTTGCCGCACCGAAGATCATCTCTCCCATGGCAGCAGCATTGGCATCATTAGTCATCACCACCGGAACATTTATTTTTTCTTTCAGCAGAGATGCAAAGGGGATGATACCTTTCCATGTCAGGTTAGGTGCAAGCTCAATAGTACCTCTGTAATAATTTGCATTTGGAGCCCCGATACCGATGCCAAGCAGTTTCAGGCTTTTATCTTTCGACAACATTCTGTTTACTGACGCAGCAAGATTCGAAATAAAGTCTTTAATATCAGGATATTCTGTGGTTTTAAGATCATCCACAGCCAGAACATTACCGTCACGGTCAACAAGACCTGAAACTGTATTTGTTCCTCCGATATCTACACCTGCAACTACTTCCTTCATCTTATTTTAAGATTTGAATTTTCTACCGTGACCTGGACCTGATGGCAGTATTTTTAAATTTCTTAACGTGCATTTCACTTACATCCCAGTATAATTCATTTTCCCAGTTCTCTTTGATCTCAATTTCCATGGGCATGAAAGAGACAGGTTCCGGCTGCCTCCCCGAAATAAAATCTCCTGTTGTCCATTTCCCGTCGCCATTCAGATCATAGATTATCTTCAATCTGTACATCCCCTTTTCAAGATACGGGAATTCAGCTTTCCCGTCCTGATCCATTTTAATCTCTCTGACAAGCTTCTCATCGGATGTAAGAAGCTGGATGATCCTTTTACCCTGGTAATTTTTAATATTTACAATAAGTTTCCCGAAGGTGGAATTTTCCCTTATGACGAATTTAATACCTGTCGAATCTGTTTTTGCACCATAAATGTCGCCGAAAGAGCCGGAATCGTTTATCAGTAAATAATTCGCACCCTGTAAAAAACCAGCTGTCAGGAACATCCTGCAAGAGCTCTCACTATCCGGCGTCAGCGAATAAGGCGTCTTTTCCCTTTCCTTCTCTATTAACCTGTAAAGCCTTATCTTCGATGTATCCGGCAGTCTGAACGGTGTCTGTGATACGAAAGCAATTCTCTGGCCGGGAGTAAGTTTTCCGGAGGTTACAGATGAGACTACCCTGTAAGGTTCAGGTTTTCGTGTCGCTCTTGAAACCCTGGGGGACAAAAACCTCAGACGGGATGAGTCCTCTTTCTGGATTATTTTACCTGTGGAATCAGTAAACGGATATCTGATAAAAGAGTTGATTACAGGCTGAGAATAGAGGGCACTATCCCTTAACCATATTATAAGAGTATCCTTATCACGGCTCCTTTCAACAAGATACAAGCTTTTATCAAGACCTGGGAGAGACCAGCTGAAATCCATCGTATCCGGGGGCAGTGAAAGAGTAAAGTTCAATTTGTAAGCCTGCGGCCGGGAAGATGATGTAAGATAATACTTCTTAGCAGAAGGCTTGAAGAGAATAAGTTTATATTCACCTTTTAGGAAAACTGTATCAGATGACAGGGCCTTCACAGATTTAAAAGCAAGCGAGTCCTTTTCTGACGGGAAATAATTTTTCTGCGGATTTATTATAACCAGTGAATCCAGGAAAGCAAGTTCCTCATCAGGCAGATTGAAGTTTTTATTGTTGTCGGCATCAATAAGTGCGTACAGCCTGTATGTTCCCTCTTTTATATTGTCAATCCTGAAATACCCGTTCTTATCGGCTTTCGAGATGTAATCAGGAATCTTTTTAATGAATGCAGAATCAGAGAGATCGCTGTACAGCAATACAAGTGTATTTTCGGGAGGATTAAGATCATTTGCCTTAAGGACATTCCCGGTCACTGAAAGTGAGTCTATCACGGGACCTGTCGAAAAAACAAAACTGTAATTATCTATCGGGTTCCCTTCATTAAGGTCTCTGATCGCATCCTGAAAATAAAAAGTGTAAGTTGTGCTGTCTCTGAGGTCATCATCAAATTTAACAACAAGGCTTTTCCCTTTTATTGATATCTCCGGTTTCTTTTGCATCGGGGGCGAAACCATGAATTTTTCGTTTATCTCACGGAGTTCGACGAATTCATCAAAAGTCACAACAAATTTTTTCCCATTATAATTCCTCGTACCTGATACAGGTTCGCTTTTAACCACAACAGGAGGCCTTGTATCTTTAGGTCCGCCGGTCGGAGAGCTTATTTTTGCGCAGGCTGAAATTAAAATTAATCCAAGAATTACAGAATATGAATGTCTGAAGTAGTTCTTTCTGGTCATTCCGGCCTTTATTAGGAGTTACAAACTTACATCATTTTTTTATGAGATTCTTATTTTGATCCCAAAACGACATGAATAATGGCAAATGAATGCAGCCAATAATTTTATTTTCTACCTTTGGCTCTGATAATAACAGGTCTGTTATGCATTTATATGTAATCCCCTGGGACGTCAATCCCGAAATTTTCCGGATCGGTTCGTTTGCAATAAGATGGTATGGCCTTTTATTCGCATCCTCATTCCTTTTCGGATACATAATCATGCTGAAGATTTTCCGGAATGAAAATCTCACTGAAGCTTTACTTGATAAGCTTACGATCTATATGGCTGTCGGCACTATTGTCGGGGCACGGCTCGGACATTGTTTTTTCTACGAACCGGCTTATTACCTCGCGCACCCTCTTGAAATTTTCATGACATGGAAGGGCGGACTTGCAAGCCATGGCGCCGCAATAGGAATACTTATTGCTATATGGCTTTTCTGCAGGAAGGAAAAGAAAGAATATACATGGGTCATCGACAGAATAGCTATTGTTGTAGCCCTCTCCGGATTCTTTATCCGTATGGGTAACCTCATGAATTCAGAGATATATGGTGTTGAAACAACTCTCCCCTGGGGCTTTGTGTTCCTTCGTAATGGGGAAACTGCACCCAAGCATCCAACACAGATCTATGAAGCACTATCGTACCTGGCAATATTCCTGCTGCTGCTCTGGATATACTGGCGCAAAAAAGGTGAGTATATCCAGGGTACACTTATCAGTCTTACCTGTATTTTAATCTTTGTAGCCCGTTTCTTTATTGAATTCCTGAAAGAAGACCAGGTTGCTTTTGAGGCCGGGATGAAACTCAATATGGGCCAGTTATTAAGTATACCATTCATTCTCCTGGGATTAGTCTGGCTTTTCTACAGTCTGAAGAAAAAAAAGAGGGCTGTGATCAAAAGGAAATGATACGCTATGACCGGTAAACGGCTGATTAAGATTCACTTTCTTACGATGCCGTAGAAAAGTACATCCAGGATACCATTAAGGCGCTCTTCAATATCAACGTCTTTCTTCTTCCAGAAGAGCGGTACCTCAAGACCTTTAAGAGCTGTCTGAACTGCCAGTGCTGTATACTCGCTGTTCGCTACTGAAAAGACCTTTTTCCTGGCTCCGTCATAAAGGATAAGCCGAAGTATTGCCAGTTCCTCCCGGTCATATTTTGCCCTTATTGTTTCAACAAAATCAAAGTGATCGAGGTTCTTATCGAAAATAGCATTATAATAATTCGATAATTTTTCGAACGCTTTCATTCTTACAAAAACATAATTTCTCATCTTTTCAAGGGGAGATTCTACTGATTTTATAGCTTTAGTGAGCTCATTCCTAAGGATATTCGCTTCATTTAAGACTACAGCTTCAAATATCTCCTCTTTGCCCGGGAAATAGTAATAAATGGAACTTTTACCCATTTTGAGAGCCTTGGATATCTCATCCATGGTGGTCTTCCTGAAACCGTACCGGCTGAAAATCTGCCCTGCAGTATTAATTATTTTCTTTCTAAATTCTTCTTTATTAACCATATATATCTGAAATCAATTTGGATCTCCGACTATGTGCAAATTTACAACATATATTATTCCGTTCAAAATATTCGAATAATTTGGTCGATTATTCGAAATTTGTCAGAATAACAATTGAAAGCAATGTTCATTTTTTGTCGCCGGGATAATATTTGCGGAATTTTGTATTTTTAATGCTGGTTATTCAAGAGAGAAAAATCATATTCAAGTGCTGGTTGCCGGGAAAAATTATCAGAGTATATGGGTTGATGGATCCGATCCTTCCATTGTAAGGGTAATAGATCAGCAGAGGCTGCCATTCTTTTTTGAGACCAGGGAATTACGGTCGGTCGACGATATTTACTTTGCAATAAGTGATATGACTATCAGGGGTGCGCCGCTAATAGGAGCTGCGGGGGCTTTTGGCATCTACCTGGCAACTCTCGAGATCACACCGGCAGTCAGTCCCCGGCTTCATCTTGAAAATGCATCAAGGTATCTGATTTCCTGCCGCCCCACTGCTGTTAATCTTACTCATGCAGTAAACTATATGATGCAAGGGCTGAAAGACGTTCCTGCCGGATCTCTGTCTGAAGTTGCTTTAAAAGCCGCCCGGGAGATATGTGAAAATGAAAAAGAAAATTGCAGATTAATAGGAAAATACGGATTGCCTTTGCTTGAGAATTTGAGCAAGATGAAAAAAGGTACTCCTGTCAATATCCTTACCCACTGCAATGCCGGCTGGCTGGCCTGTATAGATTACGGTACTGTTACCGCACCTGTCTATCTTGCGCATATGGCCGGGATACCTCTCCATGTCTGGGTCGATGAAACCCGCCCGAGGAACCAGGGAGCAAGGCTTACTGCATGGGAGCTTGAACAGGCTGGTGTACCCTATACACTTATTGCAGATAATACCGGCGGCCACCTGATGCAGCACGGGATGGTCGATATTGTGCTTGTCGGTTGTGACAGGGCTTCTGTAAAAGGAGATGTGGCAAACAAGATAGGCACTTATCTTAAAGCACTTGCAGCAAAGGATAACGGTATCCCCTTTTATGCCGCACTTCCTTCAACATCAATCGACATTAATATCTCAGATGCCTTCTCGGAGATACCTGTTGAAGAACGCGATCCGGAAGAGGTAACTTCAGTGTCAGGTATTACAGGCGGTGAAATGGCAAGTGTAAGGATCTGCCCGGAGAAGACCAGGGCAGTCAATTATGGATTTGATATCACACCTGCCAGACTGATAAGCGGTCTGATAACAGAAAAAGGGATAATAAAACCTGAAGAATCGGAAATAAATAGATTATTTTCACAAATAAAATAAAATAATGGAAGGGGTTGTTAAGTTCAACTGTCATTGGACACAGTCGGGTCCGGTAATCACTGACGATCAGTATGAGATAATAAACTATTGGCGGGAGATACTTTATAATATGGATCTTATCGGTGCATATGAGAACGGCGTCGGATTCGGGAACATAAGCATGAGGATCAGGGGCGGTAACCAGTTCATCATTACAGCTTCGGCAACAGGTGAGATACCAGAACTTGAACCCGGTCATTATGTAAAGGTAAATTCTTTTAATATCGACGATAATGCGGTTCAATGCATCGGACCTCTGAAGGCATCCTCGGAATCCCTCACACATGCTGCGATATACCTGGCCGATCCCGGCGTAAATGCAATAGTTCACGTTCACAATATCGACCTCTGGAACGAAATAATTTATAAAGTCCCTACAACAAATCCTGCCATGGATTATGGCACCACAGGACTTGCAAAGGATATTTTCAGGCTTTTCAGCGATTCAGATGTCATTGAAAAAAGGATAATCGTTATGGCAGGCGACAGGGCCGGTATCCTTACATTCGGCCATGATATGGATGAAGCTATCAATATCCTGATGCAGTATCTAAAGAAAAAATAATGGTCAGGATCGGAATAATAGGCGGTACCGGACTTGAAAATCCGGATATTCTGAAATCTCCTTCTGAAATAGTAATACCAACGCCCTACGGTGAGACTTCCTCTCCACTTCTTACAGGAACAATCAGAGGAAAAGACATAGTTATTCTATCCCGCCATGGACGTAACCATACTATACCTCCCGGTCAGGTCAATAACCGGGCTAATATCTATGCTTTACAAGATGCCGGATGCACTCATATAATAGCAACCACAGCTTGCGGAAGCCTGAGAAATGAAATAGGCAGAGGCGACATTGTTATCCCTGATCAATTCATAGATTTTACACATCATCGCATCAGTACTTTCTTCGAAGAGTTCAGGCCGGGTAAGCTGCAGCATTGTGCCATGCCTGATCCTTTTAACAAAGATCTGAGGAATCATCTTATTTCTTCAGCAAAAGAGCTGGGACTTAAGTTCCATCCGGCAGGTACCCTGATAACAATTGAAGGGCCTCGTTTTTCAACAAGAGCCGAATCCAGGATGTATCGCACCTGGGGAGCAGACATTGTTAATATGTCAATAGCCCCTGAGGTGATCCTTGCCAATGAGCTGAGAATCCCTTACGCAGCATTAGCCATGAGTACTGACTATGACAGCTGGAAGGACGACGTGGATCCGGTATCGTGGGAAGAGGTTCTAAAGGTCTTCAGTGAAAATGTAAAAAATGTTACCAAACTTCTTCTTCTCACTATTTCCGGTATATAACACAAGTGATCTGATTGGGTAGGATTAAACACTGAGGTCATTATTCAGATCAATCCCGTGCAATGTTTTAGCAAAGAGTATTTATTTAGCGTTTTGTTTTTCTATGTCAGGCTGGAAGAGAGTTACCGGAAGCGCTCTTGCTATACTCGGGGCTGCTGCCTTCTACATCCCTGCCCTGAAGGCGATGGCTGTAAAAACTACATACGGAACTGCTGAAAACAGCTGAAGTTTTTAATAGTCATATATTTATATAACTTTGATATTCTTGAATCCAATTATAACCTACCAATGAAAAAAATAACAGGATTATTACTCCCTTTATTCATCTTCTGTGGCATTTCAGCCCAGAAGCCGCCATTCTATAAAAACTTTTCAGTATCGGTCTATGCCAGGGCCTATGAAGTAAGGGATATGGCCGACCAGAAAAAGCTTCAGGAGACATGGGATCTTATCAGCCGGCAGGTCAGGATCGACAAGATATATCTTGAAACGCACCGTGATAAACTTATTGTCGATGAAAAGACCCTTGCCTCAGCGATAAAATTTTTCAAATCAAAAGGATTGACAGTTGCCGGAGGAATAACCTATACCATTGACGAGAGCAACAATTTTGAGACTTTTTGTTATTCTAATCCAGAGCACAGGGCAATGGCAAAAGAGATAGCCGAATATACAGCGAAGCATTTTGATGAGTTCATCCTGGACGATTTCTTCTTCACCAGCTGTAAATGTGATCTTTGTGTAAAAGCAAAGGGTGACATGAGCTGGACCGATTTCAGGCTTAAGCTGATGACTGATGCTGCACGTGATCTGATAATCAATCCTGCGAAAGCTGTCAATCCGAAAGTGAAGATCGTTATCAAATACCCTAACTGGTATGAGCATTTCCAGGGGCTGGGCTTCAACCTCGAAGACGAACCAAAAATGTTTGACGGAATATATACAGGTACCGAGACCCGTGATGCTGTCAGTTCCGATCAGCATCTTCAGCAATATGAAAGTTACCTGATCTTCAGGTATTTTGAGAATATCGCCCCTGGACGTAATGGCGGAGGCTGGGTAGATTCAGGCGGTGCTTCCTACCTCGATCGTTACACAGAGCAATTCTGGCTGACACTCTTTGCAAAAGCCCCGGAGATAACGATGTTCGATTGGAGGCAGCTCCAATCTGCATTACGTGCCGGCCAGCGGGGAGCCTGGCAGGGAACAGGTACAAGCTTTGATTTCGATGAAATGATTAAACCATATAAGCTGGCTGATGGCACCGAAGTGAAACCTTCAACAATAGCAAGGGCTGCAGCAGTGACATTTGAACAGGTAGATAAATTCATCGGACAGCTCGGTAACCCTGTCGGATTAAAAAGTTACCGGCCTTATCATTCAACCGGAGAGGATTTCCTTCAGAATTACCTTGGGATGATAGGCATCCCGATGGATCTTTGTCCTGAATTTCCTGAAGATGTGAAGATGATATTGCTCACTGAATCGGCAAAATATGATCCTGCAATCGTACAGAAGATCAGGCGGCGTATTCAGTCGGGCAAAAATGTGATGATCACATCCGGTTTACTGAGGGCGCTTCAGGGAAAGGGCATAGAAGATATAGCTGAGATTACGTACACCGACAGGAAAGCGCTTGTAAGTGAATTCAAAGCCGGATGGGGCAAGCTGGTAAAGTCATCGCAGGAGATACTTATTCCGCAGATAAATTATCTTACAAATGATTCGTGGGAGGAGGTGTCTGCTATTCAGGGAGCAACAGGCTGGCCGCTTTTGCATCGTGCCCAGTATTCAAAAGGATATCTGTATGTTCTTACTATACCTGAAAACTTCTCTGATCTATACCAGTATCCGCCGGAAGTACTTAACCGTATCCGCAGCGTAGCTTCACAGGGACTTAATCTACGGCTTGAAGGACCCACGATGGTCAGTCTTTTCCTGTATGATAATGGGACTTTCATAGTGGAATCATTTCTTCCGGAATCCGTAACAGTGAGGGTGGTAACAGGCCAGAAAACAGACAGCATTGAGGATCTGCTTTCGGGAGAAACGATAACAGGGACTGTTGTTCAGGCTTTTATGGCAAGGAACAGGCAGGCCGATCCGGAGCGTAGTTTTGAAATAACTGTCAAGCCTCATTCTTACAGAGTCTTCCGGTTAACAGGTTCAAAATAGGGAAGTTTCTGCGAAGATTAACCTTGCATAACAAACAAGAATTAAGTGTTTTTGGAGAATTCCTTACAAATAATTAATATTGCAGTCCGGTAAAAACCGGTTGCAGGTTGCAGGTTGCAGGTTGCAAGTCCGCAGGATGGGTTTTGTTAAAGAGAAGACACCTTGCACCATGCACCGTGCACCTTGCACCAAAAAGGGCCCATAGCTCAGATGGTTAGAGCACCTGACTCATAATCAGGGGGTCGCTGGTTCGATCCCAGCTGGGCCCACTCAAAATCAAGAAGTTACAACCTCGAAAGTTGTAACTTTTTTTTTGGTGCCAGTTTGGTGCCAGGATTTATCAGGAAAAGGTTGAAGGAAATTGGCCCTTTACATATCCCACACTAGAAACATAATCTACTCGGCCTAACATTATCAGACCAATAAACTTCCTTCAATAATAAAATCCACTTAAAAAGCCTGTTTGGTTAAATATGGCTAAATTTATAAGACCTATCAAAACGTAGGTAGGCATTTTAAAGAATACTCAAACATAAATTGAAATTGAATGAAATTAATAGAACTGTCAATAATAAACTATAGGTCAATTAAACAGGTTGACAACTTTAAACTGACTTCTTTTCAATCAATTATAGGAGAAAATAATACAGGGAAATCAAATGTACTTTCAGCTGTTGAAGTCTTTTTATCTGGCGGAGCAGGCGGTTTAAAACTTGAAGATTTCAATGACAAATCACTGACAATAATTATTAAAGCTAAGTTTAAACTAAAATCATCTCATTTGAAGAAAATCTGGAGGCCATATCTTCTAAATGATGAGTTAATAATTGAAAAACATCTTTGGATTGAAACTGATCCAAAAACTGAAAAAGAATCCATTAAAAACGAATTTCATGGCTATCAAGCTGAACCAAAAGAATGGTTTCTTTCAGAAAAGAAAATAAAAGATGTAAAAGGAGAAAGACCCAAATGGAAAGAAATTGTTGAAGAAAATAATTTGCCAGATTATTTCATTGAAAACGGTAATTGCAATGCAACAATATAGAAAGGCGTTGACAAAGTTCCTTGGCGATAAAGAAGTTGAATATGATGAGCCTGATTTAAGTTCTACTCATGCATTAGGGTTATCAAGTTATGTAATTGCTAGTTTACCGAAGTACTATTTACTTAAAGCAATTACAGATTATTCTGATGAGATTGATAAACGCTCAACCAATACAACTTTCAGAAAATTAATGGCTGATTTGTCTGATAGAATACTTAAACTTGACCCTGATTATCAGAAAATAGAAAATGCATTATCAACTATCGAAGAATTGTTGAATGATAAAAAAGCTCAAAATGCTGATGCCGAATCCCGCTTGCCAAGTATAGGTAAAATTGAAGAACGAATTAAACAACTGATTGTTCGATTGATGCCATCCGTGGAAAAGGTATCACTTAAAGTTTTGACTGAAGATGTTAAGTCTATATTTTCAAAAGGAGTCGAATTGACCATAGATGATGGTATCGAGACAGATGTACTTCTAAAAGGACATGGATTACAAAGGTGTATTGTTTTTGCTCTTATTCAAACCTTAATTTTAAATGAGAGAAATGAACTCATTAACACTGACCCATCCAAGATTGAAGATAATCCAATAATATTGGCCATTGAAGAACCAGAATTATATATCCATCCGCAGCTTGGGAAACTATTCTATGATGTTCTTAATGAATTTAGTAAAAAGCAACAAGTGATTTATACAACTCATTCTCCAAGATTTATAGATGTATACGAAAGCGAAAATATTGCTTTAGTTTCGAAGACAAAAGTAGATGGAACAAAAGTAAAAAATTGCGATACAACTGCATTCAATGGTTTGACCGACAGAAAAATATTTCAGGGTCTTACTCAGCTTAATTCAGATGTAAATGAATTATTTTTTGCAAAAAATGTAATTGTTACTGAAGGTCCTGAAGACAAAATCGCAATAATAGAAACTTGTAAAAAATTGAACAAAATAAAAATTAGGGTTGAAGAGATCGATGTTACTATTGTTGTTGCCAATGGAAAAGGTAATATACCCTTCTTTGTTAGAGTTTTAAATGCTTTTGATATAAACTATGTTGTGTTACACGATACAGATCTTATATCAGGGATGACGGTTGATGCAGAAAATAAGACAAGAGAAGACAATAAAAGAATTTCAGATATAGTTAAAGGTGGGAAACTTGTTACCTACCCCATTAAATTGGAAGAAACCGCTGGTGTATCACAGCATTTTAAAGACCAGTATTATACTCTAGCATATTTTACTAATCATAGTAATATTAATAGCGACTTAGAAAGGATAATTGAAGATTTATTTAAGAAAATATAAAAGAGACGACAGTTAATAAAGATTTCAGGAGTTTGCAAAAGGTTGTAACTTCCATTGTTGTTTGTTGTGCAATTATATGCATTCTTCGATAATCCTTTGTTGATTATAATGCCGACTCTGGTGGTGCATTTAAACTGATAGAAAATGAATGAAATTATTTGTCCAAATTGTAAAAAGGTTTTTAAGGTCGATGAGGCGGGCTTTGCTGATATTCTTAAACAGGTTCGAGATCATCAATTCCATGAAGAATTACAAAATCGATTGAACCTTGCAGAAAAAGAAAAGATTAATGCCGTTAAGCTTGCTGAAGCGAATCTTAAAAATTTGTTGCAAGGAGACCTTGCTAAGAAAGAATCAGAGATTTCTGCATTGATTGCTAAAATTCAGAAAACCGAAATTGAGAAAAAACTAGCAGTAACCGAGGCGATTAAATCAATCGAGAAGGAAAGAGATGAACTTGCTAATGATGTAAAGAATAAAGAAACAGAAAAGCAATTACTCGAAAAATCATTAAAAGAGAAGTATACTTCAGAATTAAAGACAAAAGATGATATAATCAAGCTGAAAGATGAGGAGATAGCTCTTCGAAAAGACATGAAACTTAAACTCTCGACCAAAATGATTGGTGAGTCACTCGAACAACATTGTGAAGTCGAGTTCAATAAGCTTCGCGCAACGGGATTTCAGAACGCCTATTTTGAAAAAGACAATGATTCAAGGTCTGGAAGCAAGGGTGATTACGTCTATCGTGAAACTGATGATGCAGGAAATGAAATCATTTCAGTAATGTTCGAAATGAAGAATGAAGGAGATGAAACTGCAACTAAAAAGAAGAATGAAGACTTTCTTAAAGAATTGGACAAGGACCGTACAGAAAAAAAATGCGAATATGCAGTTCTCGTTTCACTTCTAGAGGCGGAAAACGAACTCTATAATTCAGGGATTGTTGACGTCTCTCATAAATATCCCAAAATGTATATTGTACGCCCACAGTTTTTCATTCCTATTATCACTCTTCTTCGAAATGCGGCTATGAATTCAATGAAATATAAAGCCGAACTTTCTCTGATAAAAAATCAAAATATTGACATTTCCAATTTTGAAGAAAGAATAAATGCTTTTAAAGATGGCTTTGCGAGAAATTATGAGCTGGCAAGCCGTAAATTCAAAACTGCAATAGAGGAAATTGATAAAACCATTGATCACTTGCAAAAGACTAAAGATGCATTGTTGTCTTCTGAAAACAACCTGCGATTGGCTAATAATAAAGCAGAAGATTTAACAATAAAAAAATTGACTCAGGGTAATCCTACAATGAAAGCAAAATTTGAAGAACTTTCGAGCAAGGGTGAATAATAAAGTCTAGTCTTAGTGGTAAAAAACAAGAATTACATTAAGAAATAAAAAGAGCAGATCCGACTTCTAAGTTTTACCTTGAAAGACTATAACTTTACTATATCCCTGAATAGTTGTAAGCCTTCGGCAGTATGCCTCTTGTTTTTCTTAATATGATTTTTATGAACCCTCTCAATGAGACAACGGTTTGTCGAGTTTCTGCATTAACTAATCCGGGATTTTATCTTTATCTCCAGGATTAGTTACTTATTGTCTTTTTGGATGGTTTTGCTAATGCAGGAAGATTATTCCTCGATCAATAATTTTAACAACGGATATAAATGTTACCACCTAACAGAACATTTTGATACCACTCTGCTGGTTTGTTGATTTACT
>MTKZ01045611.1_pt1 | contig 23363 bp, 21 predicted proteins | sample 1042781 | NCBI WGS metagenome assembly MTKZ01 (sample SAMN06212207, study PRJNA360539) | anaerobic digester metagenome | biome: Wastewater treatment plant; material: sludge; isolation source: anaerobic digester fed with sludge from wastewater treatment plant | place: Denmark: WWTP Viborg ... | reverse complement strand
GTTTTTAACAAATGACTCCACTGTATCTTCGAGTTCTTTTGATGTAACCCTAAAATAGTGGCCACGCTTGTTACAGTGGTATGCTGGATAGTATTTTCCAAGGTGTCCGCGTGATGCACTACCAAATAATGGTTTATTGCAGTGGGGACACATAATGACTCGCTTATAAGGGAATTTCGGATTATTGATTAGTTTTTTGGTTTGCCATTCAGGAAGTTGTTTCTTCCACAGTTTTATCTCTTCACCGTTTTGAACAAGAGTAAATTTCCCACGATTAGCGAGGTTGTACATTTCTATTGAGATTAGACCGTCAAATTTTGACTTAACTACTTCTCCTTGAGTCCATTTCTCAATATTAGCTCCGGCATAGATTGGGTTTTGAATAAAACGCCAGTATTGCTTGATTTGAAGTGGCTTGCCACCGCGCTCACCCATAACTTTAGTGCGATCATTGGGATTACGCACATAACGTTTGCGTGTTTTATAGCCCATTTCATTTATTTGATCGACTATCTCTTGATCGGATAACGTGCCTCGACTCCTAAGCTCAAACATTTTTTTAATCCACAATGATTCTTCTGGATGGGGTTTCAGAATAACTCGTTTACCGTGAGGAGTCTCAACTTTTTCATTTACATAACCAAAGGGGGCTTGTCTTACTCGATAACCCATGCGGACATAGCGTATTTCAGCTCCGATCATGCGGGTCATAATGTCTCGCATTTCATCTTTGGCACGTTCTGCCTCAAGAATTTCAGATTTCTTGGTTGGACTATATACGCTCCAGTTATAAGAGATACCAAGGTGCTCAAGAGTATTTACGTCTTGGTTCCCAATAATGCCATAAATATCGATTAGTCGAACATCATGCTTTTCTAACTGCATTTTGAGATGGTCATATAGATATGAGCCACCCCTAGTGAAACGATCAATGGATTTAATAATGAACAGTTGAATGCCATTTTTGGGATTTTTACAGTAATCAATGGCTNNTTTGGATGCTGATTCCATGAAGATAAAAAACTTTTTGACCTTTATGCCTCGATTAAGTGCAAACCGCTCTATTTGCTCTTTCTGTGCTTCCGGAGAATCACCCTGCAATCCTTGTTTTAGCGAAGAAATTCGGATTGCTGCAACTGCTTGCTGTTGGACAGGCTCTGTATTCATGGCTCTTTTACTTGTTTAACTAATTGCTGTTCTAAAATGCGATCAATTATTAGATTGGCAATGATTTTGAGACGTTCTTCGACCGATAACTGAGAGCCTATTTGGGGGATATTTTTACTTTCTTGTGGTGTTACTCTTATTCGTTTCATATCAGGTATTTATTACAGACTATCACTATAGTGATAGTATAGCAAGTACACACACGGTGTCAAGTCGTTTTACTCAAGTGCCTTTGCGAAAAACCCAGGTCAGGAGTATCATTCAGACATCATCGAAAACAGTTAGTATTTGATGGTAAAAACTGCCCAATCATGGGTAGTTATGTTGGAAAATAACCTAATCTTTCAAGTTTTACAAAAAAAGATTTCTTCACTGCTTAATTTTTTGTCTCCATATACAGCTTTATTAAGGCTCCAATTTGAATTTGCGAAACCTTGGCTGTTCCTAGTACTTATAGCTTCCGCACTATTGTGGCTTGTTTATTGGGTGGCTAAACTTTATGTCACTTGGTTAGAATCAAAGAAGCCAGTCACAATATTTGAAGTATTACCTCCTACCTCTACCGAACAAAGCTCTTACACAACGACACAGTTATTTAGCTCTGTCTCTGGCTTGCTTCGCCAAAGAAACTGGATATATCGACTTCTCGACGTCTTAAAATCCTATTCTTTTGAAATTGTTTCCTCAAAAGATCAAGGTATTCGCTATATTTTGCGTGTTCCTGAGGAAGATGCATCGATCGTTAAAAAAAGCTTGATTTCATATTTACCAGGCATTCAAGTCAAAGAGTCAGATGATTACATCAATCCAAATTTTAGAAATGGTCACATTATTGAAATTAAATCAACAAATAACTTCGCGTTTCCACTTAAGAAACAAGACAATCTCAAAGAGTATGACCCAATTGCTTATGTGACTGGTACCATGACAAAGTTAACTGAAAATGAACAAGTCGCGGTACAAATAATAATTTCCCCAATCAGTCACAGTAATAATCAGGTTATAAGTAGGCTTCGCTCCATATTCTTAAACAATAAAGATGTATTTTCGGATCTTAAATCTTCAGGTCAGGTTAGTTCTATATTGATCTCAATCATTTATCTGGTATTACAAATTTTACTATTTCCTGTTGGTTTGATGATCTGGGTATTCACTGGAGGGCGTGAGGGGCCAGTACTACCAATTGCTAAGTTAAACTCAAAAATGCCAGATAGTACTTATCGAGATATCATCGAAACACAGATAAAACAAAAAATTGATCAGCCACTATTTACCACTTCGATAAGGTTTCTAACTATTGCCAGCACATATTCTAATCAGCATAAGATTGAAAAAGGGTTTATTGCCGCATTATCTCCCTTTACGAATGGGGGCTATCAGGCGCTTAAACCAAAACGGTATTTAAAGATAAAGGTTATAGATAATCTGCTCCTATGGCTTTATTCCCATAGGTTAATCAACACATTAACCACTCTCATTCTTTCGGCTACCGAGGTATCTGATCTTTATCATTTTCCATTTACCAGTACCACGAAGACAGAGAACCTCGCAAAACTCCATAGCAAAGAACTACCCGCGCCGCTATCTCTCAAAAAGAATACAAATCTCGATATTTACTTCGCCAAAAACACTTATGGTGGAGCTGATACACCAATTGGATTAACTGAAGATGAACGCCGTCGCCATGTATATATTATTGGAGCAACCGGCACAGGCAAGTCCACCATGCTTTTATCAATGATCAAACAAGATGTAGATAATAATAAAGGCTTGGCTGTCATCGACCCTCACGGAGATCTGACAGATCAAATCATCTCCGTTATCCCTAAAGAGAGAATTGAAGATGTTGTCTACTTTAATCCAGATGATATCGGCTATCCGATGGGGATTAACTTACTTGAATTAACCCCAGGACTTCCAAAAGAACAAGCCATCAGAGAAAAAGAGTTTATCGCTGAAAGCATCATTTCCGTTTTTCAGAAGATCTACACTGATAAATACTCTGGTCCAAGGATGGAGTATATTTTGCGCAACACTATTCATACCGCCTTTACAGTGCCAGAAGCCACGCTGTTTACGATCTATAAACTCCTTATTAATACGAGTTATCGAAAATCGGTCACTAAAAACCTGACTGACGAAAATCTTAAAGACTTCTGGAAGTACGAGTTTGCCAAGGCTGGTGATTATCAAAAGGTGAAAATGATTTCACCGATCACTAATAAGATAGGTCGTTTCTTATTTTCTCCCACAGCCAAGCGAATACTCGAGCAAGGTAGATCAACCATAAATTTCGACACGATTATGAATGAGGGAAAAATTCTACTGTGCAATCTCTCTAAAGGAAAAGTCGGCGAAGATAGCTCTAGCGTTTTCGGGGTACTTATCATGGCTAAGATACAACTCGCTGCCCTAAAACGTGCCAGAATGAAGCCTGAGGCAAGAAAAGACTTCTATTTATATGTCGATGAATTCCAGAATTTTGCCACCCCTGCCTTCGCTCAAATCCTCTCAGAAGCCAGAAAGTATCGACTCAATGCGATTCTAGCTCACCAGACAACATCACAACTCGAAGAAACATCACTTGTAAATGTGACATTGGCAAATACTGGTACAGTAATTTGCTTCAGAACCGCCAACCCCGAAGATGAACGCATGATCCTGCCACAGTTCAGACCGTATATCGAACAAGGTGAGATTGCGAGTTTACCGTCGTACCATTTTTACATGAGGCTAGGTGCGCTTAATCCAGAAGAACCATTCTCGGGAGTAACTATTCCAGTGAAGATCGGATACAGTCAAAATAGGGTTGATGAGGTGATCGAGTCATCGAGGAAATTGTACGCTAAGAAGTACGCTGGAACAGTTGAAGCCATCATCAAACCTAAAGAAAAGCAGGCATCTAAAAAAGTGTATTCAGCACTTCCTTGATTTCCTACCGGTAGGTAATGGATATTTTTGATTTAGCTTGATAATACGGTATTTTATATTTTTCTTTTACCCTCTTATTCCTTATATATAAGGGAGAGGAATGATACAATCATTCCAAACTGCCCAAACTTAAACTTATGGACAGCCAATTACTACCAACAGCACAACAAGACATTCTCCGTTATCTCTATAGATTCCGTTTCTTAAATAGCTCTCAACTTCAACGACTCCTCAATCACAATAACATTCGCCTAACTAACTACCACCTTAAGAATCTCATTACTTACAACTATATCGGTAAACACTACTCACGATCTTTAGGACTTGCCAATCAACCAGCCGTTTATTATCTGTCTTCAGGAAGCATTAAAGTTTTATCAGATAGCCCAGATTTTGATAAACGTGCTCTCAAGCGGATTTATCGGGAAAAGATCAGATCACAGCAGTTTATTATCCACTCTTCATTCATTGCTGAATACTTCCTCTATTTACGAGCTGAATCAACCAAAACAAAGCACATGTTACACTTTTTTACTAAAACCGATCTTCTTGCTCATCCATACCTGATTCACCCCTTGCCAGATGCATATTTTGCCAGAGTTGATAACACCGGTAACACAAAAAGATATATCGTTGAAGTGGTCGAGGATAGTTCACCCCGCTTTGCCATCCGGAAACGAGTAGAGCAGTATTGTGACTACATTGATGACGGTAAGTTTACCGAAGTCACCGGCCATGATTTTCCAATTCTCCTTTTTATCTGTCCAGGTGTCGCTAGCATGATCTATCTTAAAAAACACATTAGCCGAATCTATGAAGAAACATCTCTTGATCAAATTGAGATATTTATTGCCACTAAAGAAGGTGCATTCGCTGGAAAATGGGAGAAGGTAGAGGGAGAGGACGAATAGCGATATACTTGATCTATGAAAATTACATTTTTGGGTACTGCAGCCGCTACATCCTATCCACTTGCTTTTTGCCAATGTGATTATTGTAAGCATGCTAGGTCAAACGGCGGGAAAGATATTAGAAAAAGAGCATCGATTGTTATAAACAACGATTTACTAATAGATTTTGGGCCTGATACGGTGAATGCATCTTTGATGTACAACAAGCCATTAACTGATATTAGATATATTTTACAAACTCATCCCCATTCTGATCATTTTGATGCTTCTCATTTATCCACTCGTATCCCGGAATACATGGGAGTTAACATCCCACCAATTGAAATATATGGCACACTCCAAACAATAAATAAAATGTCAGAGATGATGAGGATTGAGGGTTACATCAAGGATTTACTGAATCTAGAAGAACAAGCAAGACTAAAAGCTAAAATAACGCCGATTTCTCTCTATACACCGTTTGACGTTGGCAACTATTCGATTACTGCCATCCCCACAAATCATGATCAATCAGTGGATTCGGTTCTTTATTTAATAACTGAGGGCGGCAAAACAGCCTTTTATGGAACCGATACAGATTCACTCTCTGAAGAGGTTTGGAAGTATTTCACGGATAATCATGTTTTACTTGATTTCGTAATTTTTGACCATACCTATGGATTAGATGCTGATAGTGGTGGTCATTTAAACGCCAATAGATTTATTGAACATATCCAAAAATTGAAACATGGTGGATTGTTAAAACCAGACTCTCGAATACTGGCAACCCATATTTCCCATGAAGGTAATCCAACACACGATAAACTTTCGGAGTTTGCGCATAATAACGGCTATGAAATAGCCTTTGATGGATTGGAAATATAAAAAGCCTCACACTTTCGCGTAAGGCTGTTTATGGCCTAACTATCTTCTATTCCAATAAATATCCAGCTCTTTTTGGCCTTCTTCAGTTAATCTAAACTCTTTAAATAATCGTGCTCCTTTTTCACTAAGTAACGGTACAAATTCTGGTAGTTTATTAGGCTCGATCTTTCTAAATTCCTGTAAGCGTAAATCTACGGTATAACCTTTGAAAACTGGTAATATTCTGATCATATATTTTTCCTTTTTTAGATACCCATCCGCGGGGTTGGAGCCCCGCGGTGGGTATGTCATTTATAACTTTGCTTTTGGGACTACCTGACTGATGGGCTTTTCTTCGAAATAGATATCCCTTTCGATACCTAATCCAAACTTACCGCGGTAGTTTTGTAATTCGTCTAGGGAAAAAGATCCCCACTCGTCATTCCAGTCGCCAAATATTGAGACAAAACCGAAAAACAATCTTTCTTCCGGATCGTATTCGGTGGCATACCAGGTACCGGCGCCGGTTGGATTAAAAAACTTAGCCACTACTACCGGATCAGATACATTTTCCTGCCTGCCGATCTTCTCGAATCTTTTGAGAAGCTCTTTTGTTAATAGTTTCATAGGTTTTCACCTCCTTCTTGGCTTCTTCCCGAAAATTAATGGTTGGGAAGTATGGCCATACTTCCCATACCTGGGAATTTTTTAAGCGGGGTGAATTTTGCAAGGGCAAGCGAAGCGCAGTTTATTGAAGTGAAACGGAAACCCTTGCGAAATGAGGGGCAAGGCCCCTAAACAACTTCACGAAATATATGCATTGTCAGTTAAAAAGCTTATAATTCAACAAATGAATAAGTTTGTATTTATCGATAAGTTTAAAAATTTGCTTATAGTATTTGAGACGCTCATAATATTATTTTTGGTCATAGGTGGACTCACTGACTCATCAAAAATAAGTCCTAATCAAAAAGTAAGTATTGATAATAAACGTGAAGATGTGGCCATTGATGATTTAATAATATTCCCAGCTCTTGATTTTCCGGAGGATTATTTTGTATCAAAAAAGAATATAGGTGCAGGAGCATATAGCACGTTGCACGATGATGAGGGCTACAGATCATATCCATCAACCCAGATTAGTCTTAGAGAGGGCATGTATTCACTAGTTCTCACAGACCTACCTCCGATAAAAACAGATAAAGAGATCCACACCGAACTACCTGATGCTGATTTTATGGGCTCAAGTAAAGCTGAATCTATTAAGAAGTACGGTGAGATTGCTAGAAGATATGCAGGAGAAGGTGGCAATGGCACATCAATCTACGACATACAGTATGCAGACCTTGATATGGATGGCGTAAAGGAGCAAATTGTTGCAGTAAGTGAGATGGGGGCAAACGTAATAGGACAGCAAAATATTATTATCAAAGATGGAAAAGAAATCTTCTCTACATCCGAGACTTCATTTTCAGTTCTCAGACCTGCTCCAAATGGTAATGGATTTTATCTCGAATGGGATGATAACTTTAAAAAGCGGGATGGATATGTGGTTACTAGGTTTATCTCAGAAAATGGCACATTTAAACCGATATATGAACAAAAGATTAGATACATTAGGATAAAATGAAGATATGGTAAAAAACTTAAAAAAACCATGGGTTTTTGCTTTTATTCTGATAGTTTTAGTTTCTGGTTTAATGTGGTTTTATAAGAATCAAACTATTCAAAATGCGATTACTGCAAACACAGATTTTAGTGGTGAGCCCAATGCTAAAACTGAAACACTTGAGGGAGACCTGTTAGGAAATGGAACAAAGCAAAAAATCGATATCACCGTCGGAGAAAGAAAAGCTAAAATCGAGATTTTCGAAAATGAAAAAATAGTCGCTGCCAATGTTTTTGATTATGGTTTAGTAAAACCAACATCGCAGTATTCCTTTATAAAAATCGACCAGAACAAGCCTCGCGAATATTTGAGATGGGATCAATTTGTTGGCCCTCATCAAGTTGAAACTATTATTTTAACCACCGCCAACGGTGTCGTTCGGCCAGTTCTGACTGCTGATTATGAAAATAATGCTTGGTATGTGCCATTCTGGAGTAGTAGGGATAACACATGGATCGGAGATATTAATGGAGATGGTATTGCTGAAGTAATTGAGTATGTGGATGAATTTCCAATTGATTCGCCCCGATTGATAGATCCTGAGATTGAAAAAATTACGAGAAATGAATTCCCTGACGATAAAGAAGATGATATGTGGAAAATAGTCTCTAGAGAAAACTCTGGTAAAGGACGAGGAAGAAAAGTAATTTGGAATGTATACAAAGTATTAAGCGATGAACCTTTGCTATTTCAAAAAACCAATAAATCAGATTTTGAGAAGTTAACATCTGACATTCTAAAGGCTATGAGCATAGTAAATCAGCAAGTGGAAGGATCGCAAGAGATTATTACTAAATACGCTCTTGCTAAGGAGTCTATAGATTTTAACAACTTTGTGAGGGATTTTTGGACTCAAGGTTTTCCGTATTCTCAACCATTTGATGCAGAAAATTAGATTGATTGTCTTTCTTTAATGTTTTAACCGGATTGGCAATTTTTAATATGGCGAACTTACAAAGACAATCATTGTTTAAAAAATATAATTTTGCTTATTTCAGTTATTCCCATGGTATTCTTTACCGATTTATCAGGCTGAAAATCGTAAATATCAGAACGCTACCTTGGTAAATTCCAAATAACTTATCCATATTTGGCTCGTTTTCTAAGTATTCGTTTTCGTCCAACAATCTTCTTAGTAACCCTTCTTTCATTCTGATAAGAGTGATGGAATTTTGGTCAACTTCAATACAGTCACTAAATAAAGAAAGATGATTTCTAAAATAAATAAACTGGTTATTTACGGTTGTTTTTTTCTCCCATATATCAGTCTCAGAATAGTTAGTTCCAAAGTATTCATTGAGCTCTTTTAATAAAAATTCTCGATTCGCAGTATTCGTTATTTCAATGTTGGGATAATTAGTCCTTAAATAATTAATACCTTCTATTGCATCCAAAATTGACTTTTGCGAAGAGTCGACAAGTGTGTAAAGATTGAAAACGAATTCAATATAAGAAACTCTCTTCGTATTTTGTAAAATCTTTAAACAAGATCTATAAGGAAATAGTATTCTTTTAATTGAACTACCATCTTCAGTTGAAAAATATTTCAACATTTGTTGTCTGAATAAATCTTTGAACTCAATCTCACCATTCTTGTATTTTTGTCCCATAGGTGTTAGCGAAAAGTCTTTATTACTCTTTGAAATTAATCCTAATCTTTGAGTATGCGAAATATTATTATTGTTTATAACTAGATCAGAACTTTTCAATACACTATCTATTTTATTGAACTTACTGAGAGTTGGATCTACGAGGTTGTTCTTATAACTTTCTATAGAATAGTCACCTAAAGTCTTAAAAATTCTCTTAAAGTTGCTTTTTCGTTCTTTTCTACCGTATTGTTTAGTTTTATAAGAATATGTATTTGGATCACCATTTACCTCTGCTATTTTTAAGTAAACATTTTCTTTAAATTTGTCCACATCGAATTCTTTTGGTAGTTTAAATTCTACGGGAGAAACCATTCCTTTGTTGAAAGTTGAGACTCGACCTTTCGTGGCAGCCAAATTTAATTCGTCTACCCACTCTGTTAATCTTTGATCCTGATCTCTTAATGATTGAATTATGCTATAGAGCATCTCAAAATCCAGCTTATTAATAACTTCAGATTGGTTGCCTTCTGGAATAATAATAGGAACTATAAAATATGCAATTTTATTTGTTTTTCCTAATTCTGTCCGAGGTATTCTTAAAGCTCTGCCACAAGCTTGAATAATGTCTATAAGCGAACTCTTGGGGTTTACAAAATAAACACTATCAATGGCTGGTACGTCAACTCCCTCAGTCAAACATCTTGCATTTGATATGATTCCATATTGCTTTGAGGAAAATAAGTCGAGCTTTTGTTTTCTTAATCCTGAGCTCATTTCTCCGCTTATGTGGTCAAAGTAAAGGTCCTCTTTTTTTAACTCTGGCCAAAGTGTTTTATAGACAGTTTTAATATCAATTTCTGTGCTATTTAGACCATCAATAAATTCTTTGGCACTTTTTACAGTGGAGTGAAAAGTGATAACTTTTTTTATTGGAAATTCCTGCATTGATTTAAGCAGCAAAATTTGTCTAAATATATTTTGTGAGGACGAAAATCGTTCTGTAGCATCACTGCTCTTGTTTACAATCCAATTATTGCTCGAGATAAGCTCTCTCGCCTCTGATTCTTTGACTCCTGCAACTACTATTCGATAGTCTGAAATCACACCTTGTTTTATCGCATCGCCGAAATTAAATTGATGCAAGACTTTTCCATATACCAACTCGTCATCCATTGAGAAAACCACTCTGTCGTATTCAGCTGCCTTTTTTAAGATCCATGGCTTAATTAATCTTTCAGTAGCGGTCATAAACAATCTTTTTTTAGATTTCACAAATTCATCATGCAATGCTAGTGAAAACAATTGCGAAGTTTTTGAACCTGCCGTTCTATGAGCTTCGTCAAAAATTGTCAGATCAAAACTATAGTTAGGCATTACGTTTAAGGAGTCAGAGATCACTTTTAATGATTGGTATGTGGCAAAAACAATAGATTGTCCTCTGTTTGTGTTTGACAAAAAGTTAACTATTTCTTGAGAATTAGTTGTGACGGGATAATTAAAATCACCAATTTCAATGTCACCTTCGTCAATGTTTTCCGACACAGATCTATCACTACAAACACAAATATACTTAAATGGATTTTCAGTATTATTTGCCCAGGATTCTAGGGTTTGCTTTATTAGTGCAAGGCTGGGTGCAAGAAACAACACACTCTTTGCATCAATCCCTTGGCTTATCCAAAGAGAGGTTAGTGTTTTTCCGGTTCCACATGCAGCAAGTAATTTTCCGCGGTCAGCTTTCTTCAGCCCCGTTACGCAATCCGACACCATTTTTTCTTGAAATCTCTCTGGTTTCGCAAGAATTTTTTTAACTTTACTATTATTTACAAATTCATATAAATTATTAAAAAAGATCGGATCTAACTTGTCTAACTCTTCAACTAATATGCTTAGATGTTTATCATTCTTGCTAGCTAATTTAGTTACGTAGTAACAGTTGGCAATTGTGTAATTGTAGTCTGTATGTTTCGCTTCCACCCAAAACTTAGATAGCTCAGCATAGCTTGGAATCGATCTTCCAGTTCTAAACTTAACTTGATAAGCACAACACTTACCATCGCTTAAAATAAAGATTCCATCAATTCCACTATCTTTTGCTTCGATACTATATTTTTCTCTTATCTCAATTGGAATTTCTTTCGACCGATAAACCTCTTTGATTTGGTAGAGATCAGATTTTATTTTAAGAAACGCAAACACAAACTGCTCGAATACTTCTCCTCTTTCGGTTGTAGTTGAAAGGCTTTCAATTTGTTTTTCGAGTTCATTCCAACTCTGGTATCTTATCTTTAGTACGTTAGATATAGTCATATAGTAATTTCAATAATGCTTTCTCTCATCAGCTTATTATACCCATCATGTAGGAGGCTCATCTGTTGTGATGATGCTCTTATTTTCCTAGCAATGTAAATATTATTTACTTGAAACCCATTCTTTTCAGCAATCTCTGCTAATAGCAGGTCTGTTGAAACCAACACTCCTCTGTAGCCTGAATTCGCCACCACAATGTAGGCTCTTGCCCCTTTTATCATAACTTTACTCATATTCTTTAGAATTTCCTCCATATCATCAAAGTAACCACGTATCATGTCGGGTATATTTTTGTTCCATACATTATGGGTTGAAATTAAATCTGCAATAATTTCGACATTACTATTCTTATTGATAAATTCATGGCTAAAACTTGAATTAACGTGAGAACGTAAAGCTATGGATCTATATTTATCAAAATCCGAATAATTCTGTACAAATCCGCCCATCCAAAACTCAAGTTTATACACCTCACAATAATCAAAGCAATTAGCGTAAGGTGGAGAGAATATTACAATACCAACGTTTTTATCAGAAATCTTGTTAAAATCATTCTTTAAAGTCATTGAACCGTTGATCAAGATTGTTTCTTGATCAAAGTTGTTTGTTTTGGCGTCATGAAGCATTTGTTTGACTTTATCTACGAAGAAGATGTAAACATTATCTAATTTCTTCTTATTTTTAGCTAGTTTTATCCCGTTTCCATCTTTAATTCTTATTGAGGCTCTTTCAATTATTGAGAGATATGCAAGCTTCAGAAAATTCTGAATTGATTCATCCTCGATGGACTCATAAAAACCTTTTATATACATTAACTGTTTAAAAACGTCTTCTTCGAAAGAACTACTGATAACTTTTGCCACAGGGACATTCTTGGTGTACCTTGTGGGTGTGAAATTACTAATTAATTTATCAATCTGCCTCAAAAGGGCTTCTGGATAGTGTTTTGTCTTAACCTTAGACGCCAAAATTGCCACTGGATTGATATCGTATCCAATAGATTTGTAGCCTAATTGTTGCGATACTAAATTCGTTGTTCCAACGCCAGTAAATGGATCAAGAACGTATGAATCTTTTGGAGGATTATTTTTTTCGATTAAATAAGCTACCAGTTTTTCAGCATAACCTTGCTTGTACTCAAACCAGCTATGTCTAGGGGAAATCTTATTTGTCTTGAAGTTTACTAAGTCTTGAAAATATACATTTTCAGTCGTCAAGTATTTGCTGTTTAACTTATTAATAATCTCCAAATAGATGGGTGCTAATTTCGCATTTCTATCTGGGTTAATAATTTCAAGTTTGTCGCTCACTCTTCGATTTTTAATCATACATTTTCCAAATTTTTTTTATGAAAATATGCGAAAGTTTTTTCAGTAAATTCTCCATTATTTGAAATAAAACTTTCGACTAAGGGGATAATTTTTTTAAACATGTCTATAATTTGAATATTAGATTTTTCATTAATTATTTGATTATGCTCTTTGAAAATTTTGTTTATTTCTTCGATCATTGTGCTCTCACCATTGTTGCCAGTTGGAATTGACCTTGTTTTTTCATTTGTATTTTTTGTAAAAAGATAGATAAAATCTCCATATGGTGATCCCTCATATTTTGTATGAGCTGTTTGCTTGTAATTCTTTACTCCATCTTGAAAAAACATTTCTTTAAATGTAAATCCTGATTTAAGTATTGCCGCAATTATTGCTAACCAAGAGCCCATGTCTTTATTATTAAAAGTCAATGCCATGTACTTATTTGGTTTCAATGCGCTATAACATTTTGAAAAAACTAACAGCAAGTTTTCATAATATACTTGTGTATTCTTTGAACCTTTAAAGTTCTTTTTTCTGTTCGATACGGCCTCTTTATCAAAATTTATCTCACTTTGATTATAGATATCTTTATTCCAAACATACCAAAAATGTGATAGCTCTAAATATTGGACATTACTTCCATAAGGAGGGTCCGTAACTATTGCGTCTATTGAATTTTCTGGGATATCTATATTGGATATAGAATCTGAAAATAATAGAAATGAATTCTTACTACTTGTTAATTCTTCAAATTGTTCTGTTTTATTGGCTCTTAAATTTATTAACCTATTATAAATTAGCGACGCTTTCATCCTGGAATATGCGCGATCAAATGCGTCTTGAACACTCACTTCGCAGAACTGGGATGGTATCCAGTATGCATGTTTTGACCAAGTGGTTGGCGATCCAGACTGCCAACCATCGCTGGTAAAAGCCATAATATTCGAATCACGAAGCGAACTTGAAAACACTAATCGAAATATATTTCTTTTATCCTCATCCCGAATATTGTCTATCTTAGCTTTCAATAGAAGGTTTATATACAAATTTCTTTTAGTAAATAGGTCTTCAAAGTATTTGATGCCCTTTTTTTCTAACAAGTCTTCATGCTGTCTGTCCCAATCAAGAGGGATTTTGTTTTGAGGGATATTTATTTTTAATTGCTTGATTTGCTTTTCAAGATATGAAATGTGATCATTTAAACGAGTGAATAAATCATCATCATAATTAATGTGTAATTTTTCTTTAGATTTTTTATCGTTTTTGACAACAGCATACAAATACTCGTATCCATCCCTCTTGCAATTTTTAGGTTGAACAGATTCAGAATTTTTATTGCTTGGACAGTTGATATTCTCGCATCGATATTTGCCATTCGAAATTTTGTTAGAGTTTGAAAGCTTGGTTTTTCTATTACAGTAATTACAATAGACTACGAATGCAAGTTCACTCCATAAAATTTTGTGTTTTTTTGAATCAATATCAATGTAGTCAAATTCTGAATATATTTCTTTAATGTATTGAATTAAGTCATTTGCAGTTTTCTCAATTTCATCAATATTATTAACTGATTTAACCATGTTACTAACGATAAACTTCGAGAGTGGGTTCAAATCGAAACCAATAACATTCCTATTGAGCTTAAGTGACTCAAGTATAGTAACACCGCCACCCATAAACGGGTCTAAAACTACGCTGTTTTTGTCACTATATAGTTGAATTAACTGGGAAAAAACGTTCCAAGGCCTACGTGCAAAATACTTATGTATTTTGTATGGAGGCGTATGTGGTTCTGCCACTAAGGGAATATAAGTTTTCATAGCATCATATAGACTTTAGAACTTAATCTTATCAGGATCACACTCGACTATCAAACGCTGTTACAAATTATATGGGACATATTTTCAACTAATAACCCGTTGACTTTTTGCCTGGTTAGGATAATAATTCCCTCAAGTTCAACAGAGCTGCCCCTCCGGATAGGGGCTTTTTTGTAACCAGACCTGCCTAATATTTATAAATTAGTAATTTATATGGAGGTAGGTTATGAATAAAAAGATTATTATCTTCTCTTCAGTCGCCATCACGGCACTAACTTTTGTTTCACCAGTCTTTGCCGCTTCGGGAGATGTCACCAAAATCGAAACATTCATCAAAAGTGTCATTCAAGTACTTGTAACACTCGCTGGCCTTATTTCTGCTGGATTCTTTGTCTGGGGCGGAGTTGGCTATATCACCAGTTCTGGCAACCCAGAAACATTAGATCGCTCCAAGAAAACAATTTTGTATTCAGCCATTGGTCTTGCAGTTGTGCTCGGTGCATTCGTGCTGACAAATATTGTTTCAGATCTAGCAACTGGAGCATTTGGTGCGGCTCAGTAAGTCGGCCAATATTGGAATATGAACAAATATGAAATTATTAGTATCGGTCGTAACCATACTCATAGCACTCTTTTCTCCAACGCTTACTTATGCTTCAACTAGCGCACCTACGGAGGTGACAGCGTTTACCAATGACGCTATTTCAATAGTTACACTTATCTCGGCCGCAGCAGCGGTCTTTTTTTTAATTCGGGGTGGCTATATCTACATTACCTCTACCGGTAAGCCGGACGCTTTAGAAGAAGCCAAGAAAACTATCAGAAATGCCTTGATAGGTCTGGTTGTCGTTTTTGCCGCCAGTTCAATCGTGTCATTTCTATCTGGAGCTTTAGTCGGTGATGGTTCAACCACTACTACATCTAATCTACCAATTACCCAAATTGAGAGCGTTGCGCCTAGTGATGGCTTAACCCAAGTACTTATTGATGCAGTCAACGGCTTTATCCAAAACATTGTTGAGAGTTCCACTAAACCAATAGTTGATGGCATTATGACGTTTTTATCAACCACTCCATCGCTTCTTGAGAATGCTTCGATTGTTAAATTCTGGCTAATTATGCTCGGGATTACCGATACACTGTTTGTGTTGGTTGTGGCACTTTTAGGCCTTCAGTTTATGAGTGCCTCAACATTCGGGTTTGAAGAAATTGAATTTAAACATTTACTTCCTCGAATTGGGCTAGCCTTCTTAGGAGCAAATGTCTCACTATTCTTGGCTGACTATGCCATCAAAGCTAGCAATGCTTTGGTTTCTGGTGTCATTTCCGCTACTGGAGGACTAAATCACGCATGGATTAGTAATGCCGTTACTATCTCAAGTATTACTAACGGTACTGCACCTTTTATTATCCTAATTTTCCTACTCATATTTTTGATCGTGGCGATTGTGCTGCTTCTTATGTACATAAGTCGCCTGATAGTGATCTCGCTTGGTGCAGTGCTCTCGCCGTTTATTTTTCTACTATCAGCAATTCCCAAAACTGCCGATTTTGCCGAAATGGCAGTTAAAGGATATTTTGTCTCGGTCTTTATGATTTTTGTGCATGTAGTCACGATTCAACTGGCCGGCACTTTTTTAACACTTCCAGAGCAAACCAATAACTCACTTATCTCGGTAGCGGTCGCTATCGGACTTCTTTTAACTTTACTTAAAATTCCCTCATTCATGATGCAACTCATTTTATTCTCCCGCAGTGTGGGTGCTGTTCGACATGTTGGAAGCCAAATTACCAATGTGCTTAGTACTGATTCAAGCGCCACGGCTTCATCTAAGGCCGCAAGGTCAGTTACAACCCCCAGAAAGACAGTACACCTATGAGAACTACCATTATTCCAGCACAAATCACGACTGTTGAAGATAAGATTGCCGGATCACTTAACATGACCCAAATCTTGATTCTCATGTTTCCAGTTCTTTGGACTGCCCTGATCTACATTTTGTTTGCGCCTGCCATGAAAATTGTACCCTACAAACTTGGACTCATTGGCGTTGTGATCGTGATGTGCTTGATTCTAGTTATTCGCATTAAAGACAAAATAGTAGCTGAGTGGCTTGGAGTGGTACTCAGGTATCAATTCCGCCCTAAGTACTGGCTCTATAACAAAAACGATACTGCCAACCGCATTATTGATATTCCGGATATCCCAGATATTGCTATTTCTAAACGAAAAACAACAAAGAAAGCATCTAGTGATCAAAAGACTGAAATAAATATTTCCGACCTTGTTCGTCTCGAGCAATTAATCGACTCAGGCAAGGTAGCCGTTCGTTATCAAATGAAGAATTAAAACTATGAGTATCTTTAGCAAATCTAAAAAATCTAGTAGTCGAGGGCAAATCCAGATTAAAGAAGTCGTGGATAACATTCTTGTGCTCCCAAATAACGAATACCGCCAGATTTTAGAAACTTCGTCAGTAAATTTTGAGCTCAAGAGTGAAGAAGAACAGGATGTGATTATCGATAGCTTCCAAAACTTCTTAAACTCTCTTCCGTGTGAAATCCAAATATTAGTTAGAGTACGGGAAGTCGATATCGACCGCTACGTGGAAGATATTGATAGGACTAAGGATAAAGAAACTATTCCTGCCTACAAAAAACAAATTGAGGGCTATTGCTCTTTTGTTAAAAAACTCGTTTCTGGTAACAAGATTCTTTCCCGCCGTTTCTATATTGTCATTCCCTACAAACACACAGAGCGTCATCAGGATATGAAGCTGATTAAAGAACATCTAAACCTTGAGAAGGACATTATTATTAAAGGTTTGGAGCGAATGCAAATGAAAGCCCGAAGCATAACAGGCCTGTAAATTCTCAATTTATTTTATGGCTTCTACAACCCGGAAAGCTTAAAAACCCAGGCTATTACCCGCGAAACTGTCGAAGCGTTACTGAAAAATAACTATGTTTAACTTAAAGAAAAAAATCACTAGCCTAAAACTGATTAAAGCTTGGCAAAAGAAGCGCAAGCTCAAAGCTATGACCAATCAGGCGGTTAAAATTGCCTTTGGTACACAGGATCAAGTAGATTTAATTTCCTATGCAGGACTCAAAGAAGAATCATCATATTTACAGATAAACGACCGATTCGTTAGAACGATGTTTGTCTCTGGCTATCCCTATGTGGCTTCAACTGGTTGGCTTAATAATCTCATCAACTTTAATCACGATATTGATATCAGCTACCACATCGAACAAGTTGATCCTTTAACCGCTCTGCCCAAATTAATCAGAAAAATAACTGAGCTAGAGTCCACCAAGCGCACCATGCTCAAAGAAGGCAAGGTTATCGGGAGTGAGATTACTGATCCGCTCGAATCGGCTATGGAGCTAAAAGACAAAATTCAGCGAGGTATGGAAAAATTATTCCAAATCTCGATTTACATGACGATCAGTGCCGAAACCCTCTCGGAACTTAACAAAATCACTAAACTCCTAGAAACAGTCATGCAAACACGGCTTTTCTACATCAAGCCTGCCACCTTCCAACAAATCGAAGGCTTGCAATCAATTCTCCCCAGAGCTGAGAATAAATTAGCTCAAAAACGTAACCTGGATAGCTCAAGCGCTGCCCTTACTTTTCCTTTTGTCTCATCTGAACTCGTGCAGGAATCAGGCATTCTCTATGGCATCAATAAATCCAATAACTCCCTAGTGATTATCGATCGCTACTCTTTAAACAACGCTAACTCAATTATTTTTGCTCAATCTGGATCAGGCAAAAGTTATACCGCCAAAGTCGAGATCTTAAGACACTTGATGCAAGGCACTAAAGTCATCATTATTGACCCCGAGCGTGAATACAAGCAACTAGCGGCTAGTGTGGGTGGAACATATATTAAACTCTCAGCTACTTCCAAAGAGAAAATCAATCCGTTTCAGTTTTCCCAACACTCGGTAACACAGGAAAATAACTTATCTGAACATATTCAGGACTTAACTGAGCTTATCTCACTTATGGTTGGCTCACTCACCTCAGAGGAGCGGGCATCGGTTGATCGCGCCCTACTTCTCACCTACAAAGATGCCAAGTTAACACCCAGAAAGAACGCTAAAAAACCAAAAGAAGTTGAATACCCACTCCTCAAGGATTTTTACAAAAACCTCAAAGCCATGAAGCATAAAGATTTATGTGACAGGCTTGAGCGATTTGTAAAAGGATCGCTATCAACCGTCTTTGATTCCCAGACAAATATTAAGCTCGATAACCGCCTGATTGTTTTTGACATCAAAGACTTAAACGAATCTATCAGGTCAATTATGATGATGGTGGTAGCTAACTTCGTAAACAATGAGGTTAAACAAAATCCTCAAAAACGAATGCTTGTTATTGATGAGGGGTGGATACTCCTGCAAGAGCCAGAGAGCGCGAGGTTTATCTCTGGATTAGTTCGTCGTGCCAGAAAATATTACCTAGGTGTCACGATTATCTCTCAACAAGCCAATGATTTCCTCAATCAAGACTATGGTAAAGCTATTGCCAGTCAATCATCCCTCCGAATCCTGATGCGCCAAGACACAACCACTATTAAAAAAGTGGCTGACGAGTTTCATTTATCTGCTTATGAGCAACACTACCTGCTTACCTGTGACCGAGGCGAAGCCCTAATTATTGCCGATCAAAACCATGTAGCAGTTAAAATTGTAGCCTCAGAGCAAGAACATCCACTTCTAACGACTGATCCACGGGAAGTCTATATCTAGCTATGAATCCAAAGCTAGTATTTACACTCTGGTCTTTTCGCAAAGAACTTAAATTTGTCCTCCTGGCATTCCTCACCATCCTCATGTTACCTGTCATTGCGGTCATCCTGCTGACTCAGGTGGGTATAAATGTCATCTCCGATAAATTAGTTGATCAAAATTCCACAACTCAGGCCATTCAAATCAAAGACCCTACGACTGGTGAGGTGGTAACTGAGATAAACCCCACCGTTGTCTGGCCAACTAAAGGGATAATTACTCTGGAATTTGCACAATCGAGCATGTATCAGGTTTTCCATACCGGCATTGATATTGCCTCTAAACTTGATGAACCGGTGAACCCCGCTATGGACGGCACTGTTATTTATGCAGGAGAGATATTCTGGGGTTATGGCAAACATGTCATTATTGACCACGGAAATAATGTGTTGACTATCTATGCCCACCTAAACAAGATTTATGTCTTTAAAGGCCAAAAGGTGGTCACTAGTGATGTAATTGGAGGCCAAGGTCAAACTGGTTGGGCAACAGGAGTGCACCTTCACTTTCAGGTAAATGTGTATGGAATACCAGTCAACCCGAGAGTGTTTTTAGATAAAAATGCCTATAATTAAGAAGTATGGGGAAATCAAAAATTATAACGAATCAAGAATTACAGAACTACTTTAATTCACTTAACTCAAAGATTGAGCGGATTGATGAGTTAGCAATCGCCGAAAGGATAAAAAGCATATTAACAACTGACGGTCAAGTTATTACTAACAAATTTGATCAAGCTGAATATATAGCTTTCTATTTTTGGGCAAATGACAATGGTGGTTCTAAAAAACAAGCTAGGTACTATTTTCCTATGATGTCTGGAACGACCAAAGATGGAAATGTTGTTGAGTTTCCAGACTCAAAAATCGTTGACGGTGACATTATCGAGTATTGGAAAGCTAGGGCAACAACGTCAAAACACCCATTTTTGATAAATCGTTACGCTGATTTAGTAGTAGATTTTCAAAAACGAACAAAGGATGGGAAATTTGATTATTTGATGGCTCAAAAAGTTGTTGATTCTGCGATCCAAATATGCAATCAGTCGCTAGATGATGGACTTGGGTGTAAAGAAAAACTGAAGCGAGCATTATTCTTGTCAACATTAATTAATGATGCTCAAAGATTAGAGCAAATAAAGCAAAATATTATCGATACAGAACGGAAATTTGCAGAAGACGATAAGCCGGGTTTATGGGGTTATGGCTTCGAGTGGTTAGTACTTGATGGCAACTTAGAAAAAACTTTAACCGATACTCATAAAAAAACTCTGGTTGGAGATTTGGAGAAACGATTGAATAGACTGATGAGTGCTTCTAGCCCTAGTGCGTGGAATGTGGAGTGCGCCGTTTCATTGTTGGCAAAGTATTATTCAAAAATTGGGGACGAAAGAAATATCGAAATTGTATTATCTCAGTTAGAACAGGCATATCGTAAAAACCTTTACGCCAATTCTGACGGATTGTTAGTGGTTAATTATCTGGAAAAACTATCTGACGTCTATTTACTTTATGCTAATTTTTCATTTGCGAAGGCTGCAATTCAAAGAATAAAGCAGGAAATGAGTAACCTAAGCAAGCACACAAGCTTTGATCTTAAAAAGTTTTCTGTAGATATGGAAATGAAGAAGGAAGACATTGATGCTGTATTAAATTCGGCTTTTGGTGAAAAAAGAGATTTTAAACTTGGACAAACGATCAAGCATGTTGCTGTTACTTACGTGCCAAGAAAAGACAAAATGGAGAAAGAACTTAAAGAATTCTCTAGTAAGTATGTTTACCTTAGTCTTGGAAATCACTCCATTCTGTCTACTGACGGCTTTTCATCAGCAAAATATGGATCAGTTCAAGAAGACTTTGAGAGACATTTACTAAACCACTTTTCTCAAAATTTGCATTTTCAGTCTGGATTTCTTCGACTTGTATTGGGAGAGATAACTAAAATAAAAAAGGTTGAGGAGGTTTTTAACGAACTCGCTTTATCGCCTGTTTTTCAAGAAGATGACAAGTATTTTCTTTTTGAGGTATTAAAGAAATATTGGTCAGGAGATTACCTATCAGCTAGCTGTTTAATGATTCCTTTGATAGAAGATTCGATACGAAATATATATCGACTAAATAACTTATCTTTTATTTCTTCAAATGATGACGGTGGTTATGATGTTGAGTCGTTAAATAAACTGCTGGAAAGAGGTGTCATTAGACAAATCTATGGTGCTTTCGGTGATCACGTGGAGTATTACTTCCGAGTTCTACTTACAGAAAGAATTGGTTGGAATTTACGGAATAACTTTGCTCATGGAATAAATAAAAATGCCTTTACCCGTATCGATGTAGCCGATAGATTACTGCAAGTTTTATTTTGTTTGTCTTTGGTCAGATTAAATCAAGAAAAGTCTAAAAATGATTAATACTATTCAATTTCTTAAAAATTATGACATTTTTGCCTCACAGGCAAGATACTACACTGCCAAGTTATTTTTAGATGAGTTGCAAAATAACAAAGATTTAAAACCAAACAATCAGAAGTTAATGAAACTTCGGATAATTGAAGAATTCGTATCCGCTACCGAAGATCTCGCATTGTGGCTTTTAGTTGTAAGCAATAGACATTCAAAATCGCCGAATTTCGACATCTGGGAACGACTCTTACTTGCTGAAGCAACCACTGACGAAGCAAAGAACTTTATGACAAGTTTAGGAAGATTGAGTTCTCCAAAAAGCGTTCTTAAAAAACTTGATATCATCCCAAGTAAAAAACTTTCAGAAATTTTTGGAGTCGATGAATCTGAGTTATCTCAATCTATTGAATATATTATTAAAGCAATCAAGGCTACTATCCATAATCGCAAAGTGAGCAAGGGTGTATTAATAAGAGCGCATAACAAAATCAAACATGGCATGGCGGTATATCTTGACGGCAAAGATATAAACAATCTCCTTATTAGAGATATGCGTATGGTTGGAGCTACCGGAAACAAAAGAAGAAAGAATCGTTACTTTGAGATTAAATTTGATGTTACGCGGGCTGAAAAATTAGTTGGAAGTATTCTTGCCATATCACACGCTATTAGAGGCCTAATTTATTTAGTCCAAGCTGACTTTAGGTATCACATTGCTACAGATAAAAAGATACACAAGAAAACCAGAGAATATTGGCGAACCGAATTAGATAAAACAAATCTAGAATAAAGCGGGCAAAAAATTTCATAACGTACTATAATGGATTAGTATCTATTGGTACGAAATTAAACGAGAAAAACATGGACGAGCTATTAACTCTAAAAGAGGCTGCAAATGTCCTCAAAGTACACCCCAACACCTTGAGGGATTGGGATAAAAAAGGGATACTTATAGCTGTTCGGATCGGTATCAAAAAGAGTTTGCGATACCGAAAAGAAGATATAGAAAAATTTATTAACGAAAAGAACAAATAAATATGGCTTTAATCGATAATCAAACCCAGACAATGCATCAAGCGCTTATAAACGCGCTCTCCACGTCTGATAGTATCGATATCGAAGTCGGCTACTTTTACTTCTCTGGATTTGAACTCCTAGCCAAAGAACTTAAGGATAAAAAAGTACGAATTCTTGTTGGCAAACAAATTGACCCAAATGCAGTGCCAAAAATTATAGCAATGCAACAAAAAACGGGTAAGTCAGTAGACTTTGACCGTTTTCAACCTCAAGATACCTACTCTTCTAGATCCGAGCAAAAATCTGATTACTTTAAAGGCTTCACTCGATTGTTTAATGAAACACAAGTATTTGACGATCCTAAGTCCCAAGAGGCATATAAGATTTTTGAGCAAAAAATTATTGACGGGACTCTCCAAATAAAACTTACCAATACAGATGAACACGGAAAAATTTACCTAGTTCATAATGCTCCGGATTTTAATCAGGGCGGTGATTTCCCGGGCACAAGGTTCTTGGGCTCAAGCAACCTTACTTACAATGGCCTTATTGAGCAAGGTGAGCTCAACGACTCCTCAAGAGACAA
>MTKZ01007977.1_pt1 | contig 23426 bp, 21 predicted proteins | sample 1042781 | NCBI WGS metagenome assembly MTKZ01 (sample SAMN06212207, study PRJNA360539) | anaerobic digester metagenome | biome: Wastewater treatment plant; material: sludge; isolation source: anaerobic digester fed with sludge from wastewater treatment plant | place: Denmark: WWTP Viborg ... | reverse complement strand
CCGCAAGTTCCCGATCATCCGCTTTGATGCCGCCATGACCCTGACCAAGAAGCATTACCAGCGACTTTGGTTCCCTCAACCTGGCAGTGGTGGCGACATTCCATCCCGGGCTGAACATGCCATGACGCGTGAAGCCTTTGATGCCGCCATGCCCGAAGAATTCTGGCGCGAGGTAGTCCAGCGCGTCGCCGATGAGGTGCCTGACACCCTGCTTCTTGCCGAAGCGTTTTGGCTGATGGAAGGTTACTTCGTGCGCACACTAGGCATGCACCGTGTCTACAACAGTGCTTTTATGAACATGCTGCGCAACGAAGAAAATGAAAAGTATCGCCAGTTGATCAAAAACACCCTCGTCTATGATCCTGAGATTCTCAAACGCTACGTGAACTTCATGAACAATCCAGACGAAAAAACAGCGGTCGAGCAATATGGCAAAGGCGACAAGTACTTCGGCATTTGCACCCTGCTCTCAACGATGCCTGGCTTACCGATGTTTGGTCACGGTCAAATTGAGGGTTACTCCGAAAAGTATGGCATGGAATACTACCGCCCTTATTGGGATGAATCCCCAGATCAGGACTTGATCCGCCATCACCAGGCAGTTATCTTCCCCCTGCTCCACCAGCGGAAGGTCTTCGCGAATGTCGATCGTTTCAGACTATACGATTTCCATCTCGAAGGCGGTGCAATCAATGAAGATGTATTTGCTTATACAAACCATCAGGATGGTCAATCGGCGCTGGTTGTCTATCACAACAAATATGCCGAAACCTCCGGTTGGATCCACACCTCCGTTCCTTACCTCGTAAAGCAAGGCAGTGAAGGTCACCTCGAGTCTCAAAACCTCGCCGAAGCTTTGGGATTAAACGGCAACTACACCGACTTCGTGTTATTCCAGGATCAGATTTCCAGGCGTTATTACCTCAGAAAATTACAGGAATTCCGTGAACGAGGTCTTTTTGTCACACTGCATTCGTACGCCTGCCAGGTGTTTATGAACTTCAAGATTGTTTCCGGACCCTACTACGAACAGTTATTCCAGCGTCTGAACGGGCGTGGGGTAACAGATCTCGACAAGGCTATGGATGAACTTGTGCACGAGCACCTGCTCGATCCCCTGAGGGAGGCTTTGAGCTTTTCCAATCTCAGTGAACTGACGGAAATCGGTTCCGGTCTCGAGAACAACCAAAATGACCAGAACTTGATTAATCAGAACCTCGCCTGGCTGGACCAGGCAGATTCTGCTGCAAGCTCCATCCTCGGTTATCCTATAAATGACCGGAAATCAGCCCATCGTTCCTGGGTGGAACATCTTGACATCCTGAACTCCCTTGAGGAATCCGCTCAAAAACTCGGCTTGGCAGCCAGCAAAATGGGTAAGGACCTGAGCCAAACGCTTCTCGATGCGATTGAAAAAGACCCCCGAAAGCGTATGCTGTTGTTGGTCTGGAATTTCTTTGACAACCTTGCCGGCTCGTCTGGAGAGGCAGATGCTGCTCATATTAACCGCCAGGTTTCTGACCGCAGACCTGTCAGCGAGTTGATCACTACAAAACTCAAAGAAATGGGTTACAGCGACTACGAAGCATATCGAGGCAGCCAGGCAGTCCGATGGCTGATCGATCGCGTCCTTGTCATCGATGATAGGAGTTCCGGCCAGGAGTTTCTGGAAACCCTCCTGACAGATCCAGTCATTTCTGACTACCTTGAGATCAACACCTACAACGGTGTCCGTTGGTTCAACAAGGAAAAGTTTTCTGATCTAATTTGGTATCAGCGCGCAGTCAGGTTTGTAAAGACAGCTTCAAAAGATCTCGAATCCACTGATTTATTCGAGGTCGTCCTCTCCCAGGAGCGGCTGTTAAAAGAAATCGAATTAGCCGTAGAAGAATCTGATTATCAACTCGACAAATTACTCGAGTTGCTTTCGTAGACCATTTTGCTCATTTTCAGCTCGAATTAGGGTCTGAGACAGGACAGTATCTGCTCTCAGACCTGTTTTTTCGCTACGTACCTGAGCCAACTCGCTGATGATCTTTGGATCGATATGCTCCCCTGTCGCCTGCTGGGTTAGCCAAAGTGCCTTTGCTGCATAAGCAATATTGTTCTGTGGCTCGATGCGATGAAATTCTTCAAAGAACCATCCACAGGATGTGAACATGCGCTGGCATTCGTATTGCGCTTTAAGCAAGGTCTCAAGCTTTTTCAGTTTTGGCTCATCCAACTCAGGCGATCCACACTCACGGCAGACATCTCTTAACCTGACCTGACCGTGTTTCATCTGAATGAACTGGTTTCGCACTTCCCATGGATCAGCAACCAACTGACTTGCATGTGTTTCGTAAACAGATTGAACCCACTCAGCTATCTGCCGCATGGCAGAAAAGAAAGGTTTTTTCCATCTTGCGCCCGGTGTACACGCGCACTCCGTGGACCAGCGATTGACGCCGTGCATGCAAGACCAGGATGAAGGCTCATTCAATAGCGCGTGAGCCTCTGGCTGATGATCAAGCAACCACAATCCTGGCCAGGTCCAATCTACTCCGTGCCTTTCACCGCCCTCATTGAGGAGATACCTCAAGAAGTGGTCACGGAACTTTTGGTGGTGGCCATAGAGCTCACCATCACTGGCAATCAAGTTAAAGTGCGCCAGATCCATGCCCTGGTCATACCGGATTGACGACAAGAATTCATCACCATTCTCAGTAGCCTTCGATATGAAACTAACCTTTGTACTTAGATCACGATGGTATGGGAAGACAATAAAAGGCTTTCTGCCGCCGGGAAGATCTACAAAATATGGTCCGGGTTTGGTCTCCAACGGGCGTACTTGCCACGGAGCAAGGATGGTGAATTCCAGCCCACAATCCTGCAAGACACAAAGAGTTTGCAGGTCAACCGCCGTTTCTGGCAGCCAGATTCCTTGCGGTCTATGACCAAAGCGATAGATAAAATCGTCAACTCCCCACCTGACACTGGTGACTTTGTCACGATAAGAAAGTAATGGCAGGATGCTGTGGGTGTACCCTTGGGCCATGCCGTTACCTACTCCGAACTTCAAGAAATTCACGCGTTCCTGCTCAACGATTCTTTCAGCAACTTCTGGAGCGTAATCCCACATCCAGTCAAACAATGTGGGTCCGACATTGAAGCTTATCTTCCCAAAGTTTCCCATCCGTGCGTTAGGCTCATAGCATTCTGCCAAAATCTTTTCATTCCAATTACGAAAAGGTTCAGCACCTCTTTCATCCGGAATATAGTTTGAAATCGGATCTTCCCGCGGGGGTTGGTAGAAATGTCCGTGAACGCAAAGTGGCATTGTTTTATCTCCTCAGAGTATTTTGCAGATAGTCTATCTTATGTTTCATACGTGCTGGATTGATGCCGAAATTTCGCGGCATGCTGTCCAGATCACATGTTCTGTTTTCTGCCAGGTAATCCATCCAAAAAACCGTTGTTGGAAAACCTTTGATGCGATTTTCGAGAAACTGGGTCAAGAAACTCAACTGCAACGCATTGAACGCTACGTAGCGGCGCTTTTTTTGTAGCTGAGACCCAATCAACTTCATAACATCCAGAAAAGGTAAATGCTCGGGACCACCCACTTCTATGATTGCGTTTTCAGTCCTGGGCATGTCCAGGGCCCAGATCAGGCTGGTTACTAAATCTTCCACCCACAGAGGCTGGACTAATGTGCTGCCATCACCTGGAACTAAAACCACTCCGGGGGACATCGTGATTAGCCTGGCCAGGTTGATAGTAAAGTTATCCCCCTCACCATAAACCATTGAGCTGCGAATAATGGTGTAAACCAAACCAGATTTTCGGATGATGCTCTCAGCAACGCCTTTAGCTTTCATCAAGCCGTATGCAGAGGCTCGATCTGCTCCTAAATGACTCAGGTAAAAAAAGCGCTTGACGCCTGACTCAGCGGCGAGAGTTGTTAGCCGATCAAGATAACTTACCTCGGTTTCCATCAGGTCAGCTCTAACGCCAGCCCGCTCAACCCCCACAAGATGAAAGATCACCTCTACTCCTTGCAGCGCTGATCTCAAGCCTCGTTCATCGTTCAATGAGCTTAATGTCACATCCATTTTCGTCTGTCGGGGGAGGTTTTGCTGATCTATTCCAGGCTGCAAAAGCAAACGATACGGTTTACCCAGTTCAGCCAGATGACCGACCAAGTAGCCGCCTATGAAACCAGTCCCGCCAGTTACTAAAATCATGGCGGCATTATAGCAGAAAATCTCATTTGGCATATTACTTGCACATTAAATGTAAGGCAAAAAAGGCAAATGGATGGACAATATGGAAAAACGACTGGGCTTTCATTACTTTCAGGATTATGACCATTATCAGATTCGAGATCTCGAAATCTGGGTTCCAGAACTTGCATCTTTGCAGGCTTCCTGGCTGGTACTCAAAGCATCCTCAACCGCTGCCATACCGGAGGAATTTATAACTGGCTTGATCCAGGCTGGCATCCAGCCGATCCTGCACTTCGATTTTAAGGTGAATAGTTCTGTCCGTCCGGAGGATATCCGGGTTTTGCTTTCATCTTATGCTCACTGGGGTGTAAAACATGTCATCTTCTTTGATCGCCCCAACACAAAAGAGGCCTGGACCGATGGAAGCTGGTCTCAGGGTGATCTTGTGGAGCGGTTTCTGGATCGGTATCTACCTTTCATTCGCTTAGCTGAACAAAACAGCCTTATCCCCGTCTTCCCTCCACTCGAACCAGGGGGCGATTATTGGGACCTTTCCTTCCTCAAAAAGGTTCTCCAACTTGTGCAACAACGTCGTTCTTTCGATTTCAGCTCTAACTTCCATATGTCTGTCAGTTCGCAGACCTTTGACCACCCCCTTGATTGGGGAAAAGGCGGTCAGGCGCATTGGAAAACACCGCGACCTTACAGCAAGGTGGAGTTGGGCGAAGAAAATCACATTGGGTTCAATACCTGGCAGTGGTATTCCGATCTGGTCAGCGAAGTTTTGAACATAAGTCCCAAGTTTTTCCTCTTTTACTATGGCATGTCGCGTGTGGCAGGGGATAAGCTGGACACCAACAATAGTTTTGAACAGATGGTTGATATTGCCCTGGCGCTCTCTGGAGATACCTCCAATGCCAATGCCTTACCTGATACTGTCTTGGGTTGTTGCTTCTGGTTATTAAGCGCAACTGAAAGTGATCCTCACGGAAAAACATCTTACTTTGACGCCGCAGGAAAACCCAAAGAAGCAAGCATTCCTGCTTATAAGCAAAAAATCGTACAAAACACGAAACAAAAGCAGGAATACGCCGTCTCTAGTCGACTTGCGGAGTGGATCTATCCGATTGACCATTATCTGCTTTTACCTTCGTATGATTGGGGCATACCTGAAAACACCCTCGACCGCATTAGACCGATTATCCGGGATGCCCGACCCACAATCGGTTTCTCCGTAATCGAAGCGACAAATGCTCGTAAAGTAACTGTCTGGAACGAGAATGCGGCCTTTTCGGAACATGATATTCAATTATTACGCGAAGCTGGCTGCCTGGTTGAAGAACAACTTGTCAACAGCATCGGTATCACAGTCTAAATGAGGAGAACAAAATGAATAATTATTCCAGTTATACCAGCCAGGTCCCGCTCAACACAGCTTTACCCAAGATTGTTGTCCTCGGTTTAGGCGGTGGTGGCTCAAACGCAATAAACCGCATGATCGAAAGCGGCATGCAAGGCGTAACCTTCATCGCCGCAAACACCGATGCTCAGGCTCTTGCCAACAACCTGGCACCCAACAAAATCCAACTCGGACCCAAATCCACCCGGGGCTTGGGGGCTGGTGGTTTGCCTGTTGTGGGTGAAAATGCTGCTGAAGAAAGCACAAAAGAACTGGCCGCGCTGCTTCGTGGCGCGGATATGGTCTTTCTCACCGCTGGCATGGGCGGCGGAACAGGCACAGGCTCCATACCAATAGCTGCCAAAGTGGCCAAAGCTTCCGGCGCGGTTACCATCGCGATCGTAACCAAGCCCTTCTCGTTCGAACTCGGACGCCGGCAGCGTAACGCGGAAGAAGGACTTGCCAAACTGAAGGAATACACCGATACCCTAATCGTTATTCCCAATGACAAACTAATCGAAATTGCCCCGCGTGATCTCCCGCTCGAAATGGCTTTCACACTTGCCGATGACGTCCTGCGACAAGGAGTTCAGGGTATTTCTGAATTGATTACGGAAACCGGTCTGATCAACGTGGACTTTTCGCACATCAAAAATATTATGACCCGTGGTGGTGGTGCTCTCATGGCTATTGGTACGGGCAGTGGTCCAAACAAAGTGCAGCAGGCAATCGAAAAAGCACTGCATCACCCCCTGCTGGACGACATTGACCTCTACAGCGCTACTGGCATGATCGCCAATTTCACTGGCAGCAGTAACATGTCTTTCAAGGATGTTACCGACGCCCTCCACACCCTTCAGCAGGCTACTGGATCGCATGCTGATATCATTCCTGGGATCATTACAGATCCACGTATGGAAGATCGTGTTCAGTTGATTTTGATTGTCACGGGAATCGGCAAAAAACAAGAACAGATTCTATCGAACACTTTTGAAAAAGAATCCGCTTACACACAACAAAAAGAGGTTGTCACACATTCTACGTTCCAGGAAGATGACGGTCCAGTCCAGGAAAACTTCAACGAGATTGGCTTATCAAGTTATGGAAACCAACCCAATCTGACTGACAATCTGTCGGTCCCAGCCTTTCTTCGCAGAAGGCAGAATAACAAGTAGGAAAGATATGAAAGCAAGCTCCATTCAAAAGGTTTCCGACAAGGTCAGCACGAAATACCCGAAATTGAGCGGGAAGCACCCAAAAGTGTCAGAACAATCACCCGGGAGATACCTGCTCATATACTCTTTTGCAGACGAATTACCGGGTGGAAAAGCCATTCAGCAACAATTACGCGTAGTGGCGGACGAAGAAGGCAACATCAGCAAGATGTCTGTCTCGAGAGGATAAGATGGAGCGGTCAGTTACCTCCCCACATTTTCTTTTCATGAAGTTAAAAGGTGCAAAAAGCAGCTCAAAGAACTTTGCTGCTACCGACATTCGCCTTTCGTTTGATACACAAAGAATTCAACGGGCAAAAACACCAGGACCCGTTGAATCCATTTTGCTGAATGCCTCCTACACTGAGGAACTAAGTTTTCAACCAACTGTGCCTGTCAGAACACACATTGCCGAACCGGGGATCCATCTTGGAGATACCCTGGCTAATCGTATTGGACAAATGGATTTTCGAAAATCGCAGGCTCTAATGCTCTTTTCAATCTCAGCGATGGGGCTGATGATTGGGATCCTTATTTCCTTCATTCTCTAAGGCTCTCGACTAAACAGAAGTGATTGAGTTTTTTACCAGGTCGATCACTTTTTCGTCGTTCCAATCTGGATCGATCGCAAGAACTTGCAGTCTCTCAGTGTGGGACACTGCTTCTCCAGGCTGCAAATCCGTCCAAGGACTTAAACCCTCCAATTCGAGCATATAGGTGTCAAAATAAACTTCGACATTGCTACCCAGGTCAGGGAAATTTGCAGCGCTGACATCCTTCCTGTGAAAATCAAAGGTCTTGACCACGAGCGAATCTCTTAGCCTATAGGCTAGCCATGGATTTAGGAGATAGGTCCCAACTTTCTGCTTGGAGAGAGCGCGAGTCTGATGAAATTCTATCCAGTCAGAGCGCCAGTTAAACGCCGGGTCTGAAAAATTAGTATAGTCCCACAAATTAAGCTGTCCGCTTGCGCACAGACCCTCAGCTGGTGAGGAAGCTTTTGTAATCGGCATGTAACCCACGCCTCCCGGAGCCAGGGTCGTAATCCCCCAGGACGCAGTCCGGAATAGTTGAGTGCTAATATTTCGCACCTCATTGACTAATTCAAACCCATTTCCATTTGTGGCTACGCGCATTGTTAGCGATTTTTCGACCTCAGGTGTCAAGCAGACTCTAAAGCGAATTTCATCAGCAGAGATTATTTCTACGTCTACAGGAGCGTTATCCGGTACATAGGACAAGACAAGATCTTCCGGCGCATACCATACGCGATGACCCCCAAGAAGCCGCCATTCACTGCCACCTGTTTTGCCTATTTGATCTGCAAAAAGCTTCAACAAGTTTTCACCATTTCCGCGGCTTAAGTGCACTATGCGCGGGCCAATATCCGCAGTTGCGATCATCTTGCAATTGTCCGTTTCGATTTGGTAACAATCCTGCCAACCCTGATATGCCAATCGTTTCATTTAACCTCGAAAACCAATCGTAGTCTCGTCATTAATCATGTATAATCTACCCATAATTGCACAAAAAAGAGGATTTTTTATGGGTTCAGGTAATTATAACGCCTGGAAGACTTACTGGGCAAATCTTGAAATAACATCTTCCGATCTCCAACAGCTGGCAAACCATTTGTTCGAAAAAGAAGAACCACTTAGTATTGACGGTCTTGTTCAGGTACTCATCAACCATCGCCTGGCAGAACGCGAACGCGAAAGAATCTCTAAGTTGGAGGCTATAGGCGAGGTTTATCTTCCAAGCCGTTCTTACGAAATTGGTGCGAAAATTCGTTTTCCGGAATTCGATTGGAAACAAGCTGTCGTTATTTCGAACCGTCCAGGCGAAAATCTCGCCCTTGGTAACTTCTCCGTCTCAGAAGTTGAGTTTGAAGACGGTACTCACCGTTTGTTTGCTACCAATTTGCCCGACCATGCTCTAAATTCCAAGGTTTACAAGAACCAAGACGCTGAGAACGAGGATCCGCTCGAGATCCACAACATCTATGCTCCAACTCTCAGAACAAAGCTTCGCAAGGCACTCGAAAAACAATCGGAAGTTGTTCGCATCGCCGACACCTGGTTCCCTCGATCGTTACTGATAGATATTAGTAAGGGATATCTCAATCTTGCTGAAGCCATCCTCGATTCACATGAAGGCGGTCCCTTGGACATCGAGCCGCTGATGAAAGAACTCGAACTTAACGCGGAACCTCAAAACCAAAAATTGCTCGAATTCTCATTGAATTATGCGCTCCAGGAAGACCCCCGTTTCGACGAAGTCGGAACGACCGGAGAAATCTCCTGGTTCTTGAAACGGCTTGAACCTGAAACTGTGCTCGAGCCACCCATCTATATCCGGTCAAATTCCATTGCACCTCTTTCGGATTCGCTTGACGAGGAGTCCTACAAGTTGCTTTATGACCTTGATGATGAATTATCCTTCACCAACGATGAAATTGATGAGGTGGATCGGATCAATTCTGTAACAATCACGCTTAGTTATCCTCATTGGCGCAGTGGCAGCATTCCGGTAACACCAAATTCCAACCGTGTCCTCCCTTCAGCTCTCGAATCAGAAAATATCAAGATCAGTTTTATCGATAAGCAAACACAACAACCGATTTCTGCCTGGGTTGTTCGCCCTCATAATTACGTCATTGGATTGAGAGAATGGTTTGATGAACAAAACCTAATTCCCGGCAGTAATATCGAGATCAGTTCCACCAAACATCCCGGCACCATGCTTATTTCAGCAGAGAAAAAACGTTCAAACAAAGAATGGATCAAAACTGTTCTTGTAGGTGCTGATGGAGGATTGGTTTTTGCGTTGCTGCGCCAACCGATCTATGCGGGTTTCAACGAACGCATGGCGATTGCCATTCCCGACCAGGATGGGCTTGACAAGATCTGGCAGGATCGCCAGGGCAGGAACATTCCGATTAAATCAGATGTTTTTCGCATGATGAATGAACTTTCCAAGCTCAACAGTCAGCATCATGTTCACTTTATTGATCTCTATGCCGCCATCAACGTCATCAGGCGCACTCCACCGATGGAACTTCTGGAAGCCATTGCGAGTAATCCTGAGATTATTCATGTTGGCGATCATTACTATCACCTGGCAGATCAAGGAAAGGAGTAATCTGGATGCTGAGCAAATCGAGTCTCATAAAACCTGGTTTGACAACAAAATTTCGAGTGGATTTTGAGTGGTGGAAATCGCAGGACCGCAACTGGCGTAACTGGTTGGTCGCGTTTATGTGTTCAAAACACCAGGAGCTTTTTATCCAGTCAACTGACGCTCAGGAAATGGATCTGGTCAATCCCGAAACTGGTGAAGTAACGCGTGGGGATGGTCTCATCCAGACTCTGGTGGAACATTGTGCAATGCAGGAAGGATTCATCTCACCCAACGCCCCACTTGTCGATTCCGTTTTCAAGGTTTTCATAGTAAATCGCAACCAACCTCTTAATGCAATCGAGTTAGCTGAACGTATTGGAAAACCTGCCGACACCATATTGCGCACGATAGGTACCACGAAGGTCTATAAAGGCATCCGTCCTGTTTGATGGCACTGGAAAAAGCAGTATAATCAACACCCGTTTGCTCCTGTAGCTCAATGGATAGAGCACCAGTCTTCTAAACTGTTGGTTGCGCGTTCGAGTCGCGCCAGGGGCATTTTTTGTGACAAAACCTTATATTTTCTAGCTTTACCAGAACGGGTTTGGGGGATAATTAACTCGAAATAGTAGAAAGGAAAAAATGAACTTGTTAAAAAGATGGCTCGTTTTTATGTTGGCACTTTTTGTTGCTGCCTGGTTGATCCCTGGCATCCATGTTGAAAGTGACGCCTGGGTGGTATATGCCATTACAGCAGCGATTCTTGCGCTGTTAAACGCGATACTTTTACCTATTTTGAAGACTCTTTCCTGTGGGTTGATCATCCTCACACTTGGACTATTCAGCCTGGTGCTAAACGCTGCAATGTTCATGCTCTCGTCTTATCTGGCACAGACATGGTTTAACGTGGGATATATCGTAGACGATTTTTGGTCCGCTCTGCTCGGATCGTTGATTGTAAGCGTGGTTTCGATGCTCTTCTCCTCTGACAAGAAGAAAAAACGGGACGAAGACTAAATATTGTTACTTAGTAAACAAAAACTGCCCACGTGGCAGTTTTTGTTTTACGGTTGCATAATTCGCAACATGTGATAGAATACCGTCTGTTAAATCAGGAATAAGCCTGATATCAACCTTCCACTCCTGCCCGCCTACGGCGCAAAGCAGGAGCAAACCCGAGGAAAGGAGCCTCGACACGTATGCACAATTATGAACTCATTTTTATTCTCCAGGCTGATCTGGACGAAGCATCTCTGAACACTGCTGTGGATAATGTGGAAACCCTCATTAAGAACAACGGTGGTGAGATCGCCAAGATTGATCGCTGGGGCAAGCGCAAACTGGCTTACCCCATCAATAAAGCCAACGAAGGCTACTATGTATTTGTAGACTTCACCTATAAACCCGAAGAAGTTGCCGGCCTCAAACGCACTTTAGGCTACAACGAACAGGTTCTGCGGCACATCGTTGTCCGCAAAGCATAACAGGAGTTAACATGACTGAAAGCAGATTCTCAGACCGCGGTGAACGCTCCCAAAACGGTGAACGTGGTGAGCGTGGCGAACGCCCCCGCCGCTTTGTTTCCCGCCCAAAGTTTTGTCAGTTCTGTTCTGACAAGAACCTTGTTATTGATTATAAAAATATTGAACTGATGTCTCGTTACATCAATGAGACCGGAAAGATCCGTCCTCGACGCCAGACAGGCGCTTGTGCCAAACACCAGCGTGAGGTTGCCAAGGCTGTCAAGAACGCCCGCCACATCGCCTTACTTCCTTTTGAGGGTGATTTCTGGACTGAAAATAATTAGGTCGGATGATAAAGTATGGCAAAGAAAACTGAGAGCCCGAAGCTTGTTACCCGCAAGCACATTGCTCGTAAGGAACGCGAAGAAAAACAAATCAAGTCCGCACTGATCTTGACTGGCATAGTCATCGGACTTGCAATACTTCTGTTAGGCTATGTTCTGGTTGATAATTTTATCGTCCAGCCTAACAAAGTCGTCGCTCGCGTAGGGAATGCTGAGATCAAAGCGGGTGATTTTGAATCTAATGTCATATACTCCCGCTTGAATATGCTCTCCACCGCCAATAATTATGCCTACTACGCTCAGCTATTTGGCGATTCCGGCAGCCAGTTCAAGTCGGCTGGCATCGAATTGATCGCTCAGTTAAATGACACTGAGTTGATTGGGGAAAACGTTCTCAACCAAATGATCGATGATCAACTCATTAGTGAGGAAGCTGCAAAACGCGGCGTGACTGTTTCTGATGAAGAAATTCAGGACGCTATCCAATCATCCTTCGGTTTCTATCCGATGGGCACCAAGACGCCAACTGTCACTCCAACAATAGTCAACACTCCAACATGGTCAAGCGAGCAATTTGAGCTGATCAAGCCCACCGAAACGGCCACCCCTGCCCCGACTTCAACTGCCACACCAGAAGGTTGGCAACCCACTGAATTAGCTGCTGAAACCAGCGAGGTGGAGGTTACTCCTGAGGTGACTACCCCAACTGTAGAACCAACCGCCACAGAGATACCCACTGTTACTCCAACACCAACGGTTTACACGACCAAATTGTATGGAAAAGAACTTGGTAATTATCTTGATGAGGTAAAAAACTATGGTATCAGTCGACAACAAATCGAGGATATCTTCCGTGCTGATCTGCTTCGCAATAAGTTACTGGATGATCTCACGAAGGATTTACTGCCAGAGGAAGAACAAGTTTGGGTAAGACATATTCTTGTCGACTCAGAGGAAAAAGCCAACGAAGTCATTGAAAAACTGAACAGTGGAAGCGATTGGGCAGCTCTGGCTGCAGAATACTCCACTGACACCTCTAACAAAGACAATGGTGGTGATCTCGGTTGGATAGGAATAAACGACAGCTATGTCGAAGAGTTCAAAAATGGCGCATTCGCGTTAAATGAAACCGGTGAAGTCAGTGAACCCATTCAATCTCAATTTGGCTGGCATGTAATTCAACTTGTGAGCAAAGCAACCAATAGCATCGACGCAGCGAAGTTTCAGCAAAACAAGCAGACCTTCTTTGATAATTGGCTGCTCGAATTGCGCAATACACGCACAGACATTCAGATTGATGAATTCTGGAAGACGATTACCCCCAACACACCAGTTGTTCCAGCTGAACTGACAGAATTCTTCTTCAGCCAGTAGAGTTTTGAAAAAAAGAAGGACCGGTAAAAAAATACCGGTCTTTTTTTTACCTCACATAATTGTCATCAACTTCTTCAAGCTGAAGGGAGATGACTTGACTCGCAGAATCCTTCCCCATTGTGACGCCATAGATCACATCTGCTGCAGAGACAGTGTTGCGATTATGCGTGATCAGGACAAATTGCGTGTCTTTGCTTAAGTCGCGCAGAAGCTCAAGAAAACGTCCGACATTTGACTCATCCAGCATCGCATCTACTTCATCCAAAACGCAGAAAGGCGTTGGCGAAACCCGCAAAAGGGCAAACACGAGCGCCACTGCCGTCAGGCTGCGTTCGCCACCCGAGAGTAAAACCAGGCCTTGCTCGCGTTTTCCTGGCAGCCTTGCCTCGATTTCAATGCCCCCTTCAATGGGAGACTCTTCATCAGAAAGCAACAATCGGGCTGAACCGCCATTGAACAATCGCGCAAACATGGCTGTGAACTCAATACTCACAGCTTTAAAAGTCTTCAGGAACTCTTCCCGCATCACTGCATCCAGTTCCTTAATCAACTTTTCGATGTCCTGGATGGCGTCTTTTAGATCGGCGGTTTGGGAGGTGAGGCTATCGTAACGCTCTTTTACTTCATGAAATTCAGTTTCAGCCTCGAGATTAACCGTGCCAATTCGGCGGATCTGATTCTTCTGCTGTCTGATCGCTTCTTCTACACCCTCGGGCAGAGCCTTGATCACTGGTAACGATTCGATAACCATGTCCGGAAAGGGCAACGGTGTGGATTTGGAATACTCGCTTTTGTAATCAAGCTCGATCAATCCAAAATCATCCTCAATCCGGTTTCGCAGCGATTCTATCCTTTCCTGGTGATGCACCATCTCAAGTTTATAATGCACAACCAGGCGTTCCTTGGTGGAGAACTCCTTTTGATTTTCGCTGTCTTTCTGGGAGATTTGACGATTTAACTCCTCAATTGATAGAAGCTCAGACCGGAGAGGATCAAGTTGCTCACGTTGAAGATCATCAGCGTTGATTGTCTTTTGATCGACGAGATCCCTGCCTTTAGAAATATCATTATCAAACGCCTGCAACGACACTTCTAGAGTCTTCAATCGATCCTGGTATACCAACAACCGCTTTTTGTCGTTCTCAAGCCGCTCTGCGGCAGAGATTACAGTGACTTTGCTGTGTTGCAAGGCCTGTTGCAGAACTTGTTTTTCCGTCTGCAGATAGTGCGCCTGAGCTTCCAATTCAATAGTATTGAATCCATCTTTCTTCGCTCTGATATTGCTTATTTCGGTTTTAAGTTGTTCACTTTCCTGCTGGTTGGCATTTTCCTTGCCGCTTATTTCTTCGAGTTGCTCCTGCAGGTGTTTCTCCTGCGCAGAAGCTGTGTTCAACTGTTGTTGCAGCCAATTATGTTGACCGGTGAGTTTATCTAACTCCAACTGTAATGCATTCAATTCTTTGCGGCTTTGCAGAAGGTTCAAGTAGTCGCTCTGTCGGTGCTTCAGGATATCTTGCAGCTTGGCTTCAAGATTTCCAATATCATTCTTGCCATGCTGTTCCAGCTCACGCGCCTGCCTTAAAGCTACTTCAATCCCCTCCAATTCTTGTTGCAGGGATTTTGTAACCCGTGAATAACTGACCTTCCCAGCCCCGTTCGTCTTTCCAAGCAATGCCATGCCATTTTTTAGCAGCACGTCACCATTCAATGTAACGAAATTTGCTCCCTTGGATTCACTCCAAAGGTTGAGAGCATCATCCATCTCACCGACCACCAGGTAACTGCCAAGCAACTGGTCAATCGTTTGTTTCAAGTTTGTTTCTGTTTTAACAAGATCGGCAGCATTTCCGAGTACCCGTGAATCGTCCAGGAAGGCCTTTTGCATAATTTGCTTGCCAGCTAGTTCCCCAATGATCGCAAAACGTTCTTGTGCTTTACCGGACAGGTCTTTCATCAACGCATAATCAAGCTCACCTTTTACAACAAGCACGTCAACGGCCTCTCCAAGGGCAGCATTAATTGCCCGTTCGTAAGTTTCCGGCACTTCCAGCTTTGTGACCAGGTCGGTAACCTCACGCTTTAGCGCTTTGCTTTTTGCGGCTTTAAGAACACCTTTTGCGCCTTCTGAAAAACCTTCCATACTTTCACGGCTTTGGTGCATCAACTCCAGTCGGTTAACAATCCGATTCTTTTCTAGGTTTAAGGCGTTTAGCTTGCGATTGATCTCATCCAGTGATTTTGCCAGCGCGGTCTTATCCGATCCCTGTTTATCAATGTCGGCATCAAGCAGGGATATAGCCTTCTCCTGAACGTTAATCGAGGAGATTAATGAGTTCAGTTGCTGCTCCAGTAATGCCTTCTTCTCCAAAACATCCTGTAGTTTTTTCTGATTAGTTTCACTAGTCTTTTTCAATTCTTCAAGTCGGTAAGCTTGTTCCTGCCTTCTGGCCCGAAAAATTGCCACATTCTTCTCAGCTTCGAGTTGTTTCGAGCTAAGCATGCGTTCCTCTTTATCCAGAGCGTCTTTTTGGGCTTTTAATGCTTCGTAGTCTCTGTTGGCTGTATTGAACCGATCGTTGAGTGTTGCCAATTCCTGTTCCTGGCGACTTTTTTCAGCCACAAGGCTTGAGAGGATTTTCTCTTCGGACAAGATCGTTTCTTCAAGATTTCCAGAATCCATCATTAATTGACTACGAGATTCTTCTGCTGAACGTTTCCGGGAATCCAATACCGCGATGGTTTGATTCTGTTGCTGGATCTCATCCCTCAAGGCTCGCAAATCGTTCATCAATCGATCGATCGCGCCTCTTTTCGAGTCAACTTCCTCTCGCAAACTTTCGATGCGCTGGCGGTCTGCATCGAGAGCTGTTTTGGAATCGGCTGAAGCAGCTTCAGCTTCGGCAAGCGATGCCTGAATCCCCTCTATTTGACTTTGGGCAACCATCCATTGGTATCCGTACCACTCGCGCAAGTTGTTTTTCAGGCTTTCCTGAACCAACTTGTACTCACCAACTCGTGCTGATTGTTTCTCCAGGCTGCGCAACCTTGGACGGATTTCTTCGATGATGTCAGAAACTCGTTCCAAGTTCCTTTGTGTTGTCTCTAATCGGCGCAGCGCTTCTTCTTTCCTGGAGCGATATAGACCGATACCGGCAGCTTCTTCAAAAAGCCTTCTGCGCTCGTCCGGTCGGATGGAAAGAGCTAGATCCACCAATCCCTGACCAATAATCGTGTAAGTTCGATCAGCAAGACCTGTTTTCGCCAATAACTCGTGGAAATCCTTTAGCCGGACTCGCTGATTGTTCAGCAAGTACTCGTTTTGGCCATCCCTGTAAGCGCGCCGGGTGAGGGTCACCTCTGAGTAATCAATTGGCAGCCAATTAGTTTGATTGTCAAACGTGATGGATACCGAAGCCATACCAGCCCTGGACCTGTTTTCTGACCCGGAATAGATCATGTCTTCTGTTTTCTTGGCGCGCAACATCGAATAGGACTGCTCGCCTAAGACCCATCGGATTGAGTCTGCAACATTTGATTTGCCCGAACCGTTCGGTCCAACAATCGCTGTTATACGAGCAGGGAATACAAGATTTGTCTCTTTCGCAAAAGTTTTATATCCATGCAAAACGAGAGAGGCTAATTTGGTTTCTGTCATTTTTTAATAATTCCCAATACTTTCATACTCTGATACGCTGCGCGTTTTTCAGCCATCTGCTTATTCGATCCAGTGCCCCTTGCGATTTCTTTACCATTGATGAAAGCACTGACTTCAAAGATCTTCGCGTGGTCCGGACCGGTTTCATTTTCCAAAACATAAGATGGGGAGGGAAAGCCTTTGGCTTGCGCCCATTCCTGAAGGCGACTTTTGACATCTTCCTCTGTGTGATTCTCCAGGATCTTGTCAGATTCTTGTTCGAGTAAGGGATGAACGAAGTTGCGAACTGTCTCAATATTTGTACTCAAATACATCGCAGCAATTAACGCTTCGAAAGCATCACACAGAATGGCATCACGATCTCTGCCGCCAGCTAGCTCTTCACCCTTGCCAAGGAATAATGCAGGTCCAATTCCAATTTGACGCGCAAATTCAGACAGCTGGTGTGTATGGACTAAAGCTGACCGCACTTTGGTCAGGAACCCTTCTTGTTTTTCAGGAAAGCTCTGATATAACCACTCAGCAACCAGGAAATTCAGGATTGAGTCACCCAGGAATTCCAGGCGTTCATTATCCTCAAGCACGTCCCGACTTTCATTTACGTAAGACCTGTGAGTTAACGCCCGGATGAGATAAAAATCTTCTGTAAAATTTTCTGGTAAGTTTTTCCTTAGTTCTTTGCCGGCAGCTGTGTTTAACATTTATCCTCCAGCTGAACTGCCGATTCGTTTAACATCAACCACATTGATGTCAAACGGTTCCCCAGTTCCGCTTATCTGCTTGATTTTAACCCAGAACCACTTATTATGAGGACTGACTTTCCGATGTTTTCACTCACCTTTTTGCTCGCCGCTAAAACCATTGCAGAGGTCGGCTCAATGTAAAGCCCGGCTCGGATCATCGATCGATGGGCTTCTGCGATTTCTGATTCTGTGACGGACACAATCTGATCGCTTTCCCGGTCCAGTGAAGCAATTATTTCAGGCAACCTCGCAGGATTTTCAACCATCGTGCCTTCAGCCAGACTGCTGCCCAGACTACCAGGAAACGGTTGCTGTTTCCAAACTGAGCAGACCGGCGCACAAACTTCTGGTTGAACTCCAATCATCCTAGGTCTCCTCAGGGCTAATCCAGCTCGGACCAAGGCATCAAATCCCATCAAAACTCCTGCGAACAAAGACCCGTGACCGATTGGGCAAAAAACTGAGCCTGGCATTTCTCCTAATGATTTGAATATTTCGAAGGCAATTGTTGCAATTCCTGCCATCCCAAACGGTTGAGCGGCATGGCTCGCGTATGGCAGGCCTTCTGAATACACTGCGTCCAGAGCAGCTTTATGGGCATTCTCTCTTGGTCCATCTACTTGGACTACTTCGGCTCCACAAACCTCAATTTGCCTGCGTTTTGGTCCGCTGGTGCCACTGGGGATGTAAATCCGACACTGTATTCCAAAAGCTGAGCCAAACAAGGCGAGCGAACCTCCCGCATTTCCAGACGAGTCCTCAATAACTTTGAACAGATTCCGTCCCCTCAACACACTGGTCAGTACCGCTGTTGCTCGATCCTTAAACGATCCGCTTGGGTTGAGATTTTCCAATTTCGCCCAAAATGGTCTCCCTTCGATATTCACAGGAACCAGTGGAGTATTCCCCTCCCCAAGGTAAGATACCGGATAATTCTCAGGCAGTCCAAATGATTTTACATACTTCCAAATACCCTGGAATTTTCCAGATGCAGATAGCGGACTTGTATAAGCCAGATTAACCATTGTAAAACTACCACCGCAATTCGGACATTTATCGGGTAACCCATCTTCTGGATAAGGTGTTGAACAATTTCTGCAAATATATTCGGTCATTTTCTTTACCTGGTAATGTAATATCCTTAAGTGTACAACAATTCCAACTCACTCAGGCTATAATTATGTCATGGCCGGTTCATGGATTCACGAAACTGACGACTACGAAATTGAGACTGAGCTCTACTCAGGTCCGCTCGATCTTCTGTTGGATTTAATCCAGAAGTCTGAACTTGACATCACAAAAATTGCTCTGGCACAGGTTACTGATCAATTCCTGGTTTACATTCGCGAAAACGAGAATGCTGATCCAAACTATATTTCAGAATTTATGGTAATTGCTTCAAAACTGGTCCAGATCAAATCCGAAGCGATGCTACCTAAATCTCCTGTTAGACAACCCGAAGAAGAAGACCTTGGAGAGTCTCTCGCCAGGCAACTAAGAATTTACCGCGAAATCAAGAACACGACAGCCTGGCTGAATGATCGCCTCAATCAAAACCTGCGTTGTCACCTCCATGTGCCAAAATCCTTTCCTGTAAACGTCCAGCTCGATCTGACAGGCATTGATCTCACAGACCTGATTGTCGCCCTTGAAAGTCTTGCCAGCCAGGAAAGTCCGCTACTCGAAGGTTCTTCGATCCGAATTCCAAAGATGACCCTAAAGAAAAAGGTACAGGAGATTGTTGGAATTCTGAAAAATTCAGGCACCGCCAACTTCTTAGGGCTTATTGGAGAGGATACAGACCGAATACAGATCATCGTTGTATTCCTGGCCATTCTCGAATTGGTCAAACAAGACATGATCGATACAGAACAGTCAGATCTTTTTGGTGATATCAGTTTACGACCGAGTGAAAAATTTTTTACCACCTCGGATGAAGAACTGGCTGTTAGTGAGGATCTGTAGTTCAAATTCTACAAGTACTTTGACAATGCTTTCAATGCGTTATAATCATACCGAGGAAAAAATGACCGAGGATCCAACAAAAACAACTGAAGTCGCGCCGAGCGAAAAGGCTGAACAAATCATAACTCATTCTGAAAAAACCGCCGAAAAGAAACCAACGCTGGCGATCATAATTGGCGTGTTGCTGCTATTAGGTTTGCTTGTCGGTTTATTTTTCCTTGCAAGAGCTGAGGTTCAGGTTGTTTCACAAGTTCGGGACATTTTCATCATTCTCATGGCTCTGATGATGGTTGTAATCGGGGTGGCACTGGTGGTCTTAATCATACAACTTGCCAACCTAACCAACTTACTTCAACATGAAATTAAGCCGATCTTGAACTCAACCACCGACACGGTCAATACACTCAAAGGTACCGTTCGGTTCTTAAGTGATAACGTTAGCGAACCAGTGATCAAAATTAACGAATCCCTGGCGAGCGTCAAAAAACTTGTAGATATTTTTCGCTTAAAACGATAAAGAAAGAGGAGATTACTATGTCTGACGAAAGCAATTTTGGATCATTCTTAATGGGTTTCACCGTTGGTGCACTTGCTGGTGCAATCGTTTCCCTTCTGATGGCTCCCCAAACCGGTGAGGAGACTCGCCAGGTTATTAAAGAAAAAGCCATCGAACTAAAAGAGAAAGGCGCCGAAACCTACGAAGAGACCAAGCACAAGGCTGAAGTTGCCTATAAAGATGCCCTTGCCAAAGCTGATGAGCTGGCCAAGGTTACAAAGGAAAAAGCTGCCGAGTTAGGAAAAAGCACCAAAGTCAAGGTCGAAAAACTGGCCGAAGAAACCACCCAGGCAGTGGAAGAAGTTGCCGAAAAAGCGCAAGAATAGCCATAACAAACTGGAACTAAGAGAAACAAAAAGCAGCCATAATTTTTTGAACTGGCTGCTTTTTGTTATTCTCGCAAAAATTTTCAGCCGTAATTGTCTTTTTGGAATCTTTCTTCCAAACCACTTTTATTCTTGACTTTAGTGTATTGGCATGATAAACTATGCTTCGCTTTGGGGGCGTGGTGTAGTGGTCGAACATGCGGCCCTGTCAAGGCCGAGACCGCGGGTTCAAATCCCGTCGCTCCCGCTAGAAAAAGAAACTGCCTTTCGGCAGTTTCTTTTATTTATTTAGAAATTCCAAATTCTCTGGCACGGTCTTCCAAGAGTTTTCGGTTCTTCTCCAGATCTTTTGGATATGTCAGATAAAAACCGCTGAAAAGAATCGCGCAGATGATCCACGGGAAAGGAATAGTCCATAACATAGCAGTGTGCAAATCGATCTTGTCGGCGATGAATCCAAAGATCAAAGCCACTATTGCCGCAAAACCACTCTCAATGAAGGTCGTCATCGCGAATGCCGTTGAACGTAATTCGGGCGGCACCACCGCGGACATCATCGGTTCTTTGGAACCCTTGCCCGGCCAGCTGATGAACAATGCGGTGACGAAACAAAGGATTGTCAAAGGCAGGATATCCCAGTTCTCAGTCCGCAAAAAGAGAAATAGGGTGAACGGAATGCCAATAATAACTGAAGTCTGACCAATAATGGTCCTGCCGTACTTGGGGTTTTTCTTATCCGCCCAATCGCCCAACACACCACCAATAACGTTACTGATGGCAGTTCCAACGATCATAGCCCCAAACACCATCGGAGCCATCTGGGTGGAAAGCCCCCGTTGCTCAACCAGCCACAGGATCAGGAACGCGCCCATGATGACCCAGGGCATGGAACCAGCCAGTCCCTGGAGGATCGCCACACGAATGGTCGGAATGGAAAGAACCTTTTTGATGTCACTTATCTGTGCTGTGTATTTTTGGGAATCTTCCAGGGTTAGCTTTCCCTGCATTTCGGGCTCAGATTCCCCACGCAATGGTTCATCAACAAACAGAAGAATGATCACACCAGAAAGAATACTGGCAATCCCCAGGATCACGAAGCCATATCGCCAGGTCTCAGGCGTGGCTAAGTGTCCAAGCCCAAGGGTAAAGATGATGATGCCAAGAATCCCAACCGACTCCAACAGACCCAACATTCTGCCGCGAATCCTAGGGGCGAAAGTGTCTGCCATGATCGAGAAAGTCGCCGGCATTAAGCACCCTAATCCAATTCCCGAGATCACCCTGATTGCAAGCAACTGATTAAAATTTTGAGTCAGACCAACAATTACCGTAAATATTCCCCAAAAGCCTGTTCCCCAAAAAAGCACCTTCTTACGGGAATGACGGTCAGCCAAGTAACCCCAAAAAGGAGAACTGAGAGATTGTAAAAGACTACGGACAAATGTGATCAGGGAAAGATTCTGAAAGCTCAAGCCCCAGAGCTGTCGCAATACCGGGCTAAAGATAGACATGGCCTGCCCTTCGCCTTGATCAACAAAATAACCCAGCGAAAGTGCAAGCAGGGTCCTCCACTTTGCAGGTTTCTCCTCCTCAGTATCCAATTTCTCGATTTCAATGACATCAGTAACTTCCATTGCACTCTCCTTAGATATAATTCCCACTATTTTACTCGCTAAAGTGATAAAAAAAGGCTTTTGGAGTTAAACTAAAGCATCAAAAGTTTCGGAGGCATAAATGATCCAGGCAATTCACCCCACACCCACACCCGAGGCCAACCCTGCAGCCATGGTTTACGAAGGCAACGCCCGGTTCACAATTCTCACGAGCCGACTGATCAGGATGGAGTTTGACCCGCTAAAGGTATTCGAGGATCATGCAAGCCAGGTGTTCCTCTATCGAGATCAACCTGTTCCATCCTTCAATACCTGGAAAAAGGACGGGTGGCTCAACATTGAAACTGAATACCTCCACCTCCGTTTTAAAGAGGATGGTCGCTTCCATTGGCGCGACCTGCATATCACCCTCAAACAGACAGGGCAAACCTGGCAATACAGCTACCCGGACCATGCTAACCTTGGCGGTACCATCCGAACGCTGGACAGTACCAATGGACGCTTGAGCTTTCCGGATGGCTTGATCTCGCGCAGTGGTTGGGCTGTGATCGACGACAGTCACAGCCTGGTTTTCGATGAGGATGAGTGGCTCCAGCCCAGGGAAACAACCCCGGAAAAGCGGGATCTCTACTTTTTTGGCTACGCGCAAGATTACCTTTCCGCTATAACCGATTACCAATTAATTTCAGGTAAACCAGGCTTGCTTCCCCGGTGGGCATTGGGAAACTGGTGGAGCCGCTATTGGGCGTATTCAGACCAGGAATTGTTGGACCTTATGGATATGTTCATCCAACATCAAATTCCTCTATCCGTCTGTATCGTGGACATGGACTGGCACATCACCAAAACCGGCAACTCCAGCTCTGGTTGGACCGGCTACACCTGGAACCGAAAGCTTTTTCCTGAACCAGAACAGTTTATTGATCAACTGCATAAACGTGATCTAAAAACCGCCCTGAACCTCCACCCCGCTGAAGGTGTTCACCCTCATGAAGAGGCTTATCCTGCCATGGCATCGGCGCTTGGACTGGACCCTGCCGAAGGCAAACCCGTTCCATTTGATATTGCCCATCCTGCGTTCACGGAAGCTTACTTCAAGTTTCTTCATTATCCGATGGAAGACCAGGGAGTCGACTTCTGGTGGATGGATTGGCAGCAAGGTACACAATCCACAACTGCCGGTTTGGATCCACTTTTTTGGCTCAACCATCTGCACTACTACGATCTCGGCCGGACACCAGAGCGACGCCCATTCATCTTCTCCCGCTGGCCAGGTCTGGGCGGGCATCGCTACCCGATCGGCTTCTCAGGTGACACCATTGTTTCATGGGAAAGCCTGGCTTTTCAGCCAGAAATGACCGCTACAGCCGCCAACGTCGCCTATGGCTGGTGGAGCCACGACATCGGCGGTCACTGTGAGGGGGTTGAAGATCCTGAACTTTATCT
>MTKZ01127537.1_pt1 | contig 23432 bp, 20 predicted proteins | sample 1042781 | NCBI WGS metagenome assembly MTKZ01 (sample SAMN06212207, study PRJNA360539) | anaerobic digester metagenome | biome: Wastewater treatment plant; material: sludge; isolation source: anaerobic digester fed with sludge from wastewater treatment plant | place: Denmark: WWTP Viborg ... | reverse complement strand
CGCCCATTCTCCGGTGTGGTTTCAGAACCTCGGGATAAGCCTGTACGGACTGTCCTGGAAAAAGAGGCGCTTCGGGGGCGTTTTCTCGAATGCTCTCGGTGAGGCGAAGAATAGGGAGAAGTTCGGCTCTGGCGAATGGAAAGCTTACCAGGAGATGAAACTGGAAGAACTACTGATTCATTCTCTCAGGACTGTCCCCTATTATCGTTCAGCGTTCAAAGCCACCGGGCTTGATGAAGCTAAGATAAGGGATCTGAAGCACGGGGACCTGGGAGACATCCCTCTTCTTGAAAAGGAAGCCATCAGAAGCGACCCGGGCAGTTTCGTCTCCGAGTCTTCGAGGGACACGAAGCTTTACTGTTATTACACGAGCGGCACTACGGGAACCCCGGTTTCGATATTTTTCTCCGCTCGGATGCATCAGGGCTGGAGCGCCCTTTATGAGGCTAGATGCAGGAACTGGGCGGGCGTAAACAACAAGGAGAGAAGGGTGATGATCGGCGGAAGGCTCGTCGTGCCGAGGGGAGTTTCCTCTCCGCCCTTCTGGCGGAAGAACTGGGCGGAAGGCCAGCTCTACATGTCCGCATTCCACATATCCCCTACAACCGCTTCCCTGTACCTCGAAGCCATCCGGAAGTTCAAGCCCGCTTACCTGGTCGGATACGCATCAAGCTGGTTCTTCCTCTCGAGATTCATCGTCGAGCAGGGGCTTCGAAGGTTCCCGGTGAAGGCGGTCCTGACCAGCAGCGAAAAACTGACCGAAGAGATGCGGGGGACGATACAACAAGCTTTCGAATGCGAAGTGTTCGACGCCTACAGCGGTGTGGAAGCGTGCTGTCTCGCGTCGGAATGCGAAAGGCACGGCTTGCACGTGAGCCCGGATGTTGGGATAATCGAGCTCCTCGGCGATGACGGAAATCCCGTCTCGCCGGGTGAAACCGGGGAGATAGTTGCCACCGGGCTTCTCAACTTCGATCAGCCGCTCATCAGGTTCAGGACCGGAGATTATGCCGTGTGTTCCGAAGAAAAATGTCCCTGCGGCAGGGAGATGCCGCTGCTGAAGGAACTGGTGGGAAGGCTTGAGGATACTGTGATCGGGCCCGACGGGCGGGAGACTGTGAGGTTTCACGGGCTGTTCGTCGGGATGAAGAATGTCCGCGAAGGGCAGGTTGTCCAGGAATCCCTCAATAATATCCTGTTGCGGATAGTTCCCGGGCAGGCGTTCTCTCCGGATGACGAGATTGAGCTGAAAAGAAGGGTCGTTGAAAGACTCGGCCCCGTCGAGACGGCCATTGAAGAAGTGGAATCGATAGAGAAAACGGAAAGAGGCAAATTCAGGGCGGTCATATCAAAAGTGGTTAGAAGGCATTCATGAGGATCCTTTTGATAAACCACTATGCAGGCTCGCCTGCGCTGGGGATGGAATACCGTCCGTTCCACCTCGCGAAGGAGTGGGTCAAAGCCGGCCACGAAGTGACCATCGTTGCCGCTTCACATTCCCATGTCAGGGTCATCCAGCCGAAGACACAAGGCCCGGTGACTGAAGAGCTTGCAGAAGGAGTGCGTTATCTGTGGCTCAGGGCGCCTTCGTATTCGGGGAACGGGCCGCGGCGAGTGGCTAACATGCTTGCATTCGTGGCAAGGCTTCGCATCCATGCCGGCGAGATTGGCAGAAAGCTGAGTCCGCAGGCGGTGATAGCCTCGTCTACCTATCCTCTCGATATCGTTCCAGCGAGGTCGATAGCTCGCAGAACTGGAGCGAAGCTGATATACGAGGTTCACGATCTCTGGCCGCTCTCGCCGATGATACTCGGAGGCATGTCGCCGAAACATCCTTTCATCATCGTCATGCAGTGGGCGGAGAACAGGGCTTACCGCTGGTCGGACAAGGTCGTTTCCCTTCTGCCCCTCGCGAAGGAGCATATGGTGTCCCACGGGATGAGCCCCGGTAAGTTCGTGCACATACCCAACGGAGTAGTGGACGAGGACTGGATAAATACCGACGGGGCAATTCCGGCAGAACACGATAAGACGATCGCCGCCCTTAAGCAGGATGGCAAGTTCCTGGTATGTTACGCTGGCGCGCACGGCCTTGCCAACAGCCTGGACGCGTTCGTCGAGAGCGCGGGAAAAATGAAGGACGAAAGGATACACCTTGTACTCCTGGGCGACGGGCCTGCCAGGAAATCTTTGATGGAAAAGGCAGAAGGCAAGGGGCTTGGAAACATTTCGTTTCTTCCTTCAGTTCCGAAAACCGCGATACCGGCGATCCTGGCCAAGATGGACGTTCTTTTCATCAGCCTTCAGAAATGCGAGCTTTTCCGCTTCGGCATCAGCCCCAACAAGCTCCTGGACTACATGATGGCCGGCAAGCCGATAATCAACGCGGTGGAGGCGGGGAACGATCCCGTGAGGGACGCGGGATGCGGGCTAAGCATAGGGGCGGAGGACCCCGAAGCAATCGCCCGGGCGGCGGAGACTCTCGCCGGGCTTGACGAAGAGGAGCGGCGAACCATGGGGCTTAAAGGCAATCTTTATGTCAGGGAACACCATGATTACAGAAAATTGGCCCAGTCGTTCCTGGAGGTCCTGAAGGGATGATCGGGGAGAAGAGAGAGAATGGAACGAGCCCGATAAGGCTCATGACAAGGGACGACCTTCGCGGAGTGTCCGAAGCCCACGTCAGCGCGTTCCCCGACAGCCTGATAACGAGGCTCGGAATCACGGCGGTGGAACGGTATTACCTCTGGCAGCTTGAAGGGCCTCACAGTCATTACCCCATAGTTGCGACGATCGACGAAAGGGTGGTCGGCTTTTGCGTGGGCGGGATCTCGAGAGGGTCGCTCAGGGGATACCTGAAAAAGAACTGGATGTTCCTCGCATGCAGAACGGCTCTCAATCCGGGGCTTTTCCTGAACGGAAGGTTTTTCCGCAGGGCGGGAACAGTGTTGAAGTCTCTTTTCGGGAGAGAAAAAAGACCATTGAGGCCGGCATGCGGGGAAACGGCCGGGCCAAACAGCTTCGGGATCCTGGCGATCTGCGTGATACCCAGTGTGAAGGGATCCGGGGTCGCCCGGGAGATAATGGAGGAAAGCGAAAGTGAAGCAAGGAAACGGGGTTTCTCGAGAATGCACTTGACGGTTGCGAGCGACAACGGAAGAGCGATCAGATTCTATGGGAAGCTCGGTTATGTTATTAAGGAAAGCGACAACCCGACGGGGGGCACTTACATGGAAAAAGAACTAAAATGAACCATAAGCGTGCGCCAGATAATCGCGTTGGCCCGATAGAACCGGGCCGAAGGAGTTGATGATGGAAGTGCCATTTTTCAGGCCAGGGATCTCTGATGACGAAATAAACGAGGTGGTGGACACGCTGAGGTCGGGCTGGCTCACGACGGGACCGAAGACGAGGCGGTTCGAGGAGGGGTTCGCCGAAGCGGTGAAAGCCCCCCATTCCGTCGCCGTGAATTCATGCACGGCCGCCCTTCACCTCGCGCTCGAAGCACTGAACCTCGGAAGCGACGAGGCGGTCCTGGTTCCCACGATGACTTTTGCCGCGACAGCGGAAGTGGTCAGGTACATGAACGCCGAGCCGGTGCTTGTTGATGTTGACCCCGAGACGCTCCATCTCGACTTTGATGATTGCGAGAGGCGATACAAACAGGAGTCGATGAGGAAGAAGGTCGTCGGGATAATGCCGGTTCACATCGGCGGGCTCATGGTCGGCATGGACCGTGTCAGGGAGTTCGCGGACAAGCATTCCCTCTGGGTAGTCGAGGATGCGGCCCATAGCTTCCCTTCGGCGTGGCGGAAGGACAGTTCGAGCGATTGGCGGGTGTGCGGCTGCGGAGACTCGGAAGTGTCGTGCTTCTCTTTTTACGCCAACAAGACTATGACTACGGGCGAGGGGGGGATGGCGACCACGCACAGGCAGGACCTTTACGAGAGGATGAGGGTCATGTCCCTTCACGGGATCTCCAAGGACGCTTGGAAAAGGTTCAGTTCGGAGGGCGGCTGGTACTACGAGATAGTTGCTCCCGGTTTCAAGTACAACCTCACGGACCTTGCTTCGGCGATAGGCATCCACCAGTTGAAGAAGGCTGAGATGATGAGGAAAAAGAGGGAGCGCGTCGCGGGGATGTACAGGGAAGGCCTCAGGGACCTGTCCACGGTCAGCCTGCCTCCCGATCCGCCCGACAGGGTCCACAGCTGGCACCTGTTCTACATAAGGCTTAATCTGGAAACTCTCTCCATAGACAGGGCGAGGTTCATTGAGGAACTCAAGAAAAAAGGCATAATCACGTCGGTCCACTGGATGCCGCTCCACATGCATCCGTATTACCGTGAAACTTACGGCCACCGCCCGGAGGATTATCCGCAGGCGTCGGCTGTCTACAGCCGCCTGGTGAGCCTGCCCATATTCCCCGACATGAGGGACGACGAGATAGAGTATGTAATGGATTCGGTCAGGTCGGTCTCCGAGCAGTTCCGCGCAGGCTGATGTTCAGGCTTCTTCTGGTGAAAATATACAAGCTTTCCCAGTCTTTTCCCGCTCCCGCGAGAAAGGCTCTCAACATCCTCGGGTTAGGACGCCTCAGGTCCCTTCTCCTGGACAAGCATACGGCCGAGCTCGCGTTCCAGACTTCGTGGGCGAAAGCTTATGACGGCAAGCCGGAAGCCATGAGAAGAGACCTCGAAGATTCCTGGAGGAAGAACCGCGAGCTTGACAGGATCGTCGAGACTTGCCGACTGGGAGCGGATTCCAAGGTCCTCGATGTCGGCTGCGGGATAGCTACAGTCCTTCATGTGTTGAAAGGGGAGAGGTACGGAATAGACCCTCTCGCGGAAGAGTATAAAAAGATATACTCTTATCCCCGCGAGTTCACAATCATAAAAGGGTCGGGGGAGGCGATACCTTTTCAGGATTCGACTTTCGATGTCGTGTTCTGTTCCAACGTGCTCGATCACGTCACAGATCCGGGAAAAACCCTCGACGAGATCCTGAGGGTGCTCAAGAAGGAAGGTTTCCTCAACCTCATAGTTGAGGTATTTCCCGTGATATCCGAAAGGAACGCTCCTCATCCGCATTGCCTCACGGAAGATCATGTCGGGAGGCTTCTTTCCGGCAGGTTCCGGGAGGTCTTCTGCAAGACCGTCCCGTGGCCCGGAGGAAGGAACGGCTCCTCGGGATCGATCAAGATCCTTCGGAAGATCTGAGGAGAGAGGTTTGAGAAGGTTTTTTGACATCGTTTGCTCTTCAGCGGGACTGCTTGTCCTTTCCCCTCTCTTCCTGATGGCGGCGTTCCTTGTAAAAGCGACATCGAAGGGCCCTGTATTCTTTCTCCAGGAGAGGATAGGGAGGAACGGGAAGGTTTTCAACCTGATGAAGTTCAGGACGATGAAGCCTGTGTCTTTGGGCCCCAAAATTACGAGGAGCGGCGATTCCAGGATAACCACTTTCGGCCGCCTGCTCAGAAAGACAAAAATTGACGAGCTTCCGCAACTGATCAACGTTCTGAAGGGAGACATGTCGTTGGTGGGGCCCCGCCCGGAGGTCCGGGAATATGTGGCCATGGACGACCCGCTGTGGCGGAAAGTGCTGAGCGTCAGGCCGGGGCTGACCGATCCGGTCACTCTCAGGCTGAGGAACGAGGAGGAGGTCCTTGCGCAGGCCGCAGACACCGAAAAGTTCTACAGGGAGAAACTCCTCGGGTACAAGCTCCGGGGATACGCGGAATATGTTGACACCGCTTGTTTCAGGGGTGACTTGAAGATAATATTTCTTACTGCGGCGTCTGTCCTTTTCCCTTCGCTTTCGCCGCCGCTGAGCGCAGAAGAAATCGAAAAAGGCTGGAATAGAGGAGAGTAAATTGAAGAAGAAGGATGAACCATTCAAAGGAGGTCTTTTTCAGCATTCCGCCTCCAGATACACGTTGATCTTTTGTCTGGACATACTTTTCATAATGGCTGCATTCTCGTTGGCCTATGACCTCAGGTTCGAAGGTGAGATCCCTTCCGACCACATAAGGAACATGATGCGGCTGATGCCGTGGCTCCTCGGCACCAGGTTGACGGCCATCATACTCCTTCAGATGCACCGCTGGTCATTCCGATACGCGGGATTCCACGACGCCGTCAGGGTGGGGATGGGGATCGTTGCAGGATCTATTCTGTTTCTGGCGGCCATCGTGGTCCTGCTCCTTCCCTTTCCACCGCGTTCGATAATAGCGCTGGAATTTTTCCTGTCTGCGATCTTCCTGGGCGGCTACAGGTTCATGCCGAGACTGCTGAATTACATCTGGGTGGAGAAGCAGAGGACGAACAGGAAGGCCGTGAGGAAAACGATAATCGTCGGAGCGGGAAGCGCAGGAGAGCTCCTTCTGCGCGACCTGAGGCACTCGGGAGAGCATAACTACAGGGTGATGGGGTTCGTCGACGACGATCCGGGGAAGATCGGGAAGATAATAGGCGGGCAGAAGGTCCTGGGCGCCCTCGAGGACATACCGAAGTTCGTTTCCAAGATGCAGATATCCGACGTTCTGATCGCCATCCCGAGGCTTGACACTCACAAGGTGAAGAAGATACTGGACCAGTGCAAGAACCTGAAGATACGCTACAAGATCCTGCCGGTCTCCTTTGCCTACATCGAGGACAAGATAAGCGCCTCGATGCTTCAGGACCTTCAGCCGGTTGACCTTCTGGCGAGGGACAGCGTGCCTTTTGAGGAAAAGGAGATCCGTGAACTGGTAGAGGGAAGGTCGGCACTCGTGACGGGAGCCGCTGGCTCGATCGGCGGCGAGATATGCCGTCAGCTGGCAAGTTACGGAGCGAAACAGATCGTTCTTTCGGACATCAACGAGAACGAGTTGTACTTCCTGTACAGGGAGCTTATGGAAGATTTCCCGGAGGTCAAGGTTCACGCGGAGGTGACAGACATCAGGGACAGGGAAAGAGTGTTCGCCCTCGGCCGGCAATTCTCGCCCCGGATCGTCCTTCACGCCGCGGCTCACAAGCATGTCCCCCTCATGGAGACAGCCCCCGAGGAGGCTGTGAAGAACAACGTTGTCGGAACGAAGAACGTGGTGGACATGGCAGTAGAGTGCGGAGCCGAGAAGTTCGTGCTCATCTCGACAGACAAGGCCGTCAAGCCGAAGAGCGTGATGGGGGTTTCGAAAAGAGTGGCCGAGTTCATAGTCCGGGAGAGCGGTAGAAGATCGAAGGCGCACTTCAGCGCCGTCAGGTTCGGGAATGTGCTCGGCAGCGCGGGTTCGGTCGTTCCTCTGTTCAAGAAGCAGATCGCGAAAGGCGGCCCTGTCACGGTCACTCATCCCGACATGAGGCGGTATTTCATGACCATCGAGGAGGCGGTAGGCCTCGTTCTTCTTGCCGGCCTCGGTAAATACGGCGACCTATGCATCCTCGACATGGGAGAACAGATAAAGATTTTAGACCTGGCAAGGCACATGATCTCGATGGCTGGCCTTGTGCCCGAGCAGGACATACCGATAGTGTTCACGGGTCTAAGACCCGGAGAGAAGCTCGAAGAGGAGCTGATGACCGAAGAGGAAGAGGAATCCAGGGAGGCGAGGAGGAAGATCTTCAGGGTCGATCAATCATACATCCCGGAAGACCTTCTCGAAAAGATTGAAGAACTGAGGAACAGCGGTGAATCTGCCGACAGGGAAAAAATAAAATGCCTGCTTAAAAAAATGGTGCCGAAGTACAGGCCTGCATCGGATTCGAACTGAGACGAGGAGGAAGAGCATGAGCAACCTGAAAGAAGGAGAGATCAAGGGACTGCCGGAGAACGCGAGGAGGCCGCTCAACCCGGGTGAGGAGTTTGTTCCCGTCGTCCCAGACGAGAGCGGAGTTCAGGAGGTCACCGCGAGGTCCGTGTCGATGGGGCTTGTATTCTGCGGGATATTCGCCATGGCCGCGGCGTATCTGGCGCTGAAGGTGGGACAGGGCATAGAGGCCGCCATCCCGATATNNGCCGTCGGCCTGGGGGCCTTCTTCAGGAGGAAGAGCACTCTCCTCGAGAATGTGATAATCCAGTCGATAGGAGCGAATTCGTCCCACGTGGTCTCCGGAGCGGTTTTCACCATCCCCGCGCTTTACATGCTCGCGGCTTTGCCGGGATCCGGAGTCAGCCAGCCGACAATATGGCAGGTGATCCTGGTGTCCTTCCTGGGCGGCTGCCTTGGCGTCCTCTTCCTGATACCCCTGCGCCATCACCTCATCGTCGAAATGCACGGACAGTTTCCCTGGCCTGAAGCCACAGCGACGACCCAGATATTGCTCTCGGGACAGAGCGCGGGCAAGCAGGCTGGGATCCTGGCTCTTTCGGCAGGGATCGGGGCGCTTTACGACGGGATAGTGACCACTTTTCACGGAATGGCGGAGACCGTCACCCTGAAGACTGTGGGCATAGGGAAGATCCTCCAAAGCAACTTCATGACATTCAGGATGCTGAACAACGCCGCCATCATAGGAATAGGCTACATAATCGGACTCAAGTACGCGATGGTTATAGCGGCGGGGTCGTTCCTCTCTTTCTTCGTCCTGGTGCCGATGGTCTTCAAGGTGGGAAGCCTCCTGCAGACCGCGCTCCCTCCGGGGGACATCCTGATCTCCGCCATGACCCCCGACCAGGTCTTCAGGAACTATGTCAGGATAATTGGCGTGGGAGGAATAGCAGGCGCAGGCATCATGGGGGTCCTGACCTCTCTTCCGTCCATGTTCCGCTCGATATCGGCCAATCTCAAGGGGCTCAAGAGCCATGAAACGGCCGGTGACGCCGTCGCCCTGCCAAGGACCCACCGCAGCCTTTCGGGCGTAACGGTGACTTGCGGAGTGCTCGCTTTCGTAGTGGTCGCGTTCCTTTTCTTCAGCTTCGGGCTCGGCCTGGACAGCCCGTTCCTGCCGGCGTTCATCGGAGTCGCCCTGGTGACTTTCATAGCGTTCCTTTTCGCCCCGGTTGCGGCGAGGGCCATCGCCATCATCGGGACCAACCCGGTTTCGGGCATGACGATGCTGACCCTGATAATCACGGGGTTCGTGATGCTGAAGCTCGGGCTTTCCGGGGGACAGGGAATGTTCTTCACGATGATGGTCGGAGGCGTCGTGTGCACGGCCCTGGCGGCATCGGGAGCCCTTTCGACCGATCTGAAGATAGGCCACTGGCTGGGAGCCACCCCCGCGAGACAGCTGGCGTTGAAATTCCTCGGAACCCTCGTGGCTGCAATATTCTGCGGTGTGGCTATGTGGGTCATGTCCCAGACGGACCCTTCGCAGGGTTTCGGCACCAGTTCCATACCTGCGCCTCAGGCCTCTGCCATGAAGGAGATACTCGTAGGCATATTCGGCGTCCAGGAGGGATCCCTAAGGTGGTTCTTCTTCGCCCTGGGAGTGATCCTTTCGCTGATTCTCAGGATGGTCGGGGTCCCTGCACTGGCCTTCGCGCTCGGGATGTACCTTCCGATAGAGCTCAACACTCCAGTTCTCCTCGGAGGCATTCTCAGCCACATCGTCCAGAGAAAGGGAAAGAACGAATCGGAAGAAGAACCCAGGAAAAGGAACGACATGGGCATACTGATCGCATCGGGACTGATGGCCGGCGGGGCGATCATGGGCGTGATCGACGCCGTCATCAACGCCGTGATCATGAAAGTCAACGGATCACTGGCCGCTAAATCCGGAGTCCACATTCTATCCGACTCCATGTGGGAAGGCTCCGCCGGAGAAGTCATGGCAATTGCGGGGGTGCTTGCGCTCTGTTTCTTCGTCGTCCTTTTTTCAAGAATAAAAGCGAGAGAATCATGACGACCGACGGGGATAGTTGAACTGCCGGGAAACCCTGCCCTGAGAAGACTTGATACCGTCGACCCTCTGCCCGGTAGTCGAAATTATGGAAAGATTGGGGGCAAGAAGGTGGAATATGCTTGTCTTCCCTATGAAGTTCCTTTCGTGTTCCTTTGCCGAGAATGTCCACGAACAGAGGCTCTACTTGACAAAACTTCCACTCTTGGATTATAATCCGTTATGGTGTTGGAAGTGTCTTGTTTTTGGGTGTGTTTTACCTGAAATGAGAGCGTGTTAGCGGAGAGATGAAAAAGGAGAGATGGATGAGAAAAATAGCCATTTTCTTTCTGATGATGGGGATATTCGGATGCGCTTCCTTCGCGCAGGAATACCAGGAAGGGATTCCATGGGGCAACGCCTATTTCAAGCCGTCCGTTGAATTTCTATATACGCATTCAGACAACGTATTCCTCAGGGATGAATCCATGGGGGATCTGTTCGACGACAACATCTGGATGATCAGGCCCCAGATCGGCATAGAATTTCCCTTCGAGAACAGCTATGTGAACCTGCAGGTCCAATACGAATACAAGGATTACGAGGATTATGACCTCGTGAACCACGGAACTTGGTTCGGCACCCTGGACAGCCAGTTCAAGTTCTCGAACGGAAGCGTGCTGAACGTGAGCGATCATTATGTTTACGGCGTCCAGCAGACGGGCCAGTTCGACCCCGACATGGAAACCTTCTGGAACGCGACCCGCTTCGAGCGCAACCAGGCAGAGGTGGAGTACAGGATCCCTGTGAGCAACCTCAACAGCCTTGGCTTCCATGTAAGCCACAACATGGTCAATTTCAAAGAAGACTACGACACCGGCGTGCTCCCCTTCTACAGCTACGTTCAGAAAAGCGGCGGCATTTCCTGGAAATACCACTATCAGCCGCTCGCTTCGATGATCTTCGAGTGGGAACATACGAAATCGACGCCCAGGGATGACGACTATTTCCTTTCGCCTATCGGCCTCTACACCACAGAGAAGGAGTACAGCGAAGACAGGTTCTCTTTCGGCTGGGAAGGCAACGCCCAGCGCAAACTCTCCGGCTACGCCAAGATAGGCTGGAAGAGGATGAGCTTCGACGACCATACCGTTGAAGGCTACGACGATTTCAAAGGCATCATCGCTGACGCCGGACTTACTTACAAGTTCGCGGAGTTCACCGACATCAACGCGACGCTTTTCCGGCGCGCGAACCAGTCCGCTTTCAACGTTAACAACTACTACACCGCGACCGGCGCCGACCTCAGGCTCCACCATCAGTTCAATAGGCACCTGTTCGGCACTATAGGCGGAAAATACCAGGTGAACGATTATCCCGAAGCGATCCTGGCCGAGATCCCGGGCTACTATTACTCCGGTCCCACGATATTCACCCCCCTCGCCGGGCAGCGCAGGAACGACGAGATAACCCAGCTTCTCGCCGAGGTCGGTTACCACTTCAGCTCCAGGGTGAGCCTCCGCTTCAATTACGCCTACGAGGACAGGGATTCGAACCTTGAATACTTCGACTATTGGAACATTACCAGAAAGCCTTACAGCTACAATGAGAACAGGTTCATCCTCCAAGTCCAGATGGGATGGTAAGGGTTTGATTATCAATGGAATACGGGCGGGCGGCCTCAAGACCGCCCGCTTATTGTATATTGCGGCCGCCTTCATCGTCTTTGCCCCCTGTTTATACGCGCTCACGGTCACCGGAGGGGTGGGTTCTCTGAGTTTCAATGATATCGGAGGATTTTCAGCCGTCCAGACAGACTCGGGAACCGAGTTTACCTTTCTGTGTGAAGGAAAAACTCCGGACATTCCTGCGGGACTGGAACTCTACCTTTTCGCGGAAGGCAAGGGGCGTATACTCCTGAAGGTGCCCTCAAAGTCCGGGATCAACCTCAGCTTTTCCGACAGGTCTATCAAGATAAGCTGGCAGGAATCAGGGTCGTCGCCCAAGGGATCCGTCTTCGATGTAAGGGAGGCTCCTCAATATCCGCTTGGTCCGGGGGACAGGCTCCTGGTCGAAGTCTACCAGGTCGAGGAGATCAGCAAGGAAGTCGTCGTCGATCCGGCAGGGTTTGTAACGCTTCCTCTTTTGGACAGGCTTAAAGTTCAGGGATACACGATCAACGAGCTTCAGAAGGTCCTGGAGGACAAGTTCGGAGAATTCATAAACAATCCCCAGGTCAACATCCAGCTGAAGGAATACGGAAGCAGATTCGTCAACATCATCGGCGAAGTGATGCAATCGAGAAGGATACCTTTAAAGACGGCCTTCAGGCTCCTCGACGCTCTTTCGGAAGCGGGCGGTTTTACCGAAAAATCAGGAGATATCGAGATACAGAGAAGGGACAAAGGGGGGATCCTTCAGAAGATAGTTATTTCCAAGGACGCCCTGCTGAGCGCCGGTGAAGGCAACGAGAACATCTTCGTCTTCGACCAGGATACAGTCAACGTCCTTCCGGTGAACTCGGTTTATGTGTCCGGGGAGGTCAGGAGCGCCAAATCCCTGACCTATACGAGGGATATGACCCTGCTTCGGGCCATCGCGATGACAGGCGGCTTCACGGAATGGGCCAAGAAGGACAAAGTTGTTATTCTAAGGAAATCTTCGACAGGGGAAACACAGACCATAAAGGCGGACGCCGGAAGGATAGAAAAAGGCAAGGACGAAGACATTCCGCTGATGCCGAACGATCACGTGATCGTTGACGAAAGGAAGCTTTTCTGATGCCCGTAGGAGAAACTGTCCCGAAGATCCAGCCTGAAGCCGGATTCACGAACGAATTCGACATTCAGAAATGGCTTTACGTCATCCTCGAGAACCGTTGGTGGATCATCGGGTTCACGACGCTCTGCACTTTCCTCGCGATCGTTTATTCCTTTCTGGTCACGCCGATCTATTCCGCGGTGACGACAGTCTATGTTCAGACCCAGACCAGAGCCCCGGTGAGCAACCAGAACCTCGTAGGGATAACTTCCTGGGGAGAGGAGATAAGGTTCTACAACTCGCAGGACCAGGTCATAAGGTCCAGGGCGGTAATGGAGGAAGTGGTCGAAAGACTTAACCTTCAGAACCACGAAGGGTTCAAAGGCAGCAAGGATCCCGCGGGCATACTTGCGGGATATGTGCGGGTCGCGCCGATAAAGGACAGCTCGATATTCCAGATAATGGTGAAGGCGCCCTACAAGGAAGATGTCGCGCTCTGGGCCAACACGATCGCGGAAGTTTACTCGGACCAGAACATCAAGTCCGCGATGGAGTATGTCACCAAGGCAAATTCGATCATACTTACGCAGATAAACGACCTCCAGAAGCAGTACACGAAGCTTCAGCAGAACCTCGGCTACCAGATGAACGTTTCGCAGACGTATTTTCCCGACAACCAGAGACAGATCATCGACGAAAAGATAAGGACCCTCGAAACGAGGATCAACGATGTCAGGATAAAGGCGAACGAGACCCAGGCCGTCATTTCCCAGATTGAGAACGTCCTCGCTAGGGGAGGAGACCCGCTCTCCGTATCGGAAGTTGCGGTCAATCCCGCGATCCAGTCGCTCCACACTCAGCTGATCTCTGACGAAAGGGAATTGAACCAGCTTCTTTCCAAGTTGAAGCCCAAGCATCCGGATGTCCTTAAAAAACAAGCCGAGATAGATTCGCTCAACCAGAAGATCAGGTCCCAGGTGATGGTGGTCCTGAACTCCTACAAGAACCAGCTGAGCGGCTATAGGATAGAAGAAGGCAGCCTTTCCGCAGAGAACCTGTCTGCAAAACGCGAGGGGGTGTCCTTCGTTGAAAGCTCCTCCAGGACGACTTCGCTGGAGACCAGCATTACCTCCATCAAGAATTACATGGACATCCTTTCCAGCAAAATGCAGGAACTCAACGTGGCCGCCAGCCTCGTATCCAACAACATCAGGATAATAGACCCCGCCGTCCCGCCGTGGCGTCCCGTTTCTCCAAACAGGAAGGTGAACATCCTGTTCGGGCTTCTTTTGGGCCTGGCTCTTTCGGTCGGAGGAGTGGCTCTCGTCCAGGTATTCGATACCAGGATCAAATCGACTGAGGATATCGAACACAGGCTCGGCCTGAACCTCCTGACCATGGTTCCCGCCATGGAATCTCAATCTCAAAGGGCTTCCATCGAAGCATACCAGACTCTCAGAACCGCGCTGCTTTACGCCAGCCAGAACAAGCAGAAAAATGTCATCCTGGTCACCTCGGCGGGGCCCAAGGAGGGAAAAAGCACCGTTACGCTGAACCTTGGAAGCGCCCTGGCTTCGGGAGGAGACAGGGTGCTGGTGATGGACTGCGACCTGAGGCGTCCGACCATGCACAGAAAGTTCAAGCCTGAAGCGGCCGTGAAGGGGCTTACCCACTACATGGCTGACAAAGAAGCCAAACCGGAGGATTTCATCGCGCCCGTCGGGGTCAACCTGTGGATCCTTTATTCGGGCCCCATACCCCCCAACCCTCCCGAGATCTTTTCCATGAAGAGGTTCAAGGAACTGGTCGAGAAGATGCGGCAGGAATTCGACTGGGTGCTCATAGATTCCCCTCCAGCCTTGTCTCTCACGGACGGTCAGATCCTTGCTTCCTACTCCGATCTGGTGCTCCTTGTAGCAAAGCACAAGCATACCCACGTTCCTCTTCTGCAGAGGACCGTCATAACGCTCGAAAGGCTGAAAGCCCAGATCGCGGGTGTGGTGATGAACTATGTCGACACCTCGTCATCTTATTATTACGACTATTACTACAGCAACAGTTACTACTACACGACGGGGACTTCCCCCAAGAAGATCAGCTGGCTCTTCGGGTTGGACGTCAGCAGGTTCCAGGACCTCGGCAAAAGAAAAAAGAAGAAGACGAAAGATTCGGCTTTCTCCTGAGACTCTTGACAAAAAGGAATTTTGGTATATAGTTTAAAATTGGAGGACGAGAAAATGAGAGTTAAAAGCTTTGTTATTGCCATACTGATGGTTATCCTCGGGACGACGGCATTGATGGCTGACAACAAGGACATCATCACTCAGGGGGATTTCGCCCTTCTTCTTCTGAAGCACACCGCGACCCCTAAGCCCCAGGGCGATTGGAACCAGGAATCCGCGATCTCGCTGCTTCAGGATGTGGGCGTCCTGCCTTTTTCGGGCGGATGGAACGCTTCCGAGGAACTCACCGAAGGCGACATGGCGCACATCCTCCGGCAGGTCGGGCTCAATATCTTCTCGGTCAATCCCGACGAGAAGGTCACCTGGGGTAGAGCCAACGCCGTGTTTTACAGGTATGACGACTTCCTCAAGAACACCAACCTCAAGAACAGGACAGCCTACGGAACAACTACGACCCACGTCGACACTTCCCTCGGCGGAAGCGACGCGCTTGGGCCGGCCTCGCCCGTAACTCCCTGATAGAAAGAGTTCGAAGCAAACATTCATAAAAAGCCGCCTTCGGGCGGCTTTTTTTATTGGCTCCTCAAAGAAGCCGACATGCAGCTTTCGGGCGTGGCGTGTCTGCTACCGGCGATACTGCTCCCTCAGGCGGTAAAGCATGTACCTGTCGTTCTCGAAGGAGAGATCGTACTTTCCGGAAATGACTGGGATTATCCGGGCGTTCGCGCTGTCACGGGTCTTCGGCATGCAGATCCAGGTGATCCTTTCCGATCCCAGCTCGCTGAAAAGCCTCTGGTACTGGCTTTCCGTATTGAAAACAAGGAAGGAATCGAACGGGGTGGGGTTCTTCATGAGCGTGAAGATGTTTATCAGGCTGTGGAACCCGGAGCAGAAAAGAGTGTCTCCGGGCTTCTTGAACCGCTCGATGTGGTCAAGGAGACGAAGAAGGTCCTGTACTTCGCCAGAATTGAACGCGCGGAGGGAGCCCGCGGACGAAGCTATAGTAACGAGCCTTTCCGGAGCCGCGGCCCTGTAGAAAGATACGGAGAAAACCGTTGCGGCGGCGACAATGACGATGGCCGTGGCTGAAAAAAAACGCTTTGCCTGGCTAGTTTGTCACAGCAGGAACATGGCGGGGAGAAGCCCCGGTAACGCCCACACGAGGTTGGTGAACGACCATCTGTGGAGGGCGGTCAGGAAAGCGGATATCGCGAGCGAAGCCGCCACGGCTATTTGAGGGGAAGGAGCCAGTTTCCTGATCCTGCCGAACGACAGAGAGGCGAAGGAAATGACAGGCACCAGCATGAAAAAGAAAGCGATGAGCGTCATAGAGCCTAAGTACAGGGGAGCCTTCCCGAATCCGTCCCGCGAGAAAACAGGCATGACGCTTCTCCAGCCCGAGAAGAGGTCGAACTTGTGCCCCTCGATATTGTGATATGAGGTCAGGGGGAAGACCAGGAGGTCGTTGACGAGGTTTCCGATGCCCGCGGTCGGAAGAAGCCACGCGGAGAACAGAAGCGCGACCGTTCCGACGCCTGCCAGGCCTCCCCAAATCGCTTCCTTCCGTTCCCGACCTTCCAAAGCCGGCAGGTAGAGGAGCGCGGTGAAAATGATGAAGTAGCCTCCCTGGTCCTGCAGGGAAAAAGCCGCCAGCGCCGCAAAAACGCCTGCAGAGAAATAGGCCTGCCGGGGCTTCCGCGAGCCCGGTGCCGACAGCAGGAAATAGGCCGAAAGGAGGCAATGGAGGGCCGCCCACCAGTGATGGCTGGGGATAGGCCAGTAGGAGACTCCGAAAGGTATCAGAAGAGCCAGGGAAAGCAGCCGGAGCACCCTGTCGGCTTCCAGTTTCCTTAATACCAGATCGAGGGAAAGAACGATCGATACGGCAAGGGCGAACGCGAGGAGCCTTCCGGCAAGAAGGGATGGGCCGAACAGCAGGAAAAGTGCCGCAGTAGGGATGAAGGAAGCGGGAGGGAATCCTTGAAAGAAATCGCGGTGCGGAATCTCTCCTGACGCGATCCTCCAAGCGTCGAGGAGAATCGTCCCTTCGTCTCCCAGAAGGAGCTTCTGATCGAAGAGCCTGAGGTAATAGACCACTCCCCACAGGGCCATGCATAGCAGGGCGAGCCTCCAGGCGGTCGTTCTCATATCCGTGCAGGGAGAGTCATTTTTCACTTCCGGGCTCCGTTCTCTTCTTTTTAAAGAGGATATACCTGTCATTCTCGAAGGCCACTTCGAAAGCGGGCAGCAGCCTTGAGGCGCTCTCCGCCGTTATGAAAGGCTTTTCGCCGAACCCCCATTCGACGCCCTTTTCGTTGATCTCCGTCATCCAGGCCAAAACCTGCTCGCGGGAGTAATAACCCCCGGGGACCATGAAATTGAAGGCGGTAGGGTTTGGACGCTGTGTCAGGAAATTGATAAGGGGGGAGTACCCGACGCAGAACATGGGCTCGTTTACCGGCATCCTTCTCCCGATCTCTTCGACGAGTTCCCGGGCGTTCCTCGTCTCCGCAGGATTGAAGAGCCTGTAGCTTCCGGCAGGCGTCGATAAAGTGTGAGTCGCCTCCCTGTCGAGGCACATGCCCGTACGGACTATCGAAAAACCGACGGCGGCGGCGAGAAGCAGCGAAACAAGGGATTTCGAAAGATACTTCCGCCATTTGCCGTTCCCGGATGATAGGGAGTCCGCCGTCATGTAAAAGGGGAGCAGGGCTGGAAAAGCCCACGACAGGTTCGTCAGCGCCAGCCTGTGGAACGCTCCCAGGAGGAACGAAAGGCAAATGACGGTAATTATCAGCAGTTCGGTCCTCGGCCTTGATCTCCTGAACCAGACATAAAACAGGCATGCAAGCGAGAGGAATGGAGTCAACAGGAGAAAAGACGAAGAGATCGCCCATCCGGTCTCGTAAACCGGAGCCGCTTTCATAAGCTCCCAGTCCCATGGAGCGGCCATCCTTTCAAGATAGCCGGCTAGAGTGAACTGGTTCCCGCCGGCCGCTTTGTAATTGAACAAGGGGAAATAAACCCAATCGTGGAAAAGCCTGCCCGGCGAAGCTTGGAGGGCAAACGGGGCCGCGGCGAGAATGAACGCCAGCGATGCCGATCCCGCGGCCAGGAGAAGACGCCTCCTCTCCTTTCCCCGCAGGAACAGCGCGGACATGGTGATCCCTGCGACTGCGTACGCGCCCTGGTCCTGGAGCGCGAAAGCGGAAAGGCCCAGAAGAATGCCTGATGCTCCGCAGAGGACCGAAGACCCTCTCTCAAGCCCTTTCAACAGGCAGACCGCCGCCGCCAGCTGAAGGATCCCGCAGAGCCAGTGGTGGGACCCGAACAGCCACCCGCCGAGGCCGAAGGGGACCAGAAGCGAGAGCGAGAGGGCAAGGACAAGTTCGTCCTTGATGAACCTCCTGAAAAAAAAGAAGGCGAGAGTCAGGACCATGAGACCGTAGATCGTTCCGAGCGTCCTCAGCGCAAGAACCGACGGCGAGAGGACCTTGAAAAAAACCGCCTGAACGAGGGCCGCAAGCGGAGGGATGAACTGGAAGAAATCCCTGTGAGGCGCTTCGCCCCGGAAGATGCGCCAGCCGTCCATCGCCAGGATACCCTCGTCCCCCATGACCGGTCCGATATCGAACTGGGCCGACATCAGCATCATGGAGACCGCGAGGGTGAGGAGAAGGACCGTTCTGCGGGCTGTCTTCCCAAGGTCATTCATTTCCGGGAACCCCGACGCGGCCGTCATCTGAAAAACTCTTCCGAACCTGAGAGGCGGCGTTCTTCTTTTCCCACAGGACGAACATCTCGTTCGCGAAGACGGGCCGGAACCCCGGCAGTATGGAGCCGCCGTTCCGTTCGTTCATGTTCTCCCTCAGGCTCACGCCCCAGGAAACTTTCCCCTGTTCCAGCGATTCCCTGAAAGATATCGTCTGTCCCGGGGAAAAAAAGACGCCGAAATGAAAGAAATTGAACCTGGTGGGGTTCGGCCGGCCCGAAAGGAAGTTGACAAGCGGGACATACCCGACGCAGAACATCGGTTCGCCTTCCGGGACGCGCCGGTCTATCTCATCGAGGATGCCGTTGACGGAGTCGGCTTTCCTGCCGTCCATTGTCGAGTATCTGCCTGCCGGGGATTCGATCTCGTATTTGGGGTAAGACGAGCTTGATATGATGTGCGCTTCTCCGAGCGAAATCTGCGAAGAAAACCATTATCAGAAATGCCGAAAAGGCAAGCGCGGCCCGTTTCCATTTGCCGGCCTTGGAGCAAAAGTGGTCCATCAACGCGAAAAAAGGAAGCGTCAGGGGGAATCCCCACACGAGGTTGGTCGGAGAGAACCTGTGAAGAGCTCCCAGGAAGAACGCGGCAGGGAAGACCGTCAGTACCGCGAGTTCTTCTCTGGGCCTCGCCTTTTTTACCCAAAGCCAGGCAAGGGACAGCAGCGCGAGCAAAGGCGAGACCATCATGAAATCGTTCTTCAGGGCGGAGCCGACGGCGTACAGAGGCGCCCGGCTTACGTATGACCAGTTCCACTCATCGGTGAAATCCTCGAGGACGGCCCCCGCATCGGCCTTGTGGAGCTGCTTGTAGAAAAAGAGCGGGAAATACACCCAGTCGAAGAAAAGCTGTCCCGGCCCCGCGTAGAGGGCGAGGAAGGCCGACAAAGCCAGAAAGGACGCGATAGCAGACAAGGAAGCGGTGACGAACAATTTTCTATTCTCGCCCGGAACGACAGCCGACACGGCGAGCAGGCCTATCACCGCGTAGCCGCCCTGGTCCTGGAGCGTGAAGACGGCTAACCCGAGCGCCATTCCCGAACACGCGGAGAGCCCGAGGCTGCCTTTTCTCAGCGAAGCAAGCAGCAGGATCGCTCCCGAAAGCTGGAGGATGGCGCAGAGCCAGTGGTGGCTGCCGAACATCCAGTTGCCAAAACCCGCAGGAACGATGATCGAGAGCGCCGCCGCCATGACCAGCTTGTCGGAGATGAAACTCCTGAAAAAAAACAGCGCGGCGGAGATGAGGATGATCCCGTAAAAGAACCCCAGAAGCCTTACGGACAGGACGGACGGGGACAAGATCCTGAAAGACAGCGCCTGGACATAAGCCGCGAGGGGAGGGAATCCCTGGAAGAAGTCCCGGTGCGGGACCTCTCCCCTGAGTATCCTCCAGCCGTCCATCGCGAGGACCCCCTCGTCGCCGAGCTGGGGATCGGAGGCGAAATTGAGGCACATCAAAAGGAATGAGATGAGCAGGACCAGGAGAAGGCAGAGCCCCTTGATAGATCTCATGTCCCGGGCTCCGGCTCCGGTCGACCCGGGTCCTCAAGAGGCGCTTCCCGGCGGCGGGACAAACAGATACACGAAAGCGCTGAGAGAAGCGACAGGGCGGATATCCACAAAGCCGTTCTTGTGAGGCTGGGCTTGTATCTCATCTCTATCTCGTGTTCGCCCTTTTCGAGGAATAAGCCCCTGAAACAGCCGTTCACCCTGAGGATCTTGGAGGCTTTCCCGTCGACGGTGGCTTCCCATCCGCGGTGATAAGTGTCCCTCAGGACGAAAAGCCCTCCGCCCTCGCTTTTCGCGAAGCACCTGAAAGAGGAAGGTTCATCCTCCGCGACCTTTATTTCCCAGGTGCCCGGCGGCGAGCCGATATCCACGGGGCGCGTTCCTTCCTGCCCTTCTATCACCACGCACCCGTCCTTCCCTCCGCCCAGTTCCATTATCTGGCGGGAAAGATCCGTTCCAGGCGCCCTGGGAGAGATCTTGTCGGCGAAGAAACAGCGCCCCCGCGCGTCGGGGATGCCGTATAGATCGGCGCCCGGGCCGGAGCAGAGCTTTTTAAGGGGAGAAAGGTCCCTGCCGCTGGAAATCAGGACTCCCGACGCTCCCAGCTGCTGGAACATCACCATCTCCGGCTTGCCGAAGATGACGAAGGTGGCGGGGTAGTCGCCGACATGGAACAGCCTGAAGAAATCGCCCGGGAAAAGGGCGCTGTTGATCTCTCCCTGCCTGGTCCCGAAAGCCTGTCCCCAGTTGGGAGGGAGTATGAACCCGGGAGAGAAGCCTATCGATACCAACCTCCGCGAGGGATCCTGGAGGGAGGACAACTCAAGTATTTCCGGTTTTTTCAGGGATGCCCTGTTCCATTCAAGCCAGTTGAGGGAAGCGGGGACCAGGAGAACAACAAGGGAAAGGCAAATTATCGAACCTGAGCGCTCTTTCGCCTTCGGAAAAAAAAGGAGTGCCGGCAAGGCGGATGAAACGATAAGGACCGCAAGCAGAAAGGCCGGGCTGATCCCAAGAAAGAGATCCCAGTCCGGGTGGTTCAAGAATATAACGGTCTCGAGCAGAAGAGATACAAGCGCAGCTGTCAAACTTCCGACGAGGAGCCTTTTGTCGCCTAAAATGTCTTCGATCCTGCTGATCGCGGCTACCAGCAGGCACGCGGCGGCGAACCAGAAGAGATATTTGAGGTAGAACACCTGGAACCCGGCGTGTTTTTCTATGAAGTGGGATATCGAATTTCCCGCGAGGGGAAGCTTTACCATGAGGATGAGCGAAAGCGCAGTCGAGGCCAGCCAAAAGAGATTCTCCCTGAAATGCCTGATGATCCCCAAAAGCAGGAAGAAAAGGACAGGTGCGATAAACATGTCGGAGGGCGCTGAAAAGACGGCTTTGAGGGAATAGGGATAGAGGAAGATGTATCCCGCCGATTTATAAGAGAAGGCTCCGAGATAATAAACGATGAGGGGAACCCAGAGCACCGCGAGGCAAAAAGAAACGATCATTGTCGAGGAGAGAATGAAAAAAGTCCTTTTCAGGTAGTTTCGGTTTTTCATGAAGAAATCGAGGAACGCGACTGCCGAGAAAAGAAGGAATGCTTCGGGGTGCGAGACATGCCCCATCCAGGCGAGCGCCAGGCTTACGACAAGGCAGGATCTCAGATCAAGTACTCTCGTCCTTTCCAGTGCAAGAAGCACCCATGGAAAGACAAGGTACCCGGCCCCGTCCGTAGTGGCGATCCGCGACAGGATCCACGGATTGAGGGCGAATAAAAGCGCTCCCGAGAGAGCTCCCCACGGACATTTCCACCTGTCAAGGCTCCAGAAGAAAAAAGCCGCCGCGCCGGCGAGAAGCTGCAGGAAAAGGAAAAGCGAGTAGCTCCAGAACCCGGGAAAGAGGTAGAAAAGAACCTTGAACGGATTGAAGGGCCTGAACTGCCCCGATTCGAAGGTCGGCACACCGCAGCCGGTATACGGGTCCCACAGGGGGACGCTTTTCGCCCTCATCCGCTTCGCGAAGTAAATGTCCTGGGGAAGGTTGAGAGTGAACCACGCCGGTTCGATGTCGAAGAGGTACTGGTTCCCGTTCAGCCAGATATTTCTGTAACCTTCCTTCCATTGGATCTTCTGCCCGCCGGACTCCAGAAGGCCGGAAGCAAGTTCAGGATGTTTTGAAAAGGGAAGGAAGTTGCGGCCGGTGAAAAGCGGAGAAAAAACCACGATCATGACAACGACCAGGATGAAGAATTGAATTGGGAAACATCTAAGGATCTTTTCCGGATTCGTCATCCTGGGCTCGATCTTTCATGGTCCTGAAGCATTCCACGGTCAGGTTCTGAAATGCCGCTTGAACAATCGGAAAAACTCCCTCCCAACGGCGCGTTCAGCGAATTCACCAATTTCCAAAGGAGATTATAGAATAAAAAAAGCAGGGGCAAAAGCCCCTGCCTTTTAATGCCGGTGTTAAATCAAGATCACTGGCACTTCTTCTGCTTGCCTTCGGGGGCCTGCTGGAACGCGCTGTTGACCCAGACGATGTCGGATTCATAGCACCAGGAATTGATGGTGCCGGGGATCGCGTTCGGATCGAGGTTGTCATCGAGCCAACCCATGTAATCGGCATAGGTGGCCGTGTTGTCGTCGAGGCCGGCGGGTCCCTCGTCCCTGTTGGCGCCGAGGGAGCAGATAGAGAAGTTGGTCATGACATGAGCGCCGAGTCTTGGAGGTGTGGTAGCAGAATCAATGGTGGCATAGTAGTTGTATGCTATGCCCCACCCGTCCTGGGTCGGGATCGCCTGAAGGTAATCAGGGCAGAACGCCGGGCTGCCAGTTGCATCGAGAAAATTCGGTCCCCATTCGGCCTGGGTCATGTAACCGGCGGGAACGCAGTCAGTCAGTGAAGGATACCCNNCTCGTAATCGGTGCTGAAGGACTGGATGGAATTGGCGATCGACTTCACTTCGGAAACGGACCTCTTCTGCCTCGACCTCTCGATGGCGTCAAGCAGGTTGGGGATCGCGATGGCGGCGATGATGCCGATGATCGCGACGACGATCAGGAGCTCGATAAGCGTAAAACCTTTCATCTTTCTCATAATGGTACCTCCTTTCCAGATTCCATAGAAGCAAAAAATATGCCAAACGATTCATGACGACAGTCCGCCTCAATTATCTGTCCTCGCTCCCGCGGCGGCCTTTTCTATTCTATAACATGCTGATTTGTAAAAGGTTGTCAGCTGACCGATGCGCACAAAACCTGTGCCGGTCCTATATCGTTGGTGATGTTGAACCGATGAGATCTGAATTTGGTCAAAGAATGTCACTACGGCGTGACAATAAATGTTACCCGCATTTCTTTTGTTTTCCGTCGGGGGACTGCTGGAAATTGGAATCGCCCCACACGATGTCCGATTC
>MTKZ01003632.1_pt1 | contig 23447 bp, 19 predicted proteins | sample 1042781 | NCBI WGS metagenome assembly MTKZ01 (sample SAMN06212207, study PRJNA360539) | anaerobic digester metagenome | biome: Wastewater treatment plant; material: sludge; isolation source: anaerobic digester fed with sludge from wastewater treatment plant | place: Denmark: WWTP Viborg ... | reverse complement strand
CATCAAATCAAAGCAGAGATCAGAAAACCATCTGGATTAAGGATAATTCAGAGGAGAAGAAGACAAGAAAGACATACGCAATATCCGAGAAGTTCTTTGAGCTGGGAGGAGAAAATGGGGAATAAACAGTCTAAACCAAGGGAAGTAAGGGAAGAGTTAAGGGATAAGGGAAGAGTGATAATCAATATCTATAGATCTATTCTTCCCTTCCTTCCCTCTCTTCCCTCAATATTAACCTCGCGTGTAAGGAGGATTTTTCTTTTTGGTATAGATCAAAATAATTCCTCTACCCTTCCACCTATATATTTTTTCAAGGGAAGTAAGGGAAGTGTAGCATCTAGGAGGCCTATAGATAGTGGTTTTCCTCTTCCCTTAGACCTGAATTTCAAGGGAAGAGTAAGGGAAGAGTTAAGGGAAGAATGGAGGAGAGAGTTATGAGCGGTGTAATTCTCTGGCTCCCAGGAGAGACCGCCCCAGCACCTCTGGTTGAAAAGTCAATCCTTAAAAAAAGATCTTCCCAGGCTACCCTCCCCCAAGATCAAGGGGAGGTTTTGTCCAATTCTGTCCATTCTGTCCAAATCCTGTCCGATCTTGGTCTTGTGACAACTTTGTCAAATCCCTGTCACAAAGGGGATATGGAAATGATAGAGATCTCCTCTTCCCAGGCCTGGGCGGAGGCTCTCCAGGATATAACCCAGGCCGGGATCTGTGGCCTAGATCTGGAAACAACGGGCTTAGATCCTCTCTCATCCAGGGCCAGGCTAGCCCAGCTCTCTCTCCCATCAGGGCGGGTTTATGTGGCTGACCTCTGGGAGCTGGGCCGGGGAGGATCTGCTCCTCTTCAGGACCTGGGCTTATTGCTAGAATCGAGCAACGTAAAGGTAATAGGCCATAACCTGAAGTTCGACTGCTCTTTTATCCAGGCCTCCCAGGACCGAAGGCTGAAGATGGTAAACCTCTTTGATACCATGCTGGCCTCCCAGGTTTGTTGGGCTGGGTACAACTCATTACAGAGAGCTAAGAAGGCTACTAAGAACCCATGGAAAACTAAATCTCCTGAGCAGACTCTAAAAGCCCTAGCAGAGAGACACCTAGGGATAGATCTCTCCAAAGAGCTACAAGCCTCTAACTGGGGAGCAGAGACTCTTTCCCCAGAGCAGAAGGTTTACGCGGCCAGGGATGCAGCTATTCTTCTCCCACTCCATAACATTCTCCAGGATCTGCTCCAAAAGAATAACCTGATGCATACAGCAGACCTGGAGTTTAGGGCTCTTCCCTCTGTTATCGAGATGGAGCTTACAGGCCTCCCTTTGGATACCCAGGCCTGTAGAGCCTTGATGGATCAGGAGAAAGCCCAGGCCCAGGAGATGCTCCAGAAGCTCCAGGCCGAAGCTCAGAGAGCAGGCTTTGAGCCCAGGCCGAAGAAGGGAAAGAAGTACTCTCCTCTCCTAAATCCAGCCAGCTCTCAGGATGTCTTAGCTTTCCTCCAGAGCCAGGGCTACAATATCAGCTCTACCAGAGAGGAGAGCCTAAAAGAGCTGGCCCAGACTGGCTGCTCCTGGGCTGGAGATCTCCTCCAATACAGGAAGATCTCTAAACAGGCTAATGATTTTATGGAGAAATGGCTCCTAAAGCTATCTCCCATAGATAGCAGACTACATGGTCAGTACTTCCAGCTCTCTACCAGAGCGGGGAGGTTTAGTTCCAGGGATCCTAACATTCAACAGATACCTAAGCGAGGAGAGGAAGGCCTGGCTATAAGGAGGCTGTTTAAGGCTCCTCCAGGAAGGAAGCTAATCAAAGGAGATCTCTCTGGCATTGAGCTTAGAATCATGGCCAGGCTCTCTGGGGATAAGACTATGATGGAGGCTTTCTCCCAGGGTCAGGACCTCCATAAGCTAACGGCCAGTAAGACCTCAGGCCTCCCCATAGATCAGATAACCAAAGCCCAAAGACAGGGAGCAAAGGCTGTTAATTTCCTCCTCATCTATGGAGGCCAGCCTGAGCTTCTCCAGAGGAGAGCCAAAGAGACTTACGGTGTAGATATGAGCCTGGAGGAGGCTAAAGAGGCTCATAGAACTTTCTTCCAAACCTACCCAGGAGTAGCGGCTTTCCATGAAAAGCAGAGAATCCTAAAGAAGCTCCCTAAAACCCATTTTCTCCATACCTATGAAAAGGGAGTCTATTCCAGGCAGGCAGTTACTACCCAAACTCTCCCAGGCCGGAAAAGGATCTGGGGCCAGAGTGAAGACGGGCGAACCCTGGCCTCCATAAATCAGCTCTACAATTCTCCCAGCCAGGGGACAGGGGCCGATCTTATCAAGGCCATAATGGGAGAGGTTTACTCTTCCATCCCAGAGGAGGTTAAGATGATAGCTTCTGTCCATGATGAGATAGTTTTAGAGGCTCCAGAGGCTCTGGCCCAGGATATGGCCTCCCTCCTCCTGGGAATAATGAGGCGGGTAGGCTCTGAGATGCTTTCTCCTGTCCCTGTAGATGCTGAGGTCGAAGTTTTAGATAGCTGGGGAGGATGAAATGAAAACCTCTTCCTTTAAGATCTCTGAGATGACCTCCCTTGCCTTTCTTTTAGTTACCTTTAGGCTAAATGAAAAATGCTAAAGCCTAAATGTTTAGGCCATATGGAATCGAGGTTTAGGGGGTAGTCATCATTGTTATTTGGATAACATCTCAATTAATTAGCCTTAAAGTACAAATCTTTATATATTTTAATCTAATAAGGATAATATATACTACTATATGGATAAGTGATGCAATGTCCGAGGCGACAAAACCAGACAAAACCCGACAGCTTTCCCAGGAACAGATGAATGCCATCGAGCATCTCCTACTGGGCAAGAGTGACAGAGCCGTAGCTGAGACCGTGGGAGTGGCCAGGCAGACGATATGGGAGTGGCGCAATAACGATGTCCTCTTTGTTGCCACATTGAACAGGGAGCGTTCCAGGCTGTGGTGGGAGGCTCGAGTACGGCTAAAAACCCTGGCCAATCGTGCTCTGGATGTAGTGGAGATGCAGCTTAACAACGGGGATCCTAAAACGTCCCTGGCCGCAGCCAAGTACATCCTGCAAGGAGTCAGGCTCCTGGGAGATACCGACCTACCCGAAAGCGGTCCCATGACACCCGAGGCCGTGATCATGGAGGATCTACGAAATGAAGCTCGAGGCGAGCTGGTGGCGCAGGGCAAGGGCCGAGATCCCTTTAAAGTTGACCTATTTGGGATCGATGATGAGGTAGAGGATCTGGCGAATAGCAGGTTGAAGAAAGCGATGGCAGAAGCAGGCCTCTTATAGCGGGGAGAGTATCCCAATGAGTAAACGAACCTCTAAACCTGCTTTTCCCAGGATAAAGAAACCTCCTCCTCTTCCTTCCATTGATGAGCTGATAGCAGAATGCAGAGCTGTAGGATGGGATGATCTGGCTAAGTCTATGGAGAAGCTCAGGCATTTAGAATCTCCAGAAGGTCAGAGAGCCCTAGAACGTAGAGAGAGAAGACTTTCCAGGCTGTAGAGAGGTAAAAGATGTTTAACGACAAGACAGAGAAAGAACTGGACAAAATGCAGAATATGCTTTGGGAGAGATCTCCAGCTCCCAGGCTGACTGTTGAGCAACTTAACGCAATAGACCTCTTGATCTTAGGGAAAACCGACAGAGAAGTAGCCGATTTAGTTGGAGTTAGGCGGGAAACTATCACCAAATGGCACCAAAACCCGTTTTTTATGGCAGAATTAAACACTAAAAGGGAGGCTTTATGGATTGATTCAAAGCTTAGGCTCAAAGCCCTAGCCCATGAAGCGGTAAACGTGCTTACTAATGGCCTCCATAGCACCAATGAGAAGATAGCGATAACAGCGGCGGTTCATATCCTGAAAACTGTAGGCCTCTATGATACTGAAGGGAAAGCCTCCATGGATCTCCCAAAGACTCCAGAGGAAGCGGTTTGGGCTCAATTATGGGCCAAGCAAACCAATTTCTACCGAGCTTCAAGGCCTGATGCGCTGGGTTCATTTAGTACCGGCCAGTGGGCCAAAGAGGTAGGAGCCCAGTTAGCAGCTAAGACTCTATTTATGGAGTATGAAGAGGCTGTAAGGGATCAGAAGAAAGAGCTGAGAGAATCCAAGAAAAGAGAGAAGCTCCAGGAGTCCTTTCCCCAGCTCCCCCAGATAGAGCTAACTCCAGCGATTGGAGAAGGGGAGAAGGATTTCACCCAAGGCCAGGGAGACGGGCCAGAGCCTATTGAAGCCTAGGAAGGGCAATCCTTTTTTTCTCTATCTCTGAACTTCGCAGGCTCCTCTGACATTTGAAAAACGGTTCTATGGCATTATTTTAGATATTCGTAAAAATGCCATAGAACAGTATTCATGAATCCTAATTCGCACCAGAAACTATGAAAACGGCTGCTATAGATTCGTGTTTTTTGGAATCGGCCCAAAGCTTTTTCATGTGAGCAACAATCAAGTCACCCGAGGGAAACTGAATTGCCAGCACCTAAAGATATTGAGGATTTGGTCAGAAAGTTCGAAGGTAATCACAGAGAGTATATGTCAGCCAACTATAATGAGGCACAGACAAGACAAGAATTCATAAATCTTCTTTTTAAGGCTCTTGGATGGGATATGTATAATGATCAGTGTCTTTCTGATTCTCTTAAGGATGTTCTTCACGAGCCAAGTCTCAATGCTGGCAGCAACACCATATCACCAGATTACGCATTCAAGTTAGGGGAGAGCATTAAATTTCTAGTTGAAGCCAAAAAACCTTCTGTAAATATAAGATGGAGCACAAATCCTCAATACCAAATTCGCACTTATGCTTGGAACGCAAGTCTCCCAATATCCATCTTAACCAATTTTGAGGAATTTGCGGTATATGATTGCCGTTCTTTGCCAAAGCAGGATGATACTAAAGACACCTCCCTAATATGCTATTTCAGATACACTGATTATCTTACTTGTTGGGATTGGATCTCCAGCAAATTCTCTAAGGCCGCCGTCCAAGAAGGATGTCTAAACAGGATTTTGCATGGGAACAAGGATGGGAAGAACACAAAAGAATATGATGAGATATTTTTGGAAGAGATCTCAAAATGGAAAGAGGAATTAAAGCTATACCAGCCTAAAGAGAAAGAAGATGAAACTGGCACACATCCCACCGATTCCCAAGAGGTCGATATAAAAGAGCATGCAGTACTTATCAAGATTAATAAGTTATACCGGTATGAAATGGACGCGGATTCATTGTACGATACTACTCGCGGGGTATGGGTAATTGGCGGAAGAAATGAGGGGGGGAGAAGAGATTGTCCAGAGTACGCGTTTTCGGTTTTTAGAGGTATTGTTTTAGAAGTGTATAAAATAGAACATTGGTACCGCGCAGGAACCCGAGCAACTTTTTATAAAACGCGTCCAGAATGTAATGAGCTTTGGACATCTGATCCCCAACGGTGGGAATTTGAAGGTGAAATTGCAGAAAGCGATATTCGTGAAAAGTACCTAAACAAGTCGGTTAAAAAGTATCGAAGTTATGGCTCACCCATAACATACGTAAATTGTTAGAGTATAATTGATGAAAGCATATGAGGTGAATCCCTAAAAACCTAATAATCCAAAGCTTTTTCATGTGGGCAATGGTTGAAGCACCCTGAGAGGGAATGAGATTTGGTGGCATCACCGGATATCACTGAAAAATCGGACGTGTTCAATAACAGGAGCCTATTTTCAAATCACTACTTAAAGACCCAAATACCAAAGACACCTGAGTGGAAAGAGGATGAGAAAGCCCAGATAGTCTTCAATGAAATAGGCAAACACTATCAACAGAATCAAAAGGCTTTAGCTGCATATAAGGAGTCCCAGCTAGAAGATAACTTCATTAAGCCTGTCCTTAAAGCACTGGGTCATTTCTATGGGATTCAGGGGAAGGTAGCTGATAATGCCCGCGTGCCTGATTATGCCTTCTTCTCAGCGGATGATAGCCGTGATGAGGCTTATCAGCTCCAAGGTACTCAGGACTTTTATCAGAAGGCCATAGCAGTAGGAGATGCTAAAGCCTGGAATGTGTCCCTTGATAAGAGCCAGCTCTCTGGGAAGGGCATGTGGGATAAGCAAAACCCTAGCTACCAAATTGATACATATCTCAGAGATACCCCTCCTGTATGGGGATTACTTACAAATGGCAAACTTTGGAGGTTATACCATGAGAGCACCAGCAATAAGCTGGATGTTTATTATGAGGTGGATCTGGAGAGCCTTTTAAGGTCAGGAGACATGGAGGCTTTCAAATATTTTTACCTCTTTTTCAGGTTTGAAGCATTCCCCAAATTCCCTGGAGATTCTTTTCTGGACAGAGCCAGAGAGGGAAGTCAAGCTTATGCCAGAGAGATTGGTGAAGAGCTTAAGGATAACATCTATAGGGCCATGCAGAAACTGGCAGAGGGCTTTTTTGCAGATCCCACAAATGACCTAACAAGATCAGCAGAGGACCTAAAAGCAGTTCAGGATAACTCCATGCTTCTGCTTTACAGAATACTCTTCATCTCTTATGCTGAGAGCAGAGGTTTGCTAGATACCAGCAATAGATACTATCACGGTATGAGTCTCCAGGAGATGAAGAAAGAAATAGCCACTAAAATAGATGCGGGGGACTTCCTGGCCCCATTTTCTTATGCCTACTGGGGGAAATTGAATAACCTCTTTGACCTCATTAATGAAGGGAGCGAATCAGAGAGGTGGAAGATTGAGAGAAACGTTTTCTATATCCCAGCCTATAATGGCGGTCTATTTGATCCAGCTAAAAACACGTTCCTGACTACCAAACACGTTAGTGATCCCTACTTGTCAAAGGCCCTGGATCTTCTGGCCAGGACCGAGAAGGCTATGGTGGACTACTCCTCCCTTGATATAAAGCACCTAGGATCTATCTATGAGGGCTTACTGGAGTATAAACTGACACCAGACCTAAACCTACTCACAGATAGGGGTGAGAGGAAGCTCACAGGTTCTTTTTATACACCAGATCCAGAAGTCAAACACATTGTGGAAAGCACTATTGGACCTGTTCTGGCACAGAAGAAGGATGAATGGTTCAGAGCTGGCAGTGGCAAATTTGCTGATTACATCCTGTCCATAAAGGTCCTAGACCTCTCCATGGGCAGTGGACATTTCCTGGTGGAGGCTGTGGATTACCTGGCCAGAGCCCTGGTGGAAGCATGGGCCACTGCCAGGAAGGAAGATGCTAAGAATAGAGAGATTGCAGAGCATGATATTCAGTGGGCTAGGAGAGAAGTGGTAAGGAAATGCATCTATGGGGTGGACCTTAATCCTATGGCTGTGGAGCTGGCTAAACTGGCTCTATGGCTTACCACTGCAGCAGCAAATAAGCCTCTATCCTTCCTTGACCATCACCTCAGATGTGGAAACAGCCTGGTAGGGATTAACCTTGATTCTCTGGTAACATTACCTACCCCTAGGACGGGCCAAGGATCTCTTCTAGCATTCTTCACGGACCAGAGGAAGAAACTCATAGACGACCTTCTTAGGAAATATGGTGAAATTGATTCAATACCAGATGATAGTTTGAAGGCTGTAAAGGATAAGGAGCGGCAGTTTAAAGCACTTATAGAGGATGAGAGGAGCCAGAGAATTAGAGAGATCGCTAATGTTAAGCTTTCCACTTACTTTGAAAATACCGTAAAAGATGATGATTATGAGTGGATGAGTAATGGTGTTGATCCAGGGCTGGCACCTGGGTGGGGTGGTGTCAGGGATCTGGATTGGTTCAAGAAAGCACAGCAAATAGCCCAGGAACTGAGGTTCTTCCATTGGGAGCTGGAGTTCCCTGAAGTGTTCATATTGGGTGGCTTTGATGTAGTTGTAGGGAATCCACCTTATGTTAGGCAGGAGAGCTTAGGAGAGATCAAGACCTATCTTAGCACTCATTATCAGGTTTACCATGGAACTGCAGATCTCTATGCTTACTTCATAGAAAAGGGTATATCACTCTTGAGGGATGGTGGATTTTTCTCCTATATAGTGGCAAATAAATGGATGAGGGCAAATTATGGGACACCTCTGAGGAGATGGCTGAAAGATCAGAACATAGAAAGAATCATAGACTTTGGAGATTTGCCAATATTTCAGGAAGCTACTACCTATCCCTGCATATTATTGATCTCTAAAAAACCATCTGAACTTACATTTAATGCTACTCAGGTAAAAACCCTGGAGTTCTCTAACCTCACCAAGTACGTCAAAGAAAATTCCTATGTTGTAGACCAGAGTAGATTAAATGATGATGGCTGGTCCTTAGCAGATAAGAATACACAAGACCTACTGGATAAGCTGCAGAACCTGGGAATACCACTAGGTGAATATGTGAGCGGAAAGATCTACTATGGTATAAAGACAGGACTCACTGATGCATTTGTCATAGATGCTGATACCAGGAAGAAACTGATCAATGAAGACCCTAAAAGCTCTGAAATCATAAAACTATTTTTGGCGGGTAGGGATGTTAAAAGGTATCATCCTCCTGAGGGTGATAAATATGTGATAACTTTCCCCAAGGGCTGGACCAGAGAAGTGTCAGGAGGCGCAGAAGATGCCTTCGGCTGGCTCAAAGAGAATTATCCAGCAATCACGAAGCATCTGGAGCCATTTGAAGAAAAAGCTAAGAAGAGATGTGACCAGGGCGAGTATTGGTGGGAACTTAGAGCATGTGATTATTATACTGAGTTTGAAAAATCAAAGATCATCTTTCCTGATATATCCTTAAAGGGAGCCTTTACACTGGATGAGGTGGGTGGGATCTACTCATCAAATACTACCTATATTATAGGTTCTTCTGATAAATATCTCGTTGGTATTCTAAACTCTGCCTTAATGAACTTCTGCTACAAAGAACTTACAGCAGTATTTAGAGGCGGGTATCTTCGGTTCTTTACTCAATATGTATCTAAACTGCCCATACATGTTGGTGATTCCCAGGATAAGGCCTACCATGACCTCATGGCCTCTCTTGTAGAGCAGATGCTGGATCTCAATAAGCAAAAGCAATTTGAGGCACTAGGCTTTCTCAAATGGCTTGAAGGTGAGATAGGTGTTAAAATTGATGCCCTCAGTGGAGCCTCAAAGCTCCAGGATTTCTATTACCTAGACTTCTCAGGATTCCATGCCCTTCTGGCTAAGAACAAAGGAAAACTTAGGGATAGCTACAATCCCAGAGGCAGAGAGCATAAAGAACTCTTAGAGAAAGAGTTCAATAAGTCTGTAAATAAGATCAAAGACCTCACAACCAAGGCAGAAGAGACTGATAGGCAGATTGATGCCCTAGTCTACAAGCTTTATGACCTGACTGCGGAAGAAATCAGGATTGTAGAAGGAACCAAATAGAAGGTACCATACATGGCAAGAAAAATCCCTATAGAACGTGTAGGCGAAATCATGAAAGTGGTCCTGACCGAGCTAAAAAACGTCGGTGGACAAGCAAGGCTCAAGGACCTCTTACCGAAGGCCGAATCAAAGCTTGAACTTAGTAATTATGAAAAAGAACCTTACGCAAAGTCTGGCTACATTCGCTGGCAAGCGATAGTACATTTTTATTCTATTGATTGTGTGAAAGCTGGATATATTCAGAAATCGGGTGGTAAGTGGTATCTAACGTCCGATGGAGAAGAAGCACTAAAAATGCCTGCCGGAGAGTTCATAAATTCTGCAGTGGATAAATACCGGGCTTGGAAGATATCTAAAGCAACTCTCACCAATCCACCACCTGAGGGGCTTGAAGAAGAAAGTGAGGTAGATAAGGCTGTTCGCCAGACTGCTTATGATCAAGCGGTTGAGCAGGCTAGAGAAGAGATCGAGCGCCACATTAATGAGATGGGTCCATACGATTTCCAAAAACTTGTAGAAGAGCTACTCAAAGCCATGGGCTATTATGTACCGTTCAACGCTAAGCCAGGTCGTGATGGCGGAATAGATCTACAAGCATACAAAGATGCCTTAGGAATTACACCACCTCGTATAAAAGTTCAGATAAAACATCGTGAGCAAAAGTTGACCGTCAAAGAGGTCCGAGAGCTTGAAGGGCTTCTTCGCAAAGAAGGAGATATTGGACTTATTGTATCATCAGGCGGCTTTACTTCAGAGGTCGAACGCGAAATAAGAGCTTCGGTGAAGCATATTGAGACTATGGACCTGGATCGTCTCATCAGCCTTTGGCAGCAACATTACGAGAACATAAATGAGTCAGGAAAAGAGCTTTTGCCTCTTGTAAAGCTTTATTTCCTTAGACCTGCCGAAGAGTGAGCCAGAGTACGTGTAACTTACAGGTCATCTTAAGAATGCCCCCTTTTTTCCTTCATTTTTGACCTTAGGCCAAATTGTATTCTACCTAACTGACCATTCCTATAGACTTAGAAAAAGTGAGTTTACAATTTACTGATATCGATTTTTCGATAGCAGTAAAACCGCAAATAAAAACCAATATCCGGCGCGTGAAGGCAGAGGGTTTGAGCCCAGGAAGATGTTTATAATATTCAGATATGCTTTTCTTCTCCCTTTCCAGATACCTTTTCAGGAGTATAGGCCAGTATGTATAACTCTCTGGTTGGGCCAGGCCAAACCTCCCTCTTGCTTGGTTAGTTCTATGGCATTATAGAAAGTCTTAAGTAAAATGCCATAGAACCATTTGTTATGCATAAAACAGAGGCAGGAGAGAAGGCAAAGGCTCTGAAGAAAGAGGCCCAGGAGCTGACCAGGAAAGCAAAGACCCAGAAGGAAGCGGCGGCAACTATGAGAGCGGCGAGGGTTACAGTACAAAACCTCCAGGCTTTAGCAGCTAAGAAGCTCTCCCAGGCCCAGGCTCAGAGGCAGGAGGCCAGGCTGGAAGATCTCTCCATATGGGAGCAGAAGAAGGTTAAGGAGTCAAAGAACGGAACAAAGACCTACACTTACTTTATGGCCTCCTGGAGAGAGGGAGGGAAGACAAAGAACGTTTACCTAGGCTCCTCCCAGAAGATAAGCAGAGAGCAGGCCCAGGAGCAGGCAAAGGCCCTAAAGAGAGAGGCCTTAGGGCCGCCTCCTCTTGCCTCCCCATAGAGCGATAGTTAGTTCTATGACATTCTTTTATATGTAAAATAAAATGTCATAGAACTTATTGCTGTAAAGGAAAAAGTTTAAAGGAAACAGAGAACCAGTTGCAGGTGATGCTTAACGGCTTAGGGTGTAAAGAATGACCGCAGATAGAATCTTTTTAGTGGATCCACAAACGAAAGAGTCAAAGAGTGTTGTCCCGGTTTCTTTTTCTGATATAAATATAAAAGAACGTTCGGATTTGGAGGAATGGATCGTCAAGCACCCAGAGCTGTTAGGCGAAGATCTGCTGATAATTACAAACGAGTTCAGCAAATTCGAAGGCAGCAATCGCAGATTGGATATTTTGGCTTTGGACACGGAGGGAGTAGTTGTCGTAATCGAACTAAAACTAGATGCTAGCAAGTCTCTTGCAGATTTACAAGCCATTCGTTATGCTGCGTTTTGTTCGACTATGACAATGGATGATGTTTTAGCATTATTAGCCAAGTTTGAAAATTCGGGAAAAGAAAATGCTTCAGAAAAATTACGTGCGTTTTTAGATGTGGAAGAACTGCCTGAACTTGGAAACCGACCCAGAATCATCCTTGCTGCCGGATCAATGGATGATCAAGAATTAACAAGCTCCGTTCTCTGGCTGAGAAACTTTGGAGTAGATATTTCTTGTGTTGAGCTTGTTCCTTATAGAATTCCAGATCTGTATCAGATCATTCTAGTCCCCAGGATAATAATTCCTATTCCAGAAGCTAAAGAGTACCAAATCAGAGTCCAAGAGAAAGAAGTCTCCCAAATCAAGAAAGATCGAACACCATACTTGCGACTTTGGCAGGCAATAGCAGAAGAGTTTAATAAGTTAGAAGGATCTTTTAAGGTCGAACAGATAAGGCCATTGACTTCATTGCGAATGCCTATGCATGATAGCAATTACGAGATGCGTTATGAATGGTGGTTGTGGAGAGATCATGGCTTTTTAGGTGCCTGCATTAATTTTTCTGGCAGTGATATTCAAGAAAATCTAAAGCTAATAGAAATAATCAGGTCTCATGAAAACCAGATACGAGAAGGAGTAGACCTTGAATTTAGATCTCGAAGTAGGAAAACAGCTTATGCGGAATTCCGAATACCTTACGAAGGTGATTTCCCGTCTCCAAGTATTGCCCCTGAAGCGACCAGAGTAATGAAATTGCTTATTGATCGCACTTGGCCCCTCATTGAACCATACATTAATAGGAAATGATCAGGCCAGCTCAGGCCTCCTGCCCCATGACAGAAGATCTCAGAGGCCAGCAAACTACAGGCCTCTATCAGGGCCACTAGAATATTCGGCTACCAGGCACTCTGTATTCAGGCAGCTCTAGAGATGCTCCCTCCAGGTACTCTGGCCTCCAGGATGATCCTCTCTCAGTCTCAGGAGGAGGCCCTAACGCGGATTAAGGAGCTACTGGCCCAAACACCCAGGCCCCCTATCTCTACAATAGCCAAAGAAATTAGTTATCCTAGAGGTACTGCTGGGTACGTTAAACAAATGACAGGCCCAGGAGAGCTGTAAATACCTCTAGGTTTTAACCCAAAGGCTTAAGGATTTATCATTTGTCCTAAATCCTTTATCTTTAACCTCTTTAACATTTATCCTTTAGCACTTAGCCGTTAGGCTAATGCCAAAAGGCTTAAGGCTTTAGCCTCAACCTCTAGGATATGCAAATAATAGCAGTTGCTAACCAGAAGGGAGGCTGTGGTAAAACCACAACTACAGTTAATCTGGCTGCTTATTTGGCTCTCAATGAGAAGAAAACTCTTTTAGTGGATCTAGATCCCCAGGGCTCCTCTACCAGGCATTTAGGCCTTAATGAGCTGGATAAAACCATGTATGATGTACTGATGAAAGGCCTAGATATCAAAACTCTAATAAAGAATACTCCTGTCCCAGGCCTGAATATAGCTCCAACCAACAACTTTCTAGGGAAAGCTGAGCTGGAGCTGGCCTCCAAGCTTACAGCCAGGGAGTCAGTACTCAGGCCTAAGCTCCGAGCCCTAGACGGTTATGATTATGTGCTTATTGATACTCCTCCAACCTTAGGATTCTTAACTCTTAATGCTCTGGTAGCTTCTGATATTGTGCTTATCCCTATCCAAACTCAATTCTTTGCCCTCATGGGCCTCTCCATGATCCTAGACCTCCTGGAGCTGATTAAGACTGATTTAGGTTATGATATTCAGAAGAAATACCTCCTCACTCTTTACGACCCTAGGACAAAGATGGCCAAAGAGGTAATAGCCCAGGTTAGAGAGTCCCTGGGAGAGGATGTTTTCAAGACGGTAATCCCCAACAATATCAGGCTAGCTGAAGCTCCCAGTTATGGGCTCCCTATTTCTCTCCATGCTCCAGATTCTCCTGGGGCTCAGGCTTATTTTAATTTAGCAAAAGAGGTGATAGCGTTATGAATCCTGGAGCTGGAGATAGTTTAAAACACTTAATGGGAGAAGTAAAATCCAAAGCCTCAAAAGAGGAAAGTCCAGACCTAAAAACTAAAGCCTTAAGCCAAAAGCCTAAAGGTAAAGAACCTCAAACCTTAAGCTTAAATGATAAAGGCTTGAACCTAAAGGCTTTAGGTGAAGCAGTAGAGGGAGCCAACAGTAAGAAGCAGACTATAGCGATATGGAGCCCTAAGATCTCTGCTATAATGTGGTATCTGAAGAAGACTATCCCAGAGTTCTCTATCTCCGATGAGGCTAGGGTTATCCTGGAGGAAGGACTGGCAAAGAAGTATCCCGAAATATTCCAGAAGGTAACTGAGGAGATGAACAAGAACTAAACCAGTTGGCAGTTCCGATGGTGACGAGATGTTCAAGAAAAAATGTCAACGACGAAACAAAATAGTCGATGGCCCGTACGATGATAAATATAAAATAGATTTGATATATAAAAATTTGGATTACGTATCAAAAGCATACTTTTCTACGGAACAAATTTTCCCACTCTGGGAAGCTATTTATGCTTTAATTGTGGGCCAACTTTTGGTCGCGTTTTTCACTGGATGTAAAGGATATAGAGAGGAAATTGCGGTAGCCGGTATCATATTTTCATCTATTTGGTTTTTAGTAATCAAATTTTCCCATTTTCATTCTAAAGACAGAACTAAAAAAATGGAATATCTAGAGGATATTCTCGAAATAGAATATAACAAGATTAGATTAAAGCTTCCTGGGAACAGTAATTTTAAGTTTTATAAACTTAAATTAAATGAGCAAAAAAGTATAGATTTCTTAAAAACATCCAGATTATATAGTACATGGTTTTGGAGGAAATGTGCTCCGTTCCTGGTATTCATTCTCTGGGTATATCTGTTATTGGTAACCTATTTTACCCCTTCGAATTATTGCCGATAAGTTCATAGGCAGATATGTGTATCAAGCAGAAGTGACGACCTAGCCGGATTAAGGATGGACAATCAGCTTCACAATCTACACAAGCTCATGTTAGCTTCGTGGAGTGCGTATTGATGCCAGATTCCAGGGATTTGCTCAATAAGCTCAATGCATGTGAGTCGGAGATAGAGAAGCTCTTTCTACTCGCTGCACACGAACGTATCGATGGCTTGGTTCCTCAATACCAAGTCCTCAATTATCGAATCGATTTTGCGATCCCTGATAAGATGATTGCAATAGAAATTGATGGTCATGATTACCACAAAACAAAAGAGCAGAGAACACATGACAGCCAACGAGAACGAGAGATAAAACTTGCATTGCCAGCAAACTGGACAGTTATCCGATTCACGGGTTCAGAGATTTATCAAAATGCAGCTCTTTGTGTTGATGAAGTATTGCGGTTCATAAATAAAAAATCGCTTCGTAACAAAAGTCTCAAAGATAATGTCTGTGCTTTATTTTATCGATGCATTCCATTGTCTCTAATCAAAACGCTGGGCAATATTACCAACCTGCATGCAGCAAAAAACGGAATCTTAAATGGCGCATTTCTCTTTGACCAAGGCAAATATGATGAAGCTATTCAAGCCTTCAATAAGGCCTTAGAGATTGATCCAAAAAATGCAGATGCTTGGACTGGGAAAGGCCAAGCCCTCATTAAACAGGAAAAATACAATGACGCTATCCAAGCCTTCGACAGGAGCTTAGAGATAGACCCTAAAAATGCAAGAACATGGATTTTAGAAGGCACAGCGTTCCTATTCTACCAAGGTAAATACGATAAAGCGGTTCAAGCCTTCGACAAAGCTTTGGAAATTGATCCCAAAAATTCAATAGCCTGGCACTTCAAAGGCCGAACTCTCTTTAACCAGGAAAAATACAGCGATGCTATTCAAGCCTTCGATAAAGCCTTAGAGACCGATCCTAATAATGTAACCGCTTGGCACTTTAAAGGCGGAACTCTCATTCACCAGGAAAAATACGATGAAGCTGTTCAAGCCTTCAATAAGGCCTTAGAGATTGATCCAAAAAATGCAGATGCTTGGACTGGGAAAGGCCAAGCCCTCATTAAGCAGGGTAAGCACAATGAGGCCCTTTTAGCTTTAAAAACAGCTGTAGAAATCGATCCACAAAATACAAATGATATCGTTTGGTGCTTAATAGGCGAATCTCTGTATGAATGTGGCAATTACGATGAAGCACACCAAGCTCTAGAGAAAGCCTTAAACGCAGATCCAAATGATATGCATGCTTGGTTATTAAAAAGCAGAGTACTTATTGCACAACACAAATCCCCTGATGAGTATCTTCCGGCCTTAGAAATGGTTACCAAGATCAACCCACAACTTGACCCACAACTTGCCGAGAAAATAAACGAAACGATAGTCGTTGGCTGGATCTGGAGAGGCCTAAGTCTTAACACCCAAGGCAAATATGATGAGGCTGTTCAAGCTTGGGACAAGGCTTTGGAGAGAGATCCAAAAAATGTAGCAACCTGGTGTTCCAAGGGTGAAGCACTCTTGAAACAACACAAGTATATAGAATCAGTTCAGTCTTGCGACACGGCTCTAGATATAGATATCAAAAATGCAGAAGCATGGTGCCTCAAAGGACGAGCTCTCATCAACTTGGAAAAAGACGATGAAGCAATCCAAGCTTTAAACAATGCCCTAGAAATTGATCCGCAATTAGCGGATGCCTGGTACAACAAAGGCCTTGCTCTCAAGAAATGGCGAAAAAACGATGAAGCTATTCAAGCCCTAGATAAAGCATTGGAGATTGACCCACAATCACCTGCTGGTCTAACAAAATCCGAAATTTTATCAAACCCCTATTATTGGGTAGATAAGTCACTTAAGCTGTGGGATTATAATGCAATTTATCCTTTTGATACATCGACTATAAGCAAAGAGGATTATGAAGAGGCAATCAAATGTTTAAACAACGCTATCGCAATATATCCTTCAAACACTAACTGGTATTATGGCAAGGCTAGGATCTATACAGCCCTTTCTTTCTACGCAAGAGACATGCATAACTATGACGAATTCGATCATTACTGTAATAAGACTATTGAGACTTATAAGAGAGCAGCAGAAATAGATTCATTAGATCCCCGTTTTTGGATGGAAATTGGTGAGTTCTTAACCCAATTAGAGAAGTATGAGGAAGCAAGTAGTGCTTTTGATATAGCAATAGAGGTAAACCAAGGTAAAGAATGGTTTCATCTTCATATTTGGAATGGTAAATTATCTGCACTACATGGTATCGCCAAGAAACATCCACATGACGCTGATATGTGGTATGCTATTGGCAACGCTTGGGTTAAAAGAGGTTCAGACATAGTATCTATGTATAAGGCAATTCTAGCTTATGATAAAGCGATCATAAACAGGCCAAATTTCGTTGAAGCCTGGAATAACAAAGGACTTGCACTCAAGCAATGGAGCAATGGGCAATGGAGCGATGAAAGTTCAATAGATGCCGCCTTTGCTATGGCTCAAGGCAAGTACGATGAGGCCATCAAGTCTTACGATGAGCACATCAAGCTCAGCTCTAATTATGCCAGCGCCTGGTATGGCAAGGGTCTTGTTTTCAAGGACAAAGGCAATTATACTGAAGCCCTCGAGTACTTTGAAAAGGCCCTTGAGTTAAATCCCGAAGAGGCCATAGCCTATTATGCCAAAGGCATAGTCCTCAAATTACTTGGAAGTTTAGACGAAGCGGATGTTGCATTAGCTAAATACACTGAACTAGAAACGAACCACTGAAACTAATTTCTAGTAAATTGATAATAGCAAGTAGAGTTTCCATTGGATGGAAATAGTCAATTCTCCTAGGAAGAGATAGATAAACTGCTATATCTTGAACCATCTTGAACCATCTTTAGAAAGACACTTTAAAGTAAGACATATGGAAACACTAAGCCAAATCAGGCTTAGATCTAAGTCCCAATTACCAAACTAAGCTCTCTTTGGCCTCACTCTCCCAGGAGTATTTCCATATCTTGGAAACTCGGAAACTCTTACAGCTCCATTATCCTAACTCTGAGGGCCAAGACCTTCTCTCCTCGTTTCCCTCCAGGGCGGCGGCTAACCTCAAAGATCCTCTTATCAAGGTGATTTAGTAGCTTAGAAAACTGCGAACGACTCAGGCCCAGGGCTCTCTCCAGCTCCTGGAAGGTTCTAGAGCCTCCATGAGCCTTTAAGATCTTCTTCAACTCCTTTATCCTGGTCTCTGTTTTCCTTCCTCCCCCTCGCGGCTCCCCCTCCATCCCTTTCTGAGAGCGAACCTCTTCCTCCAGGCTCTGGAGATCTTCCTCTAGGCCAAAGACTCTGGAGGGAAGGCTCTCCTGGGCTGCTCTTCTCCTTTCCCAAACATCGCGAAGAATAGGCCTATCCTCTGGAGCTGGGGCTTTCCCATGATATAGCTCCTGGAGGCCTTCCAGAGTTTCCAGCCTTTTATTCTGAGCCTCTAAAATCGATTTTAGAGCCTGTATTTCCTGGCTCTGAGCCTGAAGTATCTCTAAGAGCTTTTCCTGGCCATTTAGGACCTCTGGTAAAGCCTCCTGTTTCTCTTCCAGGGCCTGGATTACAGCTTGGGAGATGATCTCCTGGAACTCGCCAGAGGATAAGATAAAAACAGGATCTTCTGAGGGCGGTGCATGGGAATAGGCCTCCTGCGCTCCAGGCAGAAAGCTATTTATGGCTGCGGCTACCTCTATCATTTACTACGTCTCCTAAACGTGGAGTTTTCTCCTGGTAGGTTGTGGCGACCTGCCAGAAGTCCATTTTTTACATGACTATGTTATCTTTCACCTTTGGCAATGGGGGAAATATCAGTTCTTCTGCTCTGTTGCCATTTTTTCTTGAATTAGACTTTCGAATACATGGCTGATATTCCGATATCGGTAATCCTTCAGCTTTTTGTCAATCCAATCGGCAGAGCCTTCGCTTATCGATATCGATAGCTTTACGGTATGTCCCCCCTTCCGTACTCCAATTGCCATGTTTATCTAAGATATACTCATCATTTAAATACTTTAGTACCGATTACCACAAAAAACACTCTCGTGTTCATATGCAAGGCCCTCGTTTTGTTCTATGACATTCTTGGAAATATGTGATAAAATGACATAGAACTTTTTGGGGCTGGAGAGCACGTGGCCTAGGTCTACCAGGCACCACAGAGGCAGATCATAGCCTAGGCCAGGAGGACTTCTTCCCCGGAGATAGAGGATGAGCCTCTTCTCAATTAGAGTCCCATTTAAGCCCTTCCTGGAAGCCTAGAGAGGCCTCTTTTTTCATTAACCTAAGTGATAGGCCAAGGGTTCAAGCTAAGGCTACTATTCCCTTCCTGGCTTGTCTCCCTCCCCAGAGGAAAGGAGAACAGTCTGAAATTTTCTATGAGCGCATTAGTTTCTCTCCCCGCGCCAAAGCTTGATCTAACGGAGAGATGAATTAAGGAAGTAAAAATGAAAGGAGCTTACGATAAGACGTTCTCTCTTATGCATAGCCAGAGCGAAGCATTTCAGGAGGCTCAAGCTAGAATTTTAAGGCTAGTTAATTATCGTATAAGAGTAAATAAACTTAATTTAAAATATTTATATAGAACTAATGATCTAACCAGAAATGAAAGCATAGCTGTAAGGAAGACTCTCTGTCCCAAATGCCCAGAAGACCAAGAAGAATGTGAAAGTGACAGGGATAACCGGCGGCGGTATCGTTGTAATGCCCTCTCCCAAGCGACGGGGGAGAATGTAAGGTTGTATTATCCTTCTCAGAATGATCTCCCTGCTCGGAAAGAACGAATTAAGCGGGATCTCATGCAGACAGTAGCTAGGACTCCTAGAATTACCCAGAATCAGCTCCTGGGATCTGTACGCGGGGATCGTCGGCTAATACGCGATTGCCTAAAAGAGCTTACGGCTCGTGGTTTACTCCATTTCTCGGAGAATATGGAGGGAAATAAGCGGGTTAAGAGGTATTACATTGTTTTTGATTAGGCCCTTACAAAGCCTACCGGATCTGGTTTCATTCTCCCCTATGATATTAGTGAGAGGGGGGATTATACTCTCTGGGTTGATAGCTGGCCCAGCAATTCAGCTAAACCAGTCTAATTTTCAAGGTGGTTATTTTGAGTAGATACCTAGACCTTCTAAAACAGATACCTCCAGGTAAAGAAGAAATCCATGAAGATTTATTAAAACAATTAAATAGTGCTGCTTGGAGTATAATGAGAAGTCGAGCTGGGCAGTATGATCTTACTGAAGAGGATAGGCAGAATTACGATATAAGCTACAATGACTATGATCCTGATGCCTGTAGTACTCCTGGTAGATGGGGCTTACTGGATAAATGGCCTCTCCGATTAGGGGAATTAGTAATTCTGAAGAGCGAAGAAACCGAATTCTGGTATCTGGGGATTAACTCAGGATCTAATCCTAATCTGATGCTGAAATGTGGCTCCAAAAGTGAGATTTTTGAGGAACTGGAGCGGCTAACCGAATTTCGGAAAACTTCAGAGGAAGAGATTTTTGAGAATGAGATTATGCATCTGGTAGACAATTATCGAGATGAGAGGGAGAAACATGTCAGGAGCAGGAAGTACCGATCTTAAGCGACATATGGCGGGGATGGATCTAACAGCTATGCAGGCAATACGGGCTAAATGCGCCGATTGTACCGCAAATTATGCTGATGGCCGGATATCCTGTGAGCTGAAAGAATGTCCTCTCTTTCCGTACATGCCGTATAACGAGGCTAGGCGCGTTTCTGGCCGGGGAAAACTTCAGGCTAGGGTAATCGGAGTCCAGGCCGGGGAAAATGCCGGGAAAGAAGCTGTAGAGAGTGCGCTGGGGTGCTAGAAAGGAGGGTTAAAAGCATGGTTCAATCTATAACAGAAGCCCCTCCTGAGGAGATCGCAACAGAGCTTTATCAAATTGGATCCAGGCTTAGGATTCTTTCGGAATTCTCACGGAGCCAGGCCCTCAGAGCCCAGGCCCCTAATAAAAGGACGGAATTTTTTAACGGGTATAACCTCCTCCAGGAGGCCTCCAGGATCTGCGAGGACTTGGGTCAGGGCTTTCTAGAGATAGCCTGATTTAATTTAACTTTATAATTTAACTGGATTTTTTACACAGCTTACGCCATAGTGGACGGTTTTTAGAAAAAAGTGATTGCCATGATTTCATTTACCTTACAGGATAAATATGTATTGCTCCAGGCAGAAAACGCTAGGCTGAAGCGGCAGCTAGGCAAAGCTGTTGATAGTATGTACTACTGGAAGGAGAAAGCCCTCTTTTTCCAGGCCGAACGGGACTACTACAAAGAGCAGCCTCTCCAGGAACAGGCCGGGAAGAGGGAGGAGCTATGATCTCCCTAGCCCATAAGGAGCAGCTTCAATTAAAATATGGGCTCCCAGAGGATCTTGTTAGCTCCCTGGAGGCTCGCGGGGAGATATCTTCCCTCTCTCCCTCTGAGGTAAGATCCCATTCAGGGATGGAGAATATAGATAGCTCAGGCCTCTTGATCAATTACCCAGGGAGCGGGGCCAGTACAATCCGTCTAGATAATCCTCTTGTCAATAGAGACGGCAAACCTCAGAGGTATCTCCGAAGGAAAGGGGAGCCAAACTCTCTTTATAATCCTGGAGTAGATCTCTCCCAGGCCGGAGAGCTGTGGATAGTTGAAGGAGAGCTAAAATGTCTCTGTGGCTATTCCCAGGGCCTTCCTATAGTTGGTTTAAGCGGGATCTTCAATTGGCGAACCTTAGGCCCAGAGGCTGAATTATTGGCCGATGGAGAGAAGTTGAAGGATCAAGAGGCCCTCCTTCCAGGTCTGGCCCAGGTGAACTGGGAAGGGAAAAAGATCAATCTTCTCTATGACTCTGACATAACCCCAGGCCATAGGGCCTATGATGCTTTCCCACGGTTAGGAGAGCAGCTCTATTCTAGGGGAGCTAAAGAGGTGCGAATTCTTACTCTCCCCTCCTTATCAAAGACAGAGAAGACAGGCTTAGACGAATATCTGATAGCCAAAGGATCCCAGGGCCGGGAGGATCTCCAGAGGATCAGAGACAGAGCAGAGCCTTACCTCCCCATAAGGGCCGGAGCTCTCAGATATGCAGAGCGGCTTATTAAATCTGAGAGCCTGGAGGATAAGTTAAAGGCAACTGTGGCTTATCTGGGAGCTAAAAAGAAGGTCTTTGCTCTGGAGTGGCTGAAGGAGCAGGGCATCAAAGGAGAAACTAGGACGGCTCTTCTCCAGGATGCTAAAGAGAGGTTGGCCCAGATCCAGGCAAAGCCTAGGACCTCCTCCAGCTCCCAGGGCCAGGGCGGGGAGGATCTCCCTGAACTGGGGCCGGAATACGACACTCCTAAAGCTCTACTGCAAGCTACCGGGGAGTATAGCCTGGATAAGCTAGGTAGGCTCTGTAAGGAAGAGCAGAAGCTGGTTAGAGATGAAATTATGTTCTTCCAGACTCCTCTCTGCAACTTTGTAGCCTGGCCGATACGGGAAATACTCAAAGACTCGGGAAATGGGACTCCCGAAAGGTATCTGGAGCTTCAGGGCCTTCTCCAGGATGGATCCTCTCTCCCTCCCAGAAAAATCTCCCTTAATGACTTTCTGGAAAAGCCTAACTCCTGGCCTGGCCTAACCTGGGGAGTTAAGCCAGCTCTTAAACCATACATGGAGAAAGAGGCCAGATATGCTATTCATGAAATGGCTAGAGGTATCCCAGAGACTACGATCTTTACTCATCACGGATGGAGGCTCATAAATGGCTCCTGGCTCTACCTTCATGCTGGGGGAGCAATAGGCCCAGGCTCAGAGGCTGTAGAAATAGAACTTGATGAACGGCTCAAGCGGTACTCTCTCCCAAAAGAGACAGGAGACCTAAAGGAGGCTCTGAAGGCCAGCCTCTCTATTCTGGAGATAGGACCTAAGAAAATCATGTATCCTTCTCTGGCTTTAGTCTATCTGGCTCCACTCTGCGAGGCTCTAAGACAGGCCGGAATTGAGCCCAGCCTCCTCTTCTATATCTGGGGACTAACGGGGACAAAGAAGAGTACTCTAATAGCTCTCCTGCTCTGTCACTTTGGAAGCTTTGATCCTAAAGGGCTCCCTGCTAGCTTCAGAGACACAGCTAACTCCATAGAGAAGTTAGCTTTTCTGGCTAAAGATACGGTCTTACCTGTAGATGATCTCTTCCCAGCCAGGGAGCCTAAGGAGCGGGCAAAGCAGGAGGGAGTACTGGAGAATCTTTCCAGAGGCCAGGGCGATAGAACAGCACGGGGAAGGATGAAAGCAGATACTTCTCTGAGGGAAGGTCTCCCTCCAAGAGGCCTGGCTATATGCTCAGGGGAGGTAATGCCATTATCGGGCTCCAGCCTGGCTAGGACCTTTGTCCATAAGCTCCATAAGGGAAGCATAGACCTAAAGAAGCTCACCCAGGCCCAGAGCCAACAGGATCTCCTCTCTCATGCTATGAGGGGATATCTGGAATGGCTAGCTCCTCAAATGGGAGATCTTCCTGGCCAGCTCAAAGAGGCCTTTACTCATCTCAGAGGGAAGGCTACAGAGAAGGCTACAATAAAAACCAGGCATAGTAGGTTAGATGAAGCAGTCTCTCATCTTCATTTAGGCCTAAACTCTTTTCTTAGCTTTGCCGTATCCCAGGGAGCCTTAACCCAGGAAGAAGGGAAGAAGATCCTCCAGGAGGCCTGGGAGATCTTCAACCAAATAGCTGATGAGCAGTCTCTCCAAGAACAGGCCGGGGAGCCTTCCAAGAAGATAGCAGAGGCCTCTATGGAGCTGGAGGCCCAGGGGAGAATCTACTGGGCTGATATGGAGGATACTCCAGGTTTTTTGGACCACGCGGTTAAGGTAGGCTGGAAGGATGAGGAGAG